>Ga0335073_10000377_pt1 | contig 58170 bp, 44 predicted proteins | sample Lox_Sample_22_FD_207093 | JGI IMG/M metagenome (GOLD analysis project Ga0335073, IMG submission 207093) | Soil microbial communities from Loxahatchee National Wildlife Refuge, Florida, United States - Lox_Sample_2.2 | ecosystem: Environmental > Terrestrial > Soil > Wetlands | place: USA... | reverse complement strand
TCGCTTGACCTCTTCGCCCGTCGCCTCGACGATCTCCGCGAAAAACTGGCCTCCCGCGACCTCGAAGCCGACTTCGATGCCTCCAACGAGCTCTACAAGCTCCTCCGCTCCCTCTGACTCTTTTGGCCGGAGCTACGAGCGCAAAATTTTCTAGCAGCGGGTTGGTCTCGGGCCCAGGCAAGCAGTTACGCTGGCGGCTTCGCCCACGATTTACGGCACCCGTTAGTTCAGCGCTTCGCCCACGCGTTCGTATAGCACACGTGGCTGGATAGGCTTCGTCAACGTGGCGTCCGCTCCCAAGAGTTGCGCCGTGCGCAGAAACTGCCCGTCAAACGCTCCCGACATCGCGATAATCCGCATCCCCGCGTATTTCCTGCGCATCTCCCGGATCGTTTCGATGCCTTCCTTGTTCGGCATCACCAGATCCGTAATTACCAGGTCCACGTCCTGCGCGTCGTCCATAATCTGGAGTGCTTGCCGGCCATCGGATGCCAGCAGCACGCGATACTTGTTTCCCAGCAGTTCCTCAAAAAGGTGCCGCACTCCTTCCTCATCGTCCACGACCAGAATCGTGTGGTGCTTGGGCTCACCGAGCACTTCCCGTACTTTTGCCGCCAGCGCCGCGGGCCCGAAGGGCTTTGGCAGATACTCGAGCCCGCTGTCCAATACTCCACGGCGGCTGATGACTTCACTGCTGTAGCCTGATACAAACAGCGCTTTGACCTCTCGTCGCTGCTGCCTCACCTTCTCCGCCAACTCTTTGCCGTCCATCCCGGGCATCACCACGTCCGTCACCAACAGGTCGATTCGCCCCCGGTATTCGCCGCAAATCTGCAGCGCCTCTTGCGCGTTCGCTGCGGCCAGCACGGCGTATCCGTATTCCTTCAGCGTTTCCACCGCCAGCGTACGCACATTTTCCTGGTCTTCGACCACCAGAATCGCTTCCTTGCCCTGCAGCGGCCGCTTGACCGGCGCCGCGATCGGTGCCTCTACCCGTTCCTCCGTCAAAGGCAGCAATATGCGAAACGTTGTCCCGGCGCCCTCCACGCTCTCCAGGCGGATGATACCGCCGCTTTGCCGCACGATGCCGTACACCGTCGAAAGGCCCAACCCCGTGCCTTTGCCCTGCGCTTTCGTCGTGAAAAACGGCTCAAACACGTGCTTGCGCGTTTCCCCGTCCATTCCGGTACCCGTGTCGCTCACCGTCAGCACGACATATTTCCCAGCCGGTTCTTCGGGATTTCCCGCTTCCCGCAACTCCGCGTTTTCCGTCTCAAGGGTGAGCGTCCCGCCCTTGGGCATCGCATCCCGCGCATTGACCAGCAAATTCATCAACACTTGGTTCAGTTGCGACACGTCCGCCATCACCTCGTCCTGCTTCGCTCGCAGTTCTGCGCGGAGCAGCACATCTTCTCCCAGGAGCCGCGCGAAGAACTTCTCCGAATCCGCGACGACGGCGTTCAAGTGCAGTGCGCGCGGCTGAATCACCTGCCGCCGGCTGAACGCCAAGAGTTGCTGGGTCAGGCTGGTCGCCTTTTCCCCCGCTTTGCGGATTTCCTCGATACTCTTGTGGTTGGCGTCCTCTTTCTTCATGCGGTTCAATAGCACTTCGCAGTAACCGACGATTACCGTCAGCAGGTTGTTGAAGTCGTGCGCCACCCCTCCCGCCAGTTTCCCGATGCCTTCCAGTTTCTGCGACTGCCAGAATTGCTCCTCCAGTTTCTTCCGCGCTGTCATGTCCTCGAGCATTCCCACGGAATACCACGGCTGGCCGTGCTCATCGCGGATCAGTGAAACGGTCAGCAGCCCCCAAACTATCGCGCCGTCTTTCCGGATGTACCGCTTCTCGATCTGATAGCTCTGACGTTGTCCGGCGATCAGCTCCTGATAGAGGCCCCAGTCGAGTTCGCGGTCGTCGGTGTGCGTAATCGCCGTAAACACCATCTCCCGCAGCTCTGCCGCACTGTAGCCCACAATGCTCTCGAGCGCCGGATTCGACTTGATGGGACGCCCGTGCACGTCTACCAGCGCAATGCCGATTCCCGCATGTTCAAAAAGCGCTTCGAAGCGTTCCTTGCTTTCGCGCAGCGCCTCCTCTGCACGTTTCCGTTGCGTCACGTCGCGCACGATGCTTTGGCACAAGTGTTGCCCCGCCACCTCGAGTGCCCGAATGCTTACTTCCGCAAAAAAAGACGTGCCGTCCCTTCGGCGGTTTCGTACCTCGAACACCATGCCCTTCTTCTCTTGCACCTCGCGCCACACGCTCTCAAATGTCGATTGCACGTCCTCGGTGCGCAGTTCCCGTACGTTTTTTCCCAGCAATTCCTCGTGGCTGTATCCATAAATCTCGGTGGCGCGGTCATTTGCTTCGAGAATTCTTCCCCATTTGTCCAGCAGAAAGACCGCCTCGTTGGCGTAGCGCATGAGATTCTCGTAGTGCCGGGTAAGCGTCAACTTCTCCCGCTCATCCTTCACCTTCTGCCGGTAATACCCGTCCAGTTGCATCCGCCAGATCAGATAAATCCCGCACCCGCAGGTCATAACCAGCAGTCCGAACGTTGCCGCGATCCGGTGAATTTCGCTCTCCAGGTCCGCATTCACTTCGTTCAAATCGCGCTGCGCTAACACATACCAGTCGGAATTGGGCACCCGCGCTGCGGCTCCCAAAATCTCCCTCCCGGCAGCCTCCCGGCCGTCCACTGCTCCTTCCTTTCCCCGCGCCGCCTGCACTGCGGGGTTCTCCGTCTGTTCCAGCCGCACCCGCAGTTTCATTGCCGCTCCCGGCAAATCGCGCACTTCACTCAAGTACACGATTTCATCGCCCGCTCTCTTCACGAGCATCGTTTCGCCGGTTTTCCCGGCCGACGGCCACGCCAGAATCACCGGATAGAAGTGGATCCATGGATCCACCTCTAACAACAAACTTCCCCGCGGCTCTCCGCCTCCCTCCGTTAAGCAAATTCCCAACGTCATGTGCGCCCGCGTGCTCTGCTCGTCCTGTGGTACTTCGCGAAACACCACGCCTGCCTGTTCCTCCGCCGCCCTACCGAACTCCCGGTAGAACTCGATTGTTCCTAGCGCCTTCCCTGACGCCAGCAGGATGTCTCCGTCCTTTCCCAGGAGCATCACGTTCACGTACTGGTAGTTCGTACGCATCGCGTCCATCCAACCCAGCACTTCGCTGCGCACCTGCGTGTCCGCCGTTCCTCTCAACACTTTATCCATCGCCGGCATCAGCCTGGCATCCGTTGCGGCCACCGTCGCGTCTCCGATGCGCTCCAATCGCCACGCCGCGACTTCATTCGCCTTAAGCTTGGCGATTTGCTCCAACTGCACGTGCACCCGTTCCCGGTGCATCAGCCGCCGCGAAGCGTACGAACGGTAGGCCGCCACACACGTCGCCATGGCCAGTGCCAGGAACACCGCCAGGTACACCCGACCGTCGGGCCGGCCGTGCGCCGGCACCTTCTTTTTCGGGGATTTCACTGTTTCGTCGGATTGCAAGAAAGAGACCGCCTGCGCTGCCGGCACTCCGCGAGAAACTTCCTATAGTTTTCGACTCCCGCGGTACCGCTCTCCTGCAAACAGTCCTATCCTGCTCTGTTCCCAGGCGCAGGAAACTACGGTGTGCATTCCGCGTGCCAGCACGAAACCCGCGGTGCGCTCCTGCCAAGCTGTCTTTCTTTTTCGCGAGTTGGCCCAAAAAGACAGCAGAATCAGCGTCTTCCAAGTGGGCCTTGCAGAAATCGTCCAGAAAGCCGTTCTCCGCTCACACTCGAAGCAGGCGGACACACTTCGCCATTCCCTTTCGAACTTCCAAGTCCCAAAACGGAACCGGGCGATCTTTCTCTTATTTCAAGTCGACTTTCTCATTCAGCGGCAACTCCGCCGACGATCCGCCCACCTTAAACTCATAACTCCCGGGCACCAGTTTCCATCCACTGGCCTCGTCATAAATCGACAGGTATTTTCCCTCGACCGTTATGCTGATGTTCTTGCTCTCGCCGGCCTTCAGCCACACTTTGCTCCAGCCCACGAGTCGCTTCGGCGGCTCTCCCGCGCTCGCTGGCAACTCTGCATACACTTCCGCAACTTCCGCTCCGCCGCGGCTTCCCGTGTTTTTCACCGTGAAGCTCACGGTGGCGTCATGGTTGCCGGTCACCTTCAAGCCCGAATAGCTGAACTTGGTGTACGACAGCCCATACCCAAACGGAAACAGCACCGCCTTCTTCTCCGCGTCATACCACTTGTACCCCACCTTCAGCCCTTCATCGTATTTCACGCTGAACGTCGGCTTCGCTTCTCCCGTCTTCATCACCGCCGCTTCTCCGCTCTGCCCCGGCCCCGGCTTCACCAAATTCGGATGCGGCAAATCTGCTTCGCTCTTCGGAAACGTCATCGGCAGCTTCCCGCTCGGATTCGTTTCGCCGTCCAGAATATTCACCATCGCGTGCGCGCCGTCGCTTCCCGCATACCACGCCTCCAGCACCGCGCCCACTTTATCCAGCCACGGCATGGTCACCGCCGTTCCGGTCTCCAGCACCACAATCGTCTTCGGATTCGCCGCCGCCACTGCCTCAATAATCCCGTCCTGCTTCACCGGCAGCGACAAATTATCCAAATCCATTCCTTCGCTCATCCACTGATACGCAAACACGATCGCCACATCCGACTTCTTCGCCAACTCCGCCGCGCTCGTCGGATTCGCTCCTGAATCAAACTCCACCTTCGCGTTCGGGAATTTCTTCCGCACCACGCTTAGCGGCGACGGCGGAAACCACACTTGCGCCATCCATCCCGCCGGCGGCCGTCCCGGCGCATCCACCTGCGCCGACCCACTCCCCGACATCATTCCCTCATTCGCATGCGGCCCGATCACCGCGATCGACTTCACCGACTCTCGCTTCAACGGCAGCAGCCCGTCCGCGTTTTTCAGCAGCACCGCACTGCCTTCTTCTACCTTGCGCGCAATCTCCAGATCGCCTTCTACATCCACCACGCCCTTTTGCGCCGGATGGTCCACCAGCCCGCACGCAAACTCCGCCCGCAACACGCGCCGCACATGATCATCCAACTCCGCCTGCGAAACCTTTCCGCTCTCCACTGCCGCCTTCAGCTTCTCGCCAAAAAATTCGTCGAGCGGTTCCTCATTGTCCAATCCCGCCGCCGAGGCCTTCACAGTGCTATGCGTCCCGCCCCAATCCGACACTACGAATCCCTTGAATCCCCAGTCCTTCTTCAACACATCCGTCAGCAGCCACTGGTTCTCGCACGCAAAATCTCCGTTCAGCGCGTTGTACGAGCACATCACCGCACCTGGATCCGCGATCTTCACCCCAATCTCAAACGCCAGCAGGTCGCTCTCCCGCAGCGCCCGCTTCCCGATGATCGAATCCACTTCATTCCGTCCGCTCTCCTGATCGTTCACCGCATAGTGCTTGATATCCCCGATCACGTTCTGCGCCTGCTCGCACTTCATCAAATTCCCCACGAGTGTCCCCGCCAGAATCGGGTCTTCCCCCATATATTCGAACGTTCTGCCATTCCGCGGCTCGCGGGTAATATTCACGCCGCCGCCCAGCGTCATGTTGTATCCCTGCGCCCGCAATTCCTTTCCGATCACCGCGCCAAACTGGCACGCCGCTTCCGTATCCCAACTCGCCGCCGCTCCCACATTCGCCGGCAGCGCCGTCGAATACCGTCCGTTGTCGCCGCTGTTGCGTACGCCGTACGCCGCGTCGCTCATCTGAATCAGTGGTATCCCCAGCCGCGGCACGCCCAACACAAACCCCGCACCGCCATTTCCCAATTCTGGCTGCGGATGCGACACTTCCTTTGGCCAGCCCGGCATCCCCATCCCGTGCAACAGCCGAATCTTTTCGTCGAGCGTCATTTCTTTCAGCACCATTTCCGCCCGCTCATCGGGCGAAAGGCTTGCATTCATCCACGGATGGTTCCGGTCCTCTTTCTCCTGCTGGTATTGCGCCCGCGCCGTTCCACTCAAGCTGAGCCACGCACCGCATACCATCGCCAACACCACGGCCACCGCCGCCAATCTGCCTCGCCAGACACGTCCGCTCTTGTTCGTTTTCATCGTCAACCCTTCCTCGACTTTTCGAGTTCAGCTTTGTCCCGCTGTCCCGGCCCAACCGTGACAAGCCGCGACACTCCCCTGGCGTCGCGGTAGCGGTTGGTCCGAGACCCCCGTCAAATGCCCCTATAATATCGATTTTTCTGATTTACACCAGAACCAAAACGCCAGCTCTTCGCTTGTCGAGCGGCGCTGCTAGCAATCTGCTTCGCAGATTCCTGTCTCCCACTCTGTATTTCCGCTCTCCATCTCCGCCAGGCTCGCGCAGCGCACCGGAAACACTGGCGGTCGATTCCACTCCACGTCCCACCCCAATAAAAATTTCGCCGCGCTCCCGCACACGCGCCCCTGGCACGGCCCCATCCCGCATCGCGTGTGCAGCTTCGCCGCCTTCCACGAATCGTATTTTTGCACTCGTTCGAACGGCACGTCTTCGCACCGGCAAAGCAGCGTATCGGCTTTCGCCAGTTTGGCCAGTTCCGGCCGCAATTGAAACGCGCTCCGCATCGCTTGCGCAATTTTGCGGTAACGCGCGCGCACCCCGAAAAACTGTTTCGCCTTCTCTCGTTCGCCGGCCGCCGCATAGCCTGCAATCCGGCCCTCGGCCACCGATAACTCCATGCCGCCGATTCCCGTTGGCTCGCCCGCGCAGTAGATCCCTCGCTGCGATGTCTCTTGAAACTCGTTCGTCGCGACAAATCCCTCTTCGATGCGGCATCCCAACATCTGCGCCAGCTCCGTATTCGGAATCAGGTGAAAGCCGCAACCCAGATAGTCGCAAGCCACCTCCCGCTCCTGCCCGTTCCGCGAGATAGCCACCGCCTCCACGCGCTCTTTGCCCAACGCCGCGATTGGCCAACTCGCCGTCCAGTACTTCGCACCCCGGCTGCGATAGCGCAGGGCCATCGCTTCGCGAGCTTTCCCCGGAAATCGCAGTGTCGCCAATCCGAACGCCGCGAGGCTGGGCCACGCTGCTTGCTCGCAGATGCAAACCACCTCCGCGCCATGCTTGCTCAAGTACGCCGCCACCGCCAGCAACAGCGGCCCCGTCCCCGCCAGCACTATCCGCTTCCCCGCGACGGGCAGTCCACCTTTCGCCAGCGCCTGCAATCCACCCGCTCCCATCACATTCGGCAGCGTCCAACCGGGAAATGGCAAAAACAACTCGCGCGCTCCCGTAGCCAGCACTAACCCCGCAAAGCGAATCTGCTGCAGCCCCGCATCCGTTTCCGCTTCAACGCACTCTGACCCCGCGCTGAACACTCGCGCGCCGGCAATCACTTGCACATTCGCTCGCGCCGTCCGCTCGACCCAATACCTCGCCTCACGCGAATCTGGCGCACTTGTCCCACTGCGCCAGATTTGCCCGCCCAATCTTGCATTGTCGTCGAGCAATGCGACGTGCTTCCCCTGCTCTGCCGCCGTCACCGCCGCAGCCAGCCCCGCTGGACCACCGCCCACCACCACCACGTCGAACGCGAGTTGCTTCACGCTACTCACGGCAGCGGATTTCCATTTGCGGCTCGCAGACCACTTGGCAGCTCCGTCGCTGCGCCTCGCCATTAATCTCCATACGGCACTCGAAGCACGTGCCCATGCCGCACACCGGCGTTCGCGGCTCGCCCGACACCGACGTGCGGCAGAATTCTCCTGCCAACAAGACCGCGACCGCTGCGGTTGTTCCTGCCGGCACGCGCAGCGCCCGTCCGTTCACATAAACCGTAATTTCGCTAGGCATGGACTTCTGCGCTCATCCGTCGCGAAGGTAAATACGGCTCGGCTGCAATCTCCGCGTCCGTTCCCATCAATTGCGCGCAAACCAGTTTCGCCGTACCCAGCGAAGTCGTGATGCCCAGCCCCTCATGCCCGGTAGCCAGATACACGCTGGGATCTTCGGGCGCCGGCCCAATCAGCGGCAGTTTGTCCGGCGTCGCCGGCCGGAAACCCGTCCAAACGCGAATGCTCGAAAAATTCCTCAGCGCCGGCATGTACTCGAACGCCCGCTTCATCATTTTGGACGAAATTCCGGTTTCGACCCGATCATGCTCCACGTCATATTGCCGCGAAGACCCAATCAGGATTTGCCCCGTCTGTCGCGGCTGCAAATTAAACGCCACCGAATCGCTCGTTAGCGAATGTGCCGATTTCAGATAACCCAGTTCTACTAGTTGATGCCGGACCATGCCCGGGTATCGGTCCGTGATGACTAAGTGCCCTTTGCGCGGCTTTACCGTGACTCCCGCCGTCAATTTTCCCGCGTGGCGGCCCGCCGCATTGATCAGCTTTCCCGCGCTAATCGTACTTCCGTCTGCCAGCGTCGCTTCCCCTCGGCGCAAGCTGGTCACGCCTTTTCCGAAACGCAGGCTCGCCCCGCGTTCTGCTGCCTGTTCCAAAAAAAAAGCGGTCGCCGCCGGGGGATAAACGACCGCATCTCCGCGCACCAGTAGGCCGCCCATCAGCCCTCTTCGCAATTGCGGCTCCGCTTCCTGTAGCGCCGATTCGTCCAGAATTTCCGCGGCTACCCCTCGCTCGCGGTAATAGCTCGCTTTTCGCCGCACCTCAGCGAACTCTTCTTCGTCCGCCGCCACCCAGATCGTTCCGCAGCGTTCGAACTCCACATTCTTCGGGAGATTCGCCTCCAGCTCATCCCATAATTTCTGCGAATACCGCGTCAACGCGAATTGCGCCTCGGAATCGTCCATCACCACCAGGTGTCCCATGGACGCGCCTGTGGCGCCGGCCCCCGGAAAGCTCTCGTCCACCACCGTGACGCGCAGTCCCGCCTTCGCCAACTCCGACGCGCAGGCCGCCCCCACAATTCCCGCGCCTGCAATCAGTACATCCGGCGAAGCCGTCATGCTCCAATGCCGTAGCGAAACGGGTCCTTGGAATCGAAAATAAAATCGCCTTCCGACGTGATGTACGCCGTTCCCTTGATAATCGGCACCACGTCCCCGTTGTTCACCTGCACTTGTCCTTCAAAAACGCTGCCCACGATGCTTTCCTGCCGCCAGGTTCCTCCCGGCTTCAGTTTTCCGTCCGCGTACAGGCACGCCAGCTTCGCGCTCGTTCCCGTGCCGCAAGGCGAACGGTCATAAGCTTTTCCCGGGCACAACACAAAATTCTTGCTGTCAATCCCTGGCATCTGCGACGGGCTGAACAGTTCGATATGATCGATCTCTCCCCCATCGTCTCCGCGGATCCCTTTCGCCCCCAACGCCTGCCGGATCGCCCACGTAAATTGCGTCAGCTCATCGATGCATTTCAGGTCCAATTCGAACGCGTGCTCATTCACCAGAAAAAACCAGTTCCCGCCCCACGCAATATCTCCGCGCACGGTCCCATAACCCGGCACATGCACTCCCACGCTGCGTGCCGACCGCCGGCTCGGCACGTTCGCCACGGTCACTTGTCCGCCCGCATGCAGCGTCGCGCGCACCGTCCCCACCGGCGTATCGATCGCGTGTTCGCCCAGCCCGATGCGTCCCAGATGCGAAAGCGTAACCATCAATCCGATCGTGCCGTGCACGCACATTCCCAGATAGCCGACGTTATTGAAAAAAATTACGCCCGCCGTACTTCCTTCATTCACCGGGTCTGTCAGCATCGCCCCCACCACCACTTCCGAACCGCGCGGCTCGTTCACCAGCGCATTTCGCAAATAGTCGTGGCTCCGGCGAAACTCATCGAGCTTCGCCGTCATATTTCCCGCCGCTAAACGCGGACCACCCTCTACGATCACTCGGGTAGGCTCCCCGCCGGTATGGGAGTCGACGACACGCACCTTCGCCAATTGGTCAGTCATTGCCGCCTATGTATATCATATCTTGTATACGATTCCGCCCTTCCCCTCGTTCTTCCCACCGTGCTATCTTTCCTCCTCCACTGCTTCCAAGGACTCCCCAATGCCCCTCATCCGCTCTAGACTTGTCCTTACTCTATCTCTCCTCTGCTTCTGCTCCAACTTGCCCGCCCAGTCTCTCCCTAAAGCTCCCAACGCCGAGGTCACCACCGTTACCCCCAAGCCCGGCTTCTTCACTGAACCCTCCATCGCCATCAATCCCAACCATCCCCAGCAAGTCGTCGCCGCCTATCAGGACAATGCCAAAATCGCCTTTTCCACTGACGCCGGCCATCACTGGCAGCTGGCTACCGGCATCGAGTCCACCAATTATCGCGTCTCCGGCGATGTCTCGGTCACCTACGACAATCAGGGCCATGCCTTCATTTGCTACATCGCTTTCGACAAACTCGGTTCCTTCAACTACTGGGGCCATAACGGCGAAGCCTCGCGCAACGGCATCTTCGTTCGTCGCTCTCTGGATGGTGGCGCCAATTGGGAAGTTAACGACATCGCCGCGTCGCAGCAACCCACCGCCATCAACACGCCCTGGGAGGATAAACCTTACATCGTCGCCGACAATAATCCTCAAAGCCCCTTCGCCGGAAATCTTTATATCGGCTGGACCCGCTGGACCGTCAAGGACTCCGAGCTGATGTTCGTCCGGTCCGCTGATCACGGAAAAACGTGGTCCAAGCCCATCGAAATTGATAACGGCCCGGGCCTCCCGCGCGACGACAATGGCGCTCTCGAAGGCTTCGACGCCACCGTCGGTCCCGACGGCGCCATCTACGCCGTCTGGGGTGATGGCAATCATCTCGTCCTCACCACTTCCGCTGACGGTGGCAAAACCTTTTCGCACACTCGCAACATCATGGATACCGCGCCCATCATGTTCCAGGTCGAAGCCGTTGCGCGCTCCAACGGTTTTCCCCAAATTGCCATCGACCCGCGCGGCGGCCCAAAAGGTAGCCGCTTATTTGTGACCTGGAGTGATTATCGCAACGGCGACGTGGATGTCTTCTGCTCCACATCCGCGGATCAAGGTAAAACGTGGAGCAAAGCTCTTCGCGTAAACGATGATCCGCTTCACGACGGCGCGGATCAATTCTTTCAGTGGATGGCCGTCGACCCTTCCGATGGCGCAGCCTACGTTCTTTTCTACGATCGCCGCGGCGACCAGAAAAATCGCCAGTCCACCATCACTCTCGCCCGCTCCACCGACGGCGGCCGCTCCTTCCAGAATTTCGCCTGGACCGACACGCCCTTCGACGCTCGCGACGTCTTCATCGGCGATTACACCGGCGTCGCCGCTCTAAACGGCCGCGTCTACGGCATTTGGACCGAAAAACCCGAAAACAAATCCTCTCGCGACACCATCGTCCGCATCGGCTCCGCTGACTTCAACCCCGAACGACATTGAGGCCGACTCCTCCCAACTGTTTGCGCGAGGGCCAGCCAACCTGTGCGTGGAAGAGCCGACAGCACGCTAATTACTGGTCAGGATCAGGTCTGGCCGATTCTGACCATCTCGCCAGGCCGGATGGAGGCTAAGTGCTTCAGGCAGATCGGTATCAACAGGACTAAGTCCTCAAGCAAAATGGATCGGCCGCAGAAGACGACCACGGCGATCCTCCGCCCTTCGAGATTTTGCTGATACTCAAATCCGCGATCCACAGTGATCAGAACGTCGAACCCCGCCGCCTCCGCCGCTTGCAGCAGTTCACCGTTTTCCAGCCCCGTCAGCCCGGCATATCGCGCAGTTTGGCATTCGTGCTTGGAAAGTACCTGCGCAGATCTTCGTGTACGCATTCGTCCAGCACGACGCGCATTTGTGACTACGCCTTGTCGGCTAACAGCTGTTGCGCTTGTTCCAGCGCGGCCACAGCCACTTCGCGGGAAACAGTGGGATACCCTTTTAGAAACTCCTCTAACGTGTGACCGCGCTCCAACGAGTCAAACAGCAGCTGCAGCGGCACTCTCGTCCCCCGAAACACCGGCGTACCGCCCAGAATATTCTGATTCCTGACCACCACGCTGTCCCGAGAACTCATCTTCGTCTCCACTACGGCCAGTATAGCACCCGCTGTAACCCGTCCATTTCAAAGCACTTATAATCTTCTTGACAACAGTACTGATTTATGCTATAAGCTAACGTGAAGTTTTGTTACCACTCCGCTGCTCGAAGCCCTGCTCCAGAGTTATCCTTCAGTTTTTCCCATTCTGGAACTGCGCCTTCGCGCTCCCTCTTCACGCCGCCTCTCAGCGCCCTCGCCTACGCCCAATCCCTTCTTGCTTTTTCCACACCCGCCAAACATCTCGCGCATTTCTGCCACGTAACTCCGTCCGCAAGCCCTGTAATTTCAATCATCTGCGCACAGTTTCCGTCACCACGGGTAGGGGCTATGCCCACACCACGGCACCGCCGCCCGTCGCTCACCGATGCGCCCTCTCCCCACGAATCTGGCCCTTTCTCACCAAATGTCTCCTACCGTAAACCCCTCTGGAAACGGATCTTCTGGATCCACCACGTAGTTCGCGAATCCTGTGATCCACGCCTGCCCGCTCAGCGTCGGCACCACCGCGCGATAGTCGCCCACGCGCGTCTCGCGCAACAGCCGTCCCGTAAACGTCGTTCCCAAAATTCCTTCGTGCACGAAATCCTGCTGCAACCCCAACTCGCCGCGCGCATAAAGCGTCGCCATCTTCGCGCACGTTCCGGTCCCGCACGGCGAACGATCCAGCGCTCCCGTCCATGTCGCCGGCCGCCCCCAATCCAATTTTCCGGTCGACACAATCACAGTGTTTTTTCGGTGCACGCCGGCTTTCTCCGAGGGCGCCGACAATTGCCCAATCGTGATTCCCGCAATCGCGGGATTTTCCGGATGCACCACCGGCAACTGCTCCTGCGCCGCAGCCTTCACCATTTCGCCCACGCGCACAATCTCCCGTGCTTCTTCCGGCCGCAACTCCAATCCAAACTGGTCCGCATCCGCGATCACGTAAAACATCCCGCCCCACGCCACGTCCACTTTCACCTTGCCCAGTTTCGGCACTTTAATCTCGCGATCGAGGTACACTGCAAATGCCGGAACATTTTCAAAGGTCACTCGCGTCACTTTCCCGCCGCGCATCTCCGCATCGACTTCAATCAATCCCGCCGGCGTCTCCAGCTTGAGCCGCGTCACCTCGCCGCGCGGCTTCACCATTCCGGTCTCCAGCAACACCGTCACCACGCAAATGGTGTTCGTTCCAGACATCGCCGGATACTCCACCTGCTCCATGATCACGAAGCCCGCGTCCGCATCCGCTCGCGTCGGCGGCAAAAGCAAATTGCAATTCGCCGCCGGATACCCGCGCGGCTCGCGCAGCATCAGCTTCCGCAGTCCATCCGCCTGCGTCTCCAGATACTTCATCTTCTCGAACATGCTCTTGCCCGGCACGTCCAGCACTCCGCCGACAATCACGCGCCCTGGCTCTCCGCCTGCATGCGCATCCACTGTCGCTATCATTCGTTCAAAGCGCACCGCTCCCCCTCTTCGCGGCGAATCCGCGCCGCGGGTCTCGCTGATGCCCAACTCGTTGCTACGTTGTACCCCGGAATCTTCGAAAGGAACAGTGTGTCGAGCCTTTCGGAACCCCCGCCGCGCGCCGCGCGCAGTTCCAGCCGAACCGCGAGCGGTCCTCGCGAAGCCGCAGCCAGAGCATCGGTAAACGCTTTCTTGCAAATCGTCCGCAATGTAGTATCTTTCCCCGGCCCGCGCGCCATGCACAAACGTTGGAACCGCCGCCAAGTTCTGCAGCAACTCGCCGCCGCTTCCGGCGCGGCTCTCCTTCCGACAGGCAAGGTTTTGGCCGCTTCCGCCTCGTCCGGTTTGGAAGCATCGCCGGTGGCGCAGGACTACGAAATCCAGATCGCTCCCGTAAGCGCGCATACCTTTCGTCTCAGCGTCTTGCCTATCGTAAACGGCGAGCCGGTGCCGATTCCCGGCAACGGTTCGCTGATACGAAATTCCTGGGGCGCACTCGCTGCGAAACTTCGCGGCGACGTCCGCGCCCAAACAGTGCAGTGCGGTAACTTCCGCATCAGCATTTCGCCCAACCCGCTTACTTTTTCGATTGCCAACGCGCCGGGCGAACTTGTGCAGAAGCTCACCATCGATCCGGAAACCGGCGTGGTCTCCTTCCTAACCGGGGACTCTCCGCTGCTCGGGCTCGGCGAAGGCGGGCCGCAATTCGATCGGCGTGGTTCGACGTACCCGATGACAAGCGGTCAGGGCGGCTACCATCTGGCCACCCACGGCGGTCGCGTGCCAATTCCCTGGCTCATCAGCACCTCCGGCTGGGCCCTCTACTTTCATCAGCCCTACGGAACTTTCGACTTTAGCGGTCCGGTCAGCAAATTTCAGCCCGCCAGCGAGAACAAGACCGCCGCTCCCAAACTCAGCGCGCCATTTCCGGTGGATATTTTCATGGTGGTTTCCAAAGAGCCCGCCACGATCATGGCTGAATACGCGCGGCTCACCGGCCATCCCGAACTGCCGCCGCTCTGGAGTTTTGGCTACCAGCAATCGCACCGCACGCTGGGCACGCCGGAAGAGGTGCTGCAGGAAGCAAAGACTTTCCGCGAAAAGCGCCTGCCGTGCGACACGATGATTTATCTGGGCACCGGTTTCTGTCCAAACGGCTGGAACACGGAAAACGGTTCGTTCGTCTGGAATTCGCGCGTATTTCCCGATCCGAAAAAAGCCCTCGACGCACTGCACCATGAGAATTTCCGTGCCGTCGTACACGTCGTCATTCTGTCCGACCGCCTCAGCGGAACGGTGCGCGACAGCTGCGACATCTCGCGCTTCGACGAAGCCAAAGCGAGTTGCCATTGGGACAACCACCGGCGCGATTTCGCGATGGGCGTCGACGGCTGGTGGCCGGACGAAGGCGATCCGCTGGACATTGCGTCGCGGCTGACGCGGAATCGGATGTACTGGGAAGGCCCGCAAATTGATCGGCCGAACGCGCGGCCATTTTCGCTGCACCGCAACGGTTACGCGGGAATGCAACGCTACGGCTCCTTCTTATGGTCCGGGGATGTTTCTTCTACGTGGGAAACGCTAAAGACCCACCTGCCGGTCGCCATCAATACCGCGTTGACCGGAATTCCGTACTGGGGCACCGATATCGGCGGCTTTGTCCCGACAAAGGAATTCACCGCTGAGTTGTATCTGCGCTGGTTCCAGTTCGGCGCGTTCTGCCCGCTGTTCCGTTGCCACGGACGAACCTGGAAACTGCGCTTGCCGTGGGGCTGGAACACCGGCGATCCGGGGCCAGTAGAAATCCGCAATTACAACGACGGAGCCACTCCGGACGCCAGCCAATTGCACGACGAGCGCGTCGAGCCGATTTGCCGGAAATATCTGGAATTGCGCTACCGCATGCTGCCGTACCTGTACAGTGCGGTCCGCGAATGCGCGACGACGGGCATGCCTATCGTCCGCGCGCTGTGGCTGCATTATCCCGACGATCCCAAAGCAGTCGCCTGCGGCGATCAGTATTTGTGGGGCCAAAGCGTGCTGGTCGCACCGGTAGTGGAGAAGGGCGCAACGAGCCGGCAAGTGTACCTGCCGAAAGGCGCTTGGTTTGACTTCTGGACCGGCGAAAAAATCGATGGCGGGCGGGAAGTGAGCCGCGCCGTCGATTTGGAGACGATGCCGCTCTATGTGCGGGCGGGCTCGCTCGTGCCGATGGGTCCGGTGAAGCAATACGTAAACGAAAAAGTCGACGGGCCGTGCGTTGTCACGATTTACCCCGGCGCCGACACCGAGTTTCTGCTGTATGAGGACGATGGAAGCTCGTTCAACTATCGCAAGGGCGATTGGATGGGGGTGCGCATGCAATGGCAGGACGCTGCGCGAAAGTTGACCCTCCGTTTGACCGAAGGTTCCCGCATGTTGCAACCGCCACGGACCTTTGACGTCCAACTGGGTGAAGCGAAACGTTCCGTGCGCTTCGACGGCAGTCCGGCTGCCGTTTCCTTCTAGCGTCTCACCATTCGCGCACCTTGGCCCGCTTTACCGCATCCAACTGGTGTTTTCGTACCATGCAGCACGGAGGCTCCAGTGTCGAATCGTCTGGCCGGAAAAGTGGCGGCAATCACGGGTGGAAATCAGGGAATCGGTTTGGGCATTGCGCAGCGATTTATCCAGGAAGGCGCAGCGGTGTCGATCTGTTATCGCGCCAAAAAAGACGATGCGGAAAAAGTCGCGGCGGACCTGCGGTCCGGCGGAGGAAAAGCGGTGGCGATTCAAGCCGACGTTGCCAACCTGGCGGAAAGCCCACGCTACATTGCGGAAACCGTGGCGCAGCTTGGCGGGCTGGACATTCTGGTGAACAACGCCGGGGTGGAAAAGAACGCAAATTTTTGGGATGTGACCGAAGCCGACTACGACACCGTGTTGAATGTGAATTTAAAAGGATTGTTTTTCATGACCCAAGCGGCGGCGCGCTATTGGATGCAAGCCAAACGGCCGGGAAGAATTATCAATATCAGTTCCGTGCACGAAGAGCTGCCGTTTCCGCATTTCGCTTCCTACTGCGCCAGCAAGGGCGGTGTGAAGATGTTGGCGCGCACTCTTTCCATTGAACTGGCACCGTACAACATAAACATCAACAACATCGCGCCGGGCGCGATTGAAACGCCGATCAACAAGAAACTGCTGAACAACCAGAAGGAGTTGAGCAGCTTGCTCGACAATATTCCGTTGCGGCGGCTCGGCAAGCCGGAAGACGTGGCCGCTATTGCGGCGTTTCTGGCGGCGGATGAATCGAGTTACGTGACCGGGACTACGTTTGTCGTTGATGGCGGGCTGACCTGGAACTACCAGGAGCAGTAGAAGCGGCGGCGCGGCGCAAGCGCGGAGCCGGTCCGCTGCTAGCCGCGGCACGTGCGGCGCTCAAGAGCGCGCGGGCATTTTCGCGAATGTCGCCGTGGCTGAACACCGCGTTGCCAGCGACCAGAATTTCCGCTCCGGCGCGAACGATATCGCCGACCGTATCAAGCGCCACACCGCCGTCAATCTCGATACGAAATTCCAAGCCGCGGGACTCGCGAAGTTTGGCCAGCTGCTCAACTTTCTTGAGCGAATTGCGAATGAAGTGTTGCGCGCCAAAGCCGGGGTTCACGGACATGATGAGCACGTGATGCACGAGATCCAGAACTTCATCCAGCAGGTGCACCGGAGTGGCGGGATTGATGACCACGGCGGGCTTGCAGTTGTGCGATGCGATGAGGTGAAGCGTGCGGTCGAGATGCACGCAGGCTTCTTGATGAACGGAAATCCAATTGGCGCCGGCTTCGGCGAAGGCGGGGATGTAGTTGTCCGGATTTTCGATCATCAAGTGGCAATCAAAGGTTGCGTTGGGAAGCGTTTTGCGAAGGGAGGCAACCACCGGTGGGCCAATGGTCAGATTCGGGACGAAGTGGCCGTCCATCACATCGAGATGGAGGACAGTGCCGCCGCCTTCGAGAGCAGCTTTGGCTTCCGCGCCGAGTTGGGCGAAGTTGGCGGAAAGAATGGAGGGTGCTAGTTCGACGATGGGGGGCAAAGGCGCTCCTCCTTCTTGCGAATAGGTTGATTATACGCGATTCGAGAGCTGCTCTGGCGCGGCTCCGCGGAGAACGATGGTGCGGCGCTCGGCGCTGCTTTGGCGGCAGAGTTCCAGCAAGCGCATGATGGCGAGCGCGTATTCCGGCGTGACCAGCAGTTCAGCTTGACCAAGCAAAGCGTCGCGCAGATTCGCGTAGAAAACGCGATAGTCGCAGTCCACCGAAGGGACGCGGCGCGGCGCAAACTCGCCGCCTTCGGCGAGAGTCAGCACGCCCCAATTTTCTTCGGGTTCCGGGCCCCACGGGCCTTCGTCGGGAATTTTACCGTGGCGCAGATTCAGTTCCTGGGGATCGACGGTTTGTTTCACGAAGGAACCGCGCGTTCCGAGAACAGTGAGATGAGGACGCGGCGCGGCGGCGAGAATAGAAGAGCGCAGGTCAGCGCGCAAGCCACTGGAGTAGTGGAACGCGATGTCGAACGTGTCGTCTACAAGGGCGCCGTCGCGCTGGACGCGAATGTCGGCGATGATGGCTTCGGGCATGCCGAGAAGGGTGAGGGCGTAGTCAATGAGGTGGGGACCGAGGTCGAAGAAAATTCCAGCTCCGGGCCGATTGGTTTCGCGCCAAGCACCGGGCTTCAGTTGGGGACGGTAGCGATCGTAGTTGGCCTCGAAGCTGACGACGCGGCCGAGTTGGCCGCTCTGCACAACGTGCAGAACGGTTTGGAAATCGCCATCGAAGCGGCGGTTCTGGTAGACAGTGAGCAACCGGTTGTTTTCTTTGGCCAACTGCACGAGCGCTTGCGCCTCGGCGAGAGTGGTGGTGAAAGGCTTGTCGACGAGCACGTCGCGGCCGGCGGCTAGAGACTGCTGCGCGAGAGAGAAATGCGAGTCGTTAGGAGTGGCAATGACGATGAGACGGATGCCGGGGATCGCGAGCAGTTCATCCAGCGTGCGGACGATGCGAACGTCCGGATAGGCCTGGGCCGCTTCATTTCCACGGCGCTGCAGAATGGCGGCCAGCCGCAGGCCCGGCACGCGGCGAATCACTTGCGCATGAAAAGCGCGGCCAGCCAGACCAAATCCGATGAGTCCGACGTCGATCATCCGGCATCCAAGAAAGCGCTCCATACTAGCGCATCCATTCGAAGGACTTCATTTTTCAAGCGAATATCACGGTGGCCGCCAATTTCATTGCCCAGTCATCGGCGGTCCTGCACAATGTTTGACCAACAATGAGTGCCCAAGCGATCGCCTTAAATGCTGCTTCCCGCCAGCGCTACCTGCTGACGCTGCTGTTTGCGGGCTTCTTTCTGACGGGGCTGGAGATAACGCTTGCCGGACCGCTGCTGCCGCAATTCATTGCCCGTTGGTCGCTAAGCGACTCGGGGGCCGGGGTTTTTTTCGCCGTGCAATTTTCTGCGTCGCTCGCGGGCGTCTGGATCGCGAGCTTAGTCACCCACTACTTTGGAACGCGTACGCCGCTGCTGGCGGGCTACTTCGTGATGGCGGTGGGTCTAGCAACGGTGAACTCTGCGTCGATGACGGTGGCCCTAATTGCGCTGGGGTGTTTGGGGCTTGGCTATGGATTGGTGGTGCCGCCGACAAACCTAATGGTCGCCCAGATTGGCGGCGCAAAAAGTGCGTCGCTAGTGAGCCTGGTGAATTTCGCGTGGGGCGCGGGAGCGGTTTCCTGTTCTCCCCTGGTCTTGCTGGCGCTGAAGAATGCATTGCTCCCGCAATTTCTTGTCGGATTCGGGGCGTTCGGCGCGCTGCTTACTTTCGGTTTCTTTTTTTCGCGCGTACCGGAAGCGGAGCAGCACGAAGAGGGATCCGCGGCGAACAGGAGAATGGATACCGGCATAGTTACGACCATTATTCTGGCGGCGCTGTTCTTTCTGTATGTCGGCATCGAAGTCAGCCTGGGCAGCTGGGCGGCGGCACATGCCAAACGGTTGCCATTTAGCGGCACCAGCCTGGCGACCGTGGCGCCGATGTTTTTCTACGGCGGACTGATGACCGGGCGCGCGGCGGCACCGGCGATTCTGGCGCGGATTCCTGAGTATCGGCTGGTGCTCTCGGTGTTGGTTGCCGTTCTCGCCGGTAATACGCTGCTGGTGCTGGCGCCGAACCAGGGTGTGGCTTTCGTCAGCTTGCTCATCGCGGGTCTCGGATGCGCCACGATTTTTCCCATCTATGTGGCTTGGCTTTCCCGTTGGTATGGGCGCAAAGCGAATCGCGTGAGCGGAATCATGTTCTCGATGTCGTCGGTGGGATCGGCGGTGGCACCCTGGCTGGTGGGTGTGGTGTCCGCGCACGCGGGCGGATTGCGGATCGGCTTGTTGGTGCCCTTGTTTTCTGCAGTGCTTATGGTGGTCCTGCTGCTGGCGGTGCGGCGGCAGGCTACGGCCTGAGGTATGCTCATTTCGTGCAAACGTCTGTGCAGCGCTCGCCGACGACGGGCCTTCTTCTCGGATTGATCATTACGCTCGCGGCCGTCGTCGCCTATTCGTCTTACATTACGGTGCAACTGGCCGGCTTGCGGAAGCTGCAAAGCGAAATGGTGGACCGCAACCGGAAGGATTCGCTCGAACTACTGCGGGTCCAGAATGACCTGAATTCGGTGGCGCTAGCTATGCGCGACATGCTGGATGCGGGCGAACCGTATCCGTTGACGGCGTGGTCCGCGCAATTCGAACGGATGCGCGCCGACCTGGACGTGGCGCTGCGCACCGAGGAACAATTGGCGCCGGCAGACCGCACGGCCGAGCAACGGAAATACTTGAGCCAGTCCGTGACGCAATTTTGGGAGGCGGTGAAGCGCATGTTCGCGCTGGCCGGCAAAGGTCAGGATGCGGAAGCGCGCCAGCAGATCCGACTCACGTTGCAGGCGCGACAAGAGTCGCTGAGCACAGCGGTCTCGCGGCTGCTGGTACAAAACAACGAGGGAGAGCAGCAAGCCGCGGAGCGGATTGCGCAGATTTATGACGGGGTGCAGCGGCAAGTCTATTTGTTTTTGACGGCGGTGCTGGTGGCGATCGTGCTCACCAGCTTGTACTTGATTCGCAGCAACCGGATGATTTTCGCGCAACTGGCGGCGCTTTCCGAGCAGCGCAGCGAGCTGGCGCAAAAATTGATTTCCACGCAAGAGTCCACGCTGCGGAATATTTCGCGTGAACTGCATGATGAGTTCGGACAGGTATTGACGGCGATTGGTTCACTGCTGGGCCGCGCCGGAAAGCAGATGCCGGAGGGTTCGAAAGTACGCGAAGATTTGCAGGAAGTGCGGGAGATTGCGCAAACCACTTTGGACAAGATTCGGACGCTCTCGCAGGCGTTACATCCGGTGCTGCTGGACGAAGCCGGGCTGGTAGATACGCTGGACTGGTATATTCCCACGGTGGAGCGGCAGACCGGTTTGCAGTTGAATTATGAAAAAAGCGGAAGCCCGTATGCTTTGGAGAGCGGAGCCAGCGTGCATGTTTATCGCGTGCTGCAGGAAGCGTTGAATAACGTAAGCCGGCATTCGGGCGCGAAAGAAGCGTGGGTGCGGTTGAAATTCAGCGGCGAGGCAGTCGATCTGGAGGTCGAAGACCATGGCCGTGGAATTTCACCGGGACGGAATGGACGCGGGATCGGCTTGGTGGCCATGCGCGAGCGCGCGGAATTGGTGGGGGGAACACTGGAGGTGAGACCAGGCGCGACGGGAGGAACGACGGTGCATTTGCGGATTCCACGCGAAAGGGCGGAAGCGCATGCCGAATAATGGTCCTAAGAAATTGACAATATTGCTGGTGGACGATCACCCGCTGGTGCGGCGCGGCTTCAAGCGGATTTTGGAGGACGACGAAGAGATCGAGGTAGTGGGCGAAGCCAGCGACGGCGAAGAGGCGGTGCGCGTTGCCGGGAAGACGCGGCCCGCGGTGATCGTGATGGACTGCGCGTTGCCGGGGATCAACGGATTGGACGCGACACGGCGAATTTTGCAGGCGCAACCGGAGACGGCGATCCTGATGCTGAGCATGCACTCCGAGGACACGTTGGTGCGGCAGGCGCTGGATGCGGGCGCGCGTGGCTACGTTTTGAAGAGCGCGATGGACCTGGATCTGGTGAACGCCGTGAAGCGGGTGGCACGGGGCGAAAAGGTGCTGGACCCGCAGGTGGCGCGGACGGCAGCGCTGAAAGGCGAACGCGAAAGCGGATTGACGCCGCGAGAGTTGGACGTGCTGCAGCGGATCGTGGCGGGCAAGTCGAATAAAGAAATCGCCGCGGATTTAAGCTTGAGCGTAAATACGGTTTCCGTGCACCGCGCCAACATTATGGATGCGTTGGGAATTCACAAAACAGCGGAACTCGTGGTGTACGCGATTCGAAATGGGTTGGTGACTCTGCCTTGAGGCGGCGCGATTTTCTGGTGCACGGGATGTACGCGGGATTGGCGGCCGCGACCAAGCCGGATGGATTGTTTGGGCAGAGCGCCAAAGGCCCGGGATTCCGTTTCACCAATGTAACCAGCGCAGCAGGAATCCAATTTCAGCACAACAGCGGAGCGTATGGCGGAAAACTGTTGCCAGAGACGTTAGGCTCCGGCTGTGCCTTTCTCGATTATGACCGCGACGGCTGGCTGGACATTCTGCTGATCAATGGAATGGATTGGCCGGGGCATCAGCGGGAGCGTTCGACGATGAAGCTCTTTCGCAACAATCGCAACGGAACATTCGCGGACGTTACGCGCGTGGCCGGGCTGGATAGCGAGATGTATGGCCTGGGCGTAGCGGTCGGAGATTACAACAATGACGGCTGGCCGGATATTTTTGTAAGTTGCGTGGGGCAGAGCCGGCTGTTTCGAAATACTGGTAAGGGCACGTTTGTGGATGCTACGAAAAGCAGCGGGCTGCAAGGACACCAGGGGCTTAGCACTTCCGCGCTGTGGTTCGACTACGACCGCGATGGGCTGCTCGATTTGTTTGTCTGCAACTATGTGCGCTGGTCGCCGGAGACGGATGTGTTTTGCAGCCTGGATGGCACGCACAAGTCGTATTGCACGCCGGAAGCGTATCGCGGGGACACCTGCTGGCTGTTTCACAATCGCGGCAACGGGACGTTCGAGGATGTGACCGCCACGAGCGGGATTTTCGACAGCAGTTCGAAATCGCTTGGCGTGGCCATGCTCGATTACGATCAGGATGGCTGGCCGGATTTGCTGGTCGCCAACGATACCCAGCCGAACAAACTGTATAAGAATTTGCGCAATGGCAAGTTCAAGGACTTCGGCGTGGAAGCTGGCGTGGCGTTCAGCGCGGACGGCAAAGCTCGCGCCGGAATGGGCGTGGCTGTCGGAGATTTCGAAAATTCCGGGCGGGCGGGAATTGCCGTCACGAATTTCGACAACGAGATGATCGGGCTGTATCGCGCGGAGCCGGGGGGAACGTTTGACGATATCGCGATGCTTTCCGGGCTAGGAGCAGCCTCGCGCAATACGCTCGGGTTCGGCTGCGCCTTTTTCGATGCCGATCTGGATGGGCGCCTGGACCTGGCCATCGCCAACGGCCACATCGACGAAACCGTGCGCAATATTCGCGGGAACATCGGCTACGCGCAAGCGCCGCAGCTTTTCCGCAACGAAGGCTCCGGGAGGTTTCGCGATGTAGCAACGGAAGTGGGCGGCGGATTTTCCACTCCGATCGTGGGACGCGGACTGGCGTACGGGGATTTCGATAACGACGGAGATTTGGACTTGTTGCTCACTACGAACAACGGACCCGCTTACCTCTACCGCAACGATCTCACAAATGGCCATCGCAGCGTTCGCTTTCGACTGGTCGGAACGAAATCGAACCGCGACGCGATTGGAGCGGTAGTGCGAATTTTTCATGGCGGCCAGACGCAAATGCGCATGGTGCATGGCGGGTCGAGCTATTTGTCGCAAGCGGAGTTGGCGGTGACGTTTGGAGTCGGGCAGGCGGAAAAAATCGAGCGCGTAGTGATCGCGTGGCCCAGCGGCAGGAGTGAAGAGTACAAGGACCTGAGCGCCGGAAAGACCTACGAAATAACTGAAAACAAGGGCGTTAGCCGATAATTTGGGGCGGTAGTCTTTTTGCATTATTGCCAGGCTTGAGCGTTGGACATATAAATCGCGCAACAGAACCGCGCTTCCCATCAGACCGACTTTCTGGCGACGAGGAGGCACCCCAAAGCACCCGCGGCCGGCCGCCCGCACAGCGCCGGCCGCCTTTATTTGTGCTGGTGGCTGGTGAAGTTGTGAAATGATTTGTTCGTGCCTCGAGGCCCGATGAACCGCTGGCGCTCACGGAGTGTGTTTGGCTTGGCGTTGAGTGCGGTGTATTTGTACGGCTTTCCTTCCGCGAACCTCCCGTACATTGGCGTCGTGCTGTTCCATCTCGCCGCTGGCGTGTTGCTGACCATTCTGCTGGTTCCCTTTCTATTCCGGGTGTTGCGCGGGTGCGGGACCGCGGCACGAATCGGCTGGACGCTGCTGGCGGCCGGCGCGTTGCTGGGCATCGTTTTGATTTACACAGGTGCGGCGAACGACAAGAAGGCGTTGCTGTACGCCCACATCTTCATTTGCGTAGCTGGGGTTTTGTTCTTGGCGGGCGCGTGGCTGGCGTCGCGGGGGTGGCTGGGCGCGGGCGCCGGTCAGGCGGCGCTGCGGGCGACGACGCTGGTCCTGGCCACAGTGGTGATCGGTTATGGGACCTGGTGGACGCGGACAGTATGGTGGAACAATGCTTATCGCATCCGCAACCCGGAGATTTCGCCGGCGACCATGGACGACGAAGGCGACGGGCCGCAGGGAAAATTTTTTCCGAGTTCGGCGCAAACTAAGGGCAACGTCAACATTCCGGCAAAGTATTTCATGCAATCGCAGGCGTGCGAACGCTGCCATGCGGATATCTACAAGCAGTGGGACAGTTCGGCGCACCATTTTTCGTCGTTCAACAATCAGTGGTACCGCCGGAGCATTGAGTACATGCAGGACGTGGCGGGGGTAAAGGCTTCCAGATGGTGCGCGGGCTGCCACGATCCGGCGCTCCTCTTCAGCGGCATGTTCGATACGCCGATTCGAAAAATCGAAGATACGCCGGCGGCGAAAGCGGGCTTGAGCTGCCTGATGTGTCACAGCATCGTGCAAGTGAAAAGCAGCATGGGGAATGGCGACTTCACGCTGGAATATCCCAAGTTGCACGAACTGGCAGCGAGCCAGAACCGTTTTGTGCGCACCATGCACGATTTCGTGGTACGGCTGAATCCGGAGCCGCACCGCCGCACGTTTTTGAAGCCGTTTATGCGCACGCAAGTGGCGGAGTTTTGCTCCTCGTGCCATAAAGTACACCTCGACGTTCCGGTGAATAGCTATCGGTGGATTCGCGGCTTCAACGAGTACGACAATTGGCAAGCCAGCGGAGTGTCCGGGCAGGGAGCGCGGTCGTTCTACTACCCGAAAGATCCCAAGATGTGCGCGGATTGCCACATGCCGATGGTGCCGTCGAAAGATGCGGGAAACATCGATGGTTTGGTGCACTCGCATCGCTTCCCGGGCGCCAACACTGCGGTGCCTACCGCGAATGCCGATGCGGTGCAGATGGCGACCAGCCAAAAATTCTTGCAGGACCAGCAACTCAGCGTAGACATATTTGCAGTTTCACCCGCGGGGAAAGAGAACACGGCGGTGCCTTCGAACGGAGGGTTTGCCAAGCAGGAACTCTCGACGACTTTTGCCGTGGGCGAAGAGGCCGAACAGGCGGTGGCGACGGGTGAAGTCGGCGAGGCGCGGCCGATTACGGCGCCGATAGGTGAAGTGGACGCGGCAGTGCGCCGAGGCGACGACGTACGCGTAGACGTGGTGGTACGCACTCGCAATGTGGGGCACTTTTTCCCGGGCGGCACGATTGATGCTTTTGACGTGTGGCTCGAACTGCAAGCCGTAGACGACAAGGGGCAGACGATTTTCTGGAGCGGCAAGGTCGAGGATGGCGGAAAGGGTCCCGTCGAAAAAGGCGCGCACTTTTATCGTTCGCTGCAAATCGATGGGCACGGCAACCCGATTAACAAGCGAAACGCATGGTCCACGCGGGCGGTGATGTATACGCATCTTATTCCGCCGGGCGCTGCCGATACGGCACATTTTCGCCTGCACATTCCGGAAAATGCGGGCGACAAAATCACGCTGCAGGCCAAGCTGAACTACCGCAAGTTTATGTGGTGGAACACGCAATTCGCATTTCGGGGGACGAAAACCGACGGGTCGACTATTTTCGGCGGAAGCAATCCAGGCGTCACCACGCCGGACTACGATGACGAGCAGTACGTGTTCACGGCCGACAGCAAAGAGGTAGGCGGCGAATTGAAACCGATTCCCAACCTGCCGATCACGACGGTGGCAGAAGACGTGAAATCCTTGCGCGTGCTGTCGCGCAACGCTCCCGCGCCGAAGCCGCTGATCCATGCGGTGAAAGAAGAATGGACGCGCTGGAACGATTACGGCATCGGGTTGTTTCTGCAGGGTGATTTGAAGGGCGCCGAGGCAGCTTTCGAAAAAATCACGCAGGTCGATCCGCAAAACCCCGACGGCTGGGTGAACGTCGGCCGCTGCCTGGTGCAGGAAGGCGATACGCAGGGAGCGCGGGGCGTCCTGGAGAAGGCGCTGGCGATTGCTCCGCAATTGGCGCGGGCGAATTTTTTCTACGCGCGCGTCTTGCGCGAGGAAGGAAAATACGAGGAGGCTGCGGCGAAACTGCGAATTGTTCTGGCGCAGTACCCGCGGGATCGCGTGGTCATCAACGAGTTGGGGCGAATCTATTTTCTGCAGAAACGTTATGCCGAAGCCGTGAAAACGTTTCAGCTAACGCTGGCCGTCGATCCGGAGGACTTACAGGCGAATTACAACCTGATGCTCTGCTACAACGGACTGGGCGATGAGAAGCAGGCCGACGAGCACAAGCAGAGGTATTTGCGTTTCAAAGCCGATGAAGCCTCGCAAGCCATCACCGGTTCCTACCGGCAAAATCATCCGGAAGACAATAACGAACGCCAGGCGATTCACGAGCACGTATCGGTGCCTCTAAGTGGAGATAAACCAAGGAAATCGGCAGTCGCGGCAAAACTTCCGCCAGCACGTTCACGGCCTACGCGGGAAATCAGCGGCAGCACGGCTGCGGCGGCGAAGGCCGGTGGGAGTTCGCGTTAGCGAGTTTCGGTCGAGGGCGAACGGGTCGGTCATCCTCGAGAAAAGAGCCTAACGGAGACGGGACGCATGACGTGGATCAAAACGATCAAAATAGAAGATGACGAGAGGTTGCGCCGAGCCGTCGAAGAAGAGCGCAAACTGTATCCCGCCGAATACGCCACGCCGGTAGCTTCCGTGTTTAACGGGGTGGATCAGAGCATCGTCGGCTCGCATTCGCTGCTTCCCGATGTGCTATACCACTCGTTCAGCGCGTTTGGCGCGATGATGTCGCCGGATTTGCCGCTGGCGCGCCGCCAGCACGAGATGATTGCCACCATGGTGTCGGTCACCAACCGCTGCCACTATTGAATCGAATCGCACGCAGAGTTTCTGCGTAGGGTGACGTTGGACGAGAAGATGGTGGAAGCGCTGAAGAAAGACTACCGGACCGCGCCCATCAGCGAACAGGACCGCGCGATGCTCGAATATGTCGTGAAACTGACGAGGGACGCGACGAAATGCTCGCCGGCCGATCACGAGCGGTTGCGTGCTGTCGGTTTTGACGACCGCGGCATTCTGCAAATTACGCTGATTGCGTCGTGGTTCAACTATATCAATCGAGTAGCGGATGCCCTGGGCGTGGGGCGCGACGGGGAGACGGTGGCGACGTGAAGCGATTCGTCTTGCTGCTGGCTTTGTCGGCGATGGCAGGCTTTCCCTTCTTCTGGCAGCGCACCAGCGGCGCACCTGCTGCTGCCAGCATTACGTTTCGCGACGTCACGCAGCAAGCCGGCATTCATTTTGTTCATAACAACGGGGCCTTCGGGAAAAAGTATCTTCCTGAGACGCTCGGCCCCGGCGTCGCCTTCATCGATTACGACAACGACGGGTGGCCAGACATTTTCTTGGTGAACGGCATGGACTGGCCGGGCCACACGACCAAGCATTCCAGTCCTAAGCTGTACCACAACAATCGGGATGGAACTTTCACGGACGTAACGCAGAAAGCAGGCTTCGGTGGCGTTGAAATGTTTGGCATGGGCGTGGCCATCGGTGATTTCGACAACGACGGCTACGACGACATTTTTGTCACCGCTTATGGCCAGAGCCGGTTATTTCACAACAACGGCAACGGAACATTTACAGATGTCACGCAGAAAGCAGGCCTTGGCGGGGTCCAGGAATTCAGCACCGGGGCGGCTTGGGTGGATTACGACAAAGACGGTCGCCTCGATTTGGTCGTCGCGAACTACGTGCAGTGGACGCCGGAAACCGACCTGTATTGCACGCTCGACGGCAAGAGCAAATCCTATTGCACTCCGGAATCGTACAAAGGAACATCAGTGCGGCTCTGGCACAATCGCGGCGACGGTACCTTCGAGGATGTGACGAAAAAAGCCGGGTTGGACGACGCCACGTCAAAAACGCTGGGCATCGCGGTCCTCGACTATGACGGCGATGGCTGGCCGGATTTGCTCTTTTCGAACGACACGCAGGCGAACAAACTCTATCGCAACAACGGCAATGGCACCTTCAAGGAGAAGGCTGTGCTGGCGGGCGTGGCGTTCAGCGAAGACGGCGTAGCTCGCGCAGGCATGGGCGTGGATGCGGCCGACTATGACCGCTCCGGGCACCCTAGCGTGCTCATCACGAATTTCGCGAACCAGATGCTTTCGCTGTATCACAACGAAGGCTCCGGGCTTTTCGTGGATCAAGCGCCGCAGTCGGAGATTGGCCGGGCTTCGTTGTTGACGTTGGGCTTCGGCTGCTTCTTTTTTGATTACGACCTGGATGGCTGGCCGGACGTCTTTGTGGCCAACGGCCACATTGACCCCGACGTGCAGCGCGTGCAGGCCAACGTGAAGTACGCGATGCCGCCGCATCTATTTCGCAATGCCGGCAAAGGAAACTTTGCGGAGGTCACCAAGTCGATGGGCTCGGGCTTCGATACGCCGCGGGTGGCGCGCGGCGCGGCGTATGCTGATGTTTTTGGCGACGGGCGCCTGGATATTTTGATGGCGACCAATGCCGGACCAACGGTTTTGTTCCGGAACGAAGCAGTCGGCGAGCCGCGCAACCGGAGTTTGCGCGTGAAACTAATAGGTACCAAATCCAATCGCGACGGCATTGGGGCGACGGTGCGCGTTACGGCGGGCGGGGAAACGCAAACGCAAATGATGCGCAGCGGCTCGAGCTATTTGTCCGCCAGCGAACTCGTCCTGACCTTTGGCATGGCACAACACGAAAAGGCAGATACCATCGAAATTGTGTGGCCCAGCGGCCAAGTGGAGCAGTTGAGCAATATCGCGGTCGGACAGGCGATCGTGGTGACGGAAGGCAAAGGCATTACCGCGAATCGTTCCTACGGGAAATCTTCCCGTTAGTGCGGCGCTTGCGCGGAGAAGGCCAGCCGCCGGAAGCGAGCCGCGACGCCACTTTCTTCCAGCCATTTTCCCGTTACAGTCATCGACAAATCGTGTTGTAACAGAGCGCGCAGGTCCGGCTCGTCGTCCACATCCATTTCCAAGCGAGCATTCCGGCGCAGGACGACCTGCGCGCCAACTTGTTCAGCAGCTCGTTGATGTTTGGCGAAACTGTCCGGACCAAAGTGCGAGGGAAAAAGCGTCGGCGGCGTCCGCAAGATCGCGTTGGTCCCGGTGCCGTCGCGCGAAGGGACCATCACAACCGAGGGCCGGGGGCATTCCGTTGCCAGTAGGTCATCAATGTCGCACGCGCGCACCAGCGGAATGTCTAAGGGCAACCGCAACAAGTGAGTGATCCCGCGTTCGGCGCAAAGGGCCGAGGCAAAATCGACGGAGGCGCTTTCGGAGATTTGCTGTTTTTCTCGCAAGGCCTGCCAGCCAGCCTGCGCCGCTAACTCCATAGCCGGGTCATAGTTCGTAACCACGAAAATAGCCCGCGCGAGCGCCACGCCCTGCAGGGCACGCACGGTGTCTGCCAGCATCGCTTGCGCCAACGCCGTCCGCTCGGCTGGCGCAAGCGCGCCGGCCAAGCGCTGCTTTGCATCGCGCAAATCCTTGACGGGCAGCAAGACTGCGCGGACGATGGCGCGATTAGTCGCGGGCGGGTCTTCAAAAGCGTCAGTTGTTCGGGAAGGATGCGTGCTTTCCGTCATGAATGGGACCGGGCGTGGTATGGTGTGCTCGCGCTTCGCTTTCGCGAATCCGCGGATGAAAATATCGTAGCAGACGCAAAGGCCGCCTGTATCCCCGGATCGGCGTGAGTCCAGCCTCCGCCGGTTCTTCGCAAATACGTTCCGATTTCTCAGCGGGAGTTCGTCACGATGAGCAGAAAAATTGGCATTCTCGGCGGCACTGGTCCGGAAGGTTCCGGGTTGGCCTACCGCTGGACTCGGGCAGGTGAAGAGGTCTTGATCGGATCGCGCGATGTCGCGCGCGCGGAGAAAGCTGCCGCCGAGTTGGGCGCCAGGATTGGCCGGGAGGCAAAGATAAGTGGTGCGGATAACGCCGCGGTCGTCGCCCGATGTGACGTTGTCGTCCTTACCGTTCCCTTCTCGGGCCAAGCCACTTTGTTGAAGCAGCTGAAAAATTCCTGGAAGCCCGGGACCGTAGTGATTGACACCACCGTGCCGCTGGCCGCAACCGTGGGTGGCGCTGCCACCCGCATGCTCGGTGTGTGGCAAGGTTCCGCAGCAGAGCAAACGCGCGAATTGCTGCCGCCGCACGTTGCGCTTGCCGCCGCTTTCCAAAATCTCGGCGCCGAACTCCTGGCCAAAGACGAGGATGTGGACTGCGATATCCTGGTCTGCAGCGACGATGAGAACGCCAAACGCATCGCCTCGGAGCTGGCCGAGAAAATCCCCGGTGCGCGTGCGTTGAACGGCGGCAAGCTCGAGAATGCGCGCATCATCGAGTCGATCACCGCCCTGCTGGTCGGCATCAATATTCGCTACAAGGTGCACAGCGCGGGGATTCGCTTCACCGGCTTGCCGGCAAAATGAAGTTGCGACAATTCTCGCAACGACGCCCCGATTCCATTGTGGAACCACCGGCGAGTTCCAATGTGGGAGATCGCGCCAACGGCTTTCGCCTCAACTAGCCAATTATCGTTGCAAATATTCGATTTTTCTCGGTTGTCCCCTCAAACCGCGGTGATCTTGCAGTTCTAGTCACTGGCATCCGCCATGCATTCGTCCCGCTCGACAATGCAGGGAACTTGGACCTTCGCATTGCTTGGGAGGGATGGAAATGCACACTCGATTTCTCGTTCTGGTGACGCTCTGGGCTGCACTAGCAGGAAGCAGCCATGCGCGCGCTGGCAGTTCCGGGGCGCGGCCGTTAGCCGGGGGGTACGGTGCAGCAAATCCAGGAGCGGTTGCGGCCAATCCGCAAGTGAGACCGCCGATCGATGTGCGCGAGATCATCCCGCACGTCTACCAGCGTGAGGCAGAAGAAGAAAACCTCGTCACCAGCTATTCGCCGATCGTTGAAACGTACATTCAGGTCGAAAAATCTGACCAGCTCATGGGCACAGTTCCGAAGAGCGACTTCTATTTTCTCGGTATCGGCGATTTTCGCAATCACTCGATAAAAGTTCACGACATGACGGCGCATACCCACAAAGGCTCCATTCTGTGGTCCTTCGAACCCGGCGGGTTTCTGCAGATGAGCCTGCTGGATTGGGGCGGATTCAATGACCGGAACTATGCGCTGACGCCCCGCGGTCGCACGTTTCTGGGGGACGTGCGCTGCTACGTGTTCGACGTGGCCCGCAGGCCACATGTGAAAGGCGCGCGCTTCCGCGGGCGCATCTGGGTCGAGGATCAGGATTTCACTATCGTGCGCATGAACGGCAGCTACGCTCCGGAAACGCACTTCTCGTTTCGCGGTCTGGCAGACGAGTTTTATCTGCACTTCGACTCTTGGCGGACCAACAGCAACCTCGGCGTATGGCTGCCCAGCGACATTTTTTCGCAGGAATTGGGCGAGCCCGTGCCGACAGGAGGCCCGGGCTTCAAAGCACGCACGCACATCTGGGGCTACGGATTGACCGAGCAAAGCCGGCAGGAGGAACTTGGCCACCTGCTCGTCGAGACCGGAGGTGGAGTCCGGGACGAAGCCGAGCAGCGCGACCGCTCACCTCTCGACCAGCAGCGCGGCTGGCGCGACTTGTCCGAGAAGAACGTCATGGAGGTACTCGAACGGGTCGGCCTTGTCGCGCCGCAAGGCGACGTGGACAAGGTTCTGAACACCATCGTGAACAACATCCTGGTAACCAACAATTTCGATTCGCGGATCGAAATGCAATGCCGGGTCCTGCTGACGAGCGACCTCGAGATGTTCTCCATGCAGAACACCGTCGTACTGAGCCGAGGATTGATCGACGTCGTGCCGAACGAAGAGACGCTGGCCGCGCTGCTGGCGTTTGAAATCGCCGACGCCACTGTTCCCAAACCTGCGCAGGACCAGTACGGATTTAGCGATATTCTCCGCCTGCAGCCTACCGAGGCGATTCGGAAGCTGGCTTTCGTCGATACGCTGGAGGAGGCTAAGAAGAACAGCGAGCGCGCTCTGGAACTGTTGAAGAAATCTCCCTACAAGGACAAACTGGCCAACGTCGGCCTGTTTCTTGTGCAGTTGCAATCGCAACGCACGGCATTAAAGCAGCTCATCAACGCTCGCCTCGGCAACCGTATCTATTTCACGGAGCAACTGCTGCAATCTGCTCCGGCGCTCGATACCGCCAGCCTTCAGCAAACCGCGGCTTTACCGTTGGGATCGCGCATCAAGATCAATTCCTGGAATGACACCCTCGCTCTTATGAAGACGGAACAAATGGCTCCAATTTCGCCGCGCGAGAAAATCCCCTTTGAAGTCACACCGATTAATCTGCGCCTGACTCGCTTCGTCCAATCCGCCGATGCCGAGCGCTCCATTATTCCTCGCTTTCAGATGACCGTGTGTAGCGAATCCCCGTCAGGCCTCATCGCAGATGATCTACGCCACACCACAGCGAGGAGTTGGCCGGCTCGCCGGGAAACTCAGCTAGCTGCGATGCACAGTGAGGCTGCGCCGGCGATTCCGGCCGCGACGCCGAAGTGCGATGCCACGATGGGAGTTTCCCCGGCCTGCTGATTCTCGCAGTAGCGCGGCAACTGTTTGGCGAGATCCTTCAGCAAGGGCTTCAGCATCAGGCTGACGCCGCCGCCCACGATGATCACTTCAGGCTCGAGCAAGTCAACGATGTTTCCAAGCCAGTACAAAAGATATTCCATCGTTTGCGCCAGAACTTCTTGAGCGACCCGGTCGCCTTGCCTAAAAGCCTGGCCCACGATTTCGCTCGTAATCGCATCCGGATGTCCACCGGCAAACTCCAGCAACCGCTTCGCTTCCCGCGGCCGTTGTTGGGCGATCTCGCGAGCGGCTCGGGCAATTGCTGGACCGGCCGCCAGCGCCTCAATACATCCGCGCTTTCCGCACGCGCACCGCGGCCCACGATAGTCAATGCTCATGTGTCCGCCCTCGCCGGCCGCTCCCGTTCTTCCGTGGAGAATTTTCTCGTCCAGCACAACGCCGGTCCCTATTCCCGTCCCGATCGTGGCGTAAAAAGCATTGCGATAACCGCGGCCCGAACCCCAAAAAGTCTCCGCCAACGCCGCAGCGTTGGCATCGTTGTCCAGCGCGACGGTTCGCCCGTACCGCTTCGAAATTTGTGCCGCCAGCGGAAAATCCCGCCAACATGGCACATTCGGCGGATTGAGCACCACGCCCCGCCAGGGGTCGAGTGGCCCCGGCGCACATAGGCCGATTCCTTGCACGTCACGAATTCCGATGGCTGCGTCTCGCAGCAGCCGGTCGATTGCAGCCTGTACGGCGGAGAGCCCTTCTTCCGGCCGTCCGCAGGCCGCCATGGGCATTTTTACTTGCGTGCGAATCTCGCCGGTACGCGGATCAACCAAACCGGCAGCCACCTTCGTTCCGCCGATGTCCACACCCAGCATGAGGCTGCGGCGCTTCGACGTGTTGCGTGCCACCGAGCGGCGACGCGCAACGCCGTTTGTTTTCCGTCTCACTGTGCGTATCCTGGCCCACGCTCATCTGCAAAGGACGGTAGCGAAGAACCTCGGGTGCACGCCGCGGCTACAACTTTGTCCTTGGTTCAGGCCCGCCCACGAGGTGCATTCGTCACACGCCAGCCAGATTCTTTTAGCGTGGTGCGCTTCCTACTCTAACATTCGAATATCCCTGCTTTGTTCAGCGTGGAGGCTGCGTGTCCTCAAGCGACAGCTTTGACTTGGTAGTGATCGGCTGCGGCCCGGCGGGCGAAAAAGCCGCGGCTCAGGCTGCGTATTTCGGAAAACGTGTAGCCGTGATCGAGCGCGAAGCGCACGTCGGCGGAAGCTGCATTAACACCGGCACCGTACCGAGCAAAACGCTGCGCGAGTCCGCGCTCTACTTCTCCGGTCTCAAGCAGCGCGGCCTCTATGGGATTGATTACTCGCTCCGTGAAAATCTGTCGATCCACGATTTCATGCACCACGAGCGTGAAGTCGTCGAGATGGAGCGCAACCGCATTCTCAGGAATCTCCTGTTGCACGGCATCGAGCTGGTGCGGGGACAAGCCACGTTCGAAGATCCCCACACCATCGCGGTGACAGGCAAACATGGCCTACGGCGCCTGTCGAGTCAAATCGTTGTCATTGCAACCGGCTCGAAGCCGCACCGCCCGTCCGAGATTGCTTTCGATGATGTGCATACTTTCGACTCCGATACCTTCTTACGCATGGAGCGCATTCCGAAAACCCTCGCCGTGATCGGCGGCGGCGTAATCGGTTGCGAGTACGCTTCCATTTTCATGGCGCTGGGAGTGCAAGTGACGCTGGTCGACGGCCGCGACCGGCTGCTGCCGTTTCTCGACGAAGAAATCTCCACGCGTTTGCGCGATCGCTTGGCTGCTCTAGACATGCATTTTCTCTTCAACGAGCGACCCGCCAAAGTCGAGAATCTCGCCGATCGCGTGCGCCTTTCGATGAAGAGCGGAAAGATCCTCGAAACGGAAGCCGCTCTATTCGCGGCAGGCCGCCGCGCGGCGGCGGACGGGCTGGCGATCGACAAAGCCGGCCTGGAACTCAACGACCGCGGCTACATCGCGGTGGACGGTAACTATCGCACCGCGGTCCCGCACATCTATGCCGCGGGAGACGTCATCGGATTTCCGGCGCTGGCCTCGACCTCGATGGAGCAAGGCCGCGTGGCGGTGTGTCACGCCTTTGGCTTTCGCTACAAGCAGCGCGTGGCGTCGTTGCTGCCTATGGGTGTCTACACAATTCCGGAAATTTCCGCGGCTGGCGAAACGGAGCAGTCCTGCGCGGAGAAAAAAGTCGACTACTGCGTGGGCCGCGCACTCTATGCTAACAACGCGCGCGGGCACATCGTAGGCGACACGAACGGAGTACTGAAGCTCATCTTCGCTCGCGCGGACCGCAAGCTGCTGGGCGTGAGTATCCTCGGCGAAAGCGCCACCGAGCTGATTCACGTCGGCTTGCTGGTGCTTGATGCGGAAAAGACGATCGACGAGTTTATCCAACAGGTTTTTAATTACCCGACGCTCAGCGAAATGTACAAATATGCTGCTTACGACGGGCTCGGAAATCTGTCGGGCCACAAATTGCGCGAGGGCTAGCACGCCCCGTCGGCTTCTGGCATGCTCAACCGGGAAGCCCCATGAAACTCGCGTTGTCATTGCTTTTTGTCTTGGCACTCGGTGGTGCGCTGATCGCCCTCTCCTGCCATTCGCAATCACCCGCCGAACCGGCCCACGCCGCGCCGCCACCGGCGGCTTTCCTCGGCTTCGACCGCAATATCTTTCCCGATCCCGACGCACTTACCATGCTGCGCAAGACCTTTGCGTTTGCCGGGTACTGGCTCAGCCCGCCGCCCGGAGAAAATGCCGACACCTGGACCGGTCAACGCGAAGCCCTGCGCTCCCTGGGTTTCGGCTTTCTGCTCCTCTACCGAGGGCCGCTCGACCGCGACCTGAAGAACGCCGCCGGCGCCGCACAACGAGCCAGCACGGACGCGCAGCGCGCCGCTGCCACCGCAAAACGCGAAGGTTTTCCGGCAGAGGCGATTATTTTCGTGGACATCGAAGAAGGCGGGCGCCTATCTCAAAACTATCAAGCGTACCTACAAGCATGGGAGGCGCACATTCTCCAGGCGGGCTACCGGCCCGGCGCGTATTCTTCGGGAATTCCCGTGCACGAGGAAGGCGGCGTTGTGATCAACACCGCCGACGACATTCGCGACCATCTTGGCACACGGGACTTCACCTATTTCATTTGCAATGACGCCTGCCCGCCGGCGCCGGGCTGCGTTTTTCCGGCGAATCCGCCCAGGCCCTCCCGGAGCGGCGCTGCTTACGCAACGATCTGGCAATTTGTGCGTTCGCCGCGCACGGAACTTGCGGCGCATTGCCCACCCGGCTACCACAGCGACGGAAATTGCTACGCTCCGGGAGACACTGCGCATAGGTGGTTTATCGATGTGAGCGTGGCCGGTTCTGCGGACCCATCGCACGGCCGATAATACAGAAAGGGCGGCCTCTTCAGCCGCCCCTGTTGCAAGACTAACTGTGGCTCGAACTCTTAAATCTGCCCCAGCCCGCCGTCCACGTGAATCTCTTCTCCGGTGATGTAGGAAGCGTCGGACGACGCGAGAAATGCCACCGTTCCGGCCACTTCTTCCGGCTTGCCAAAGCGCTTCATTGGCACCTGCTCCCCAATCGTTTTTGCGAATTGATCCACCGCTTCCTTGGGCAGCCCGGTGCGCTGAAAAATCGGCGTCTCGATCGGACCGGGAGCCACCGCGTTCACGCGAATTCCACGACCCACCAACTCGGCGGCCGTTGTCCGCGCTAAAGAACGGAGCGCGGCTTTCGTTGCGGAGTAAGCACTCGCGCCTTCCGTGCCTTTGCTACCGGCAACGCTGGTGTTCAGGATGATGGAAGCGCCGTCGTTCAAATGCGGCAGCGCTTTCTGAATCGTGAAATATGCCCCCTTGATGTTGGTATCAAAGTTCTCGTCGTAGGTCGTCTCGCTGGTCTGCGCAAAAGGTGCGAATTTCGCTACGCCAGCATTCACGAAGAGCACATCAATCTTGCCCAGCTTCTGTTCCACGGTCGAATAGATTTTGTCAATATCCGCAATGCGCGAAACATCCGCCTGAATCGCCAGAATCCCGTTGCCGATGGACTGCGTGGCTTCATCCAGCGTCTTCTGGCTACGACCGGCGATGGCTACTTTGGCGCCTTCTTGTTGCAATCGCTTCGCCGACGCCAGCCCGATGCCGCTGTTCCCGCCGGTCACTACCGCTACTTTTCCTTCCAGTCTCTTCATGATGTGCCTCTTTCCTAGAAAAATCGCTCCAGCTCATTTCCCGGAGCTCCGGCCAACTGCGCGGTCTGCCGTCATTTCGATACTTAGATGAACATCGAAACAGTTGGTTGCAAGGCTTTCCACAAAAAAACCACTGCCACTGCAAATGCTTGAACCGTCGGGGGTTAACTCCGTTACACTACATTCATGAGCATGTCCCGCGCCCAAATCGAGAAAATCTCCAAGGCCTTGGCCGACCAGACCCGGCTCCGCATCTTCGAAGCCATCTCTAAAAAGGAAAACCTCAATTGCGGCGATATCGTCTCGATGCGCGGCGTCACTCCCGCCACGGTTTCTCATCACCTGAGGATTCTGAACGAAGCGGGCTTGATCGAGTGCCGGAAGGAAGGTCAATTCGTTTATAGCCGCAGCCTGCCCGAAACCCTCGCAGCGTATTCGCGGGCGCTCGCAAACTTAGCCCATGCCAGGAAACGCAAGGTCCGAAAATAACCCGGCCGCTCAGTCGGTGGGATTGCGCGGAAATTTGAAATAGGGCAGCCGCACGCCGCTGATCGAAATCTGGTCGGCGCGAATGTTGGCTGGTGCTTCAAAACCCGCCGCTCCTCCATTCGTCACATAATCATCTTCATCCACGCCGTCTCCACTCACGCCCAATCCGCCGACCAGCGTCCCATTTCGATACAGTCCCGTGCTACCGGGGAAAAATACAATCCCGCTCTTGTTGACGTTCGGCCCACCCGCTTGCGCCCCTTGCGTGCACGGATTGGCCAGGTCCTGCAAGTAGAGGCTAAAGAACGGTCCGGGTCCCGATCCGTCAATTCCGGGTGGAAAAAACGGCTGCGCGCCAAATCCGATGGTGCGATTTGTGACCGCCGTTCCCAGCGGCACCTGGTTCAAATCCGCAGCGGTGCGCGCGGAGCTGTTGAAGTACACCATGTTGCGAGCCTTGCTGGCAGCGACGTCAATACTGAATACGGTGGAGTCGCTCATTCTCCGCAAGCCGATGATGGTGCCATCCAGGTCCGCCACGGCGATCGCCATGTGCGCCCGCGAGCCAATCGGTAAACGAATCGCTGCTCGCGTCATATTCGCAGTGGCCTCGGCGTTCCCCAGAATGGTTTCCACGTCGCTCGCACTCAATCCACCCAGCGGCCCCGCCGTCGGTGTAATCAAGTCGCCTTCCGGAGGTTGCCCCGCGCTGTTCGCTGGAGCCACCGCAAACGCGCCGCCGCCCGCCACCGGCCCGGGAGACATTCCCGCAGGCAGCGATGTTTGGTCCACAAAAGGCAGCGCCACTCCTCCGATAATCACTACCCCCGGTGCCGCGGGCGTTGGTCCAAATGTATCCGCCGGACCGCTTCGCGCGGTCGTCGATCCAACGAATGCCGCATACTCCGCCACATTCAAATCGCTCGCCGCAGTGACCACTCCAATACCGCCGACCACCACATCCTTATAAAAAATCGGTACACCGCCGGGATTCACCGCCAACGGATTCGAATCCATCGCATCGGCTTTCCCGGTGATCACTCCCGGGCCAAACCCGCCGCCCAAGGCGAGCGCCGGCGGGAGTTGGCTTTGAAAAGCCGCGCCAGTCACCAGTGTGCATCCGCGATTCGAGTTCTCAATGCTGTACAAATCCGCCGGGGGCGCGTTCGTGACGCCCGGCGGAAAATGGATCCCGCTAATGAACCGCACCGTCCGCGAAGAAAGGGGAGCCTGGTCGTTGCTGAAAAACGCACCAGTGCGCGCCAGGCCTACGGCCACGTCATTGGCGTCGAGCGTCTGTCCGAAATTCGCCACCGCCGTCGCCGGAGCATTCTGCGTTCGAAACACGCCCAGCACAAATCCCGCACGGTCCACGACCGCCACGACCATATCGACGTTTGCCGAATTCACCGCCGCTTGCACGATCGCTTCTACGTCAGCTGTCTGCAGCGGCTGAACGGCAGGTGCCGGCGTCGGCCCAACGGGAGCCGCTACCGAGCTACTGCCTCCGCCACAGCCGAAAAGAATGAAGGCCAGCGCACCCGCCATCCCCAGCGCCAATACGATGCCCACTACCAGCATGCTCTGGCGTTTCTGTAGCGCGCGCCGCGCCGGCACCGGCTTGCGTAGAAAGTGTTCGGACGACATGAAAGGTAATTTCCTTAGTAACATGCCGCCACCCCGCTCTCAACGCCTGGAACCGATCCGCGCTTCCAATCGGTGAACGTTTCTCTTCGCGCACAGCGTTATTGCTTGTGTTCACGCCCCGCCGAAATGGGTTGCTGCCCTGTTCCCGATATTGTTAGCTAGAAACGCGATCCTTTTTCCTTGCGACAATTTGCGGGACCTGCGAATGGCCTCACTTTTTTGGCGAGCTTTGGAGCACGTTCGCAGCGCAAGCTGCCTGTTTGCGCTGCTGCCTTTCTGCGCCGCGACAAACTTGCCCGCCCTAGCGCAATCCGCAGGCGCGCCGCAGGCCAACCTTCAAAAATCTGTCGAGTCTGCGCCCGCGCCACGGATCCCGCGCCAACAAGCGCTCATCACTGGCGCCGTGGATGGCGTCGTCCGTCAGAACGTGTCCGCTCAAGAGACGCGCCCCGCCGCTGGCGCTCGCATCACCATGCGCAATCTGCGGACTGGCCAAGTTAGTTCCGCCATCTGCTCCGCCGAAGGGGTGTTCCGTCTCCTGCCGCTCACTCCAGGTCATTACGAATTTCATGTCGAAACCGCAGGCCTCGCGCCTTTCACTCTTCCCGACCTCACCATAAATGCCAATGAAGTCACCACCCTGGAAGTTTCCTTGCTCTCTTCGTCCAACGCAGGACTCCGTTCCCGCCTCCCGCGCCTCCCCGAACTCGGGCCGCCCTCCGCCTCCCCCGAATCTTCGTCCGCATCCAGCGCTTACGGCGAGCTCCGTCATCGTCTGGATTCCGACCCCAATTTCATCGCCGAACTCGCGCCCGAATATCTCCCACCCGTGGCCGACATTTTCAACGCCGTGCCCAACCGCTGGGCTCTCGCGCAACCTGACTATCGCCGTTATCCGGAAAAAGGCGAATACCAATACACCAAGTCGCATTGGTACGACCCGTTCGAGGAGAATCGCCTGAAGGGCGACGAGCCCATCTGGCCAGAAGTTCTCGGCCAACAAACTTTTCTCAACCTCACCGCGACCGCCGAGACTTTTTTCGACAGCCGCCGCGTTCCTTCTCCCAGCGGCGTCAGCGCCGCCGAACCGGGCAGCTCCGGCTTCTTCGGTCGTGGCGAACAAGCCTTCGTGGATCAAACCTTCCGCTTTAGCTTCGACCTTTTCCACGGCGACGCCTCCTTCAAACCCGTCGACTGGCGCATTCGTATCACTCCCGAGTTCAGCCTCAACGATCTCGACGTTCGCGAACTCGGCATCGTCAGCCCCGACGTCCGCGCCGGCACCAATCGCTTCGACGATCACCTCGGCCTCCAGGAAGCTTTCGCCGAGGTGAAGCTCCATGACCTGAGCAGCAATTACGATCTTGTTTCTGTCCGCGCCGGCATTCAGCAATTCAACGCCGATTTTCGGGGCTTCCTTTTCGTCGACGAGCAGCCTGCCCTCCGTCTCTTCGGCAATCTCAACAGCGATCGCATCGAGTACAACGCCGCTTACTTTCAAATGCTCGAGAAAAACACCAATTCCGACCTCAACACGTTTCATCGCCGCCACCAGCAAGTCGTTCTCGCCAACGCCTATCTCCAGGATTTTTTCTTCCCCGGCTACACTGCCGAATTTGTCGGCGCCTGGAACAAGGACGATCCCAGCGTCCACTACGACGACAATGGCTTTCTCGTCCGTCCCGCGCCCATTGGCAATGTGATTGATCAAGGCCCCGGGGGCGGCCCCCTCGCGCACGGCATTCGAGTTGGCTATTTCGGCTGGCTCGGCAGCGGGCACATCCGCCGCATCAACATTACGCATGCCTTCTATCAAGCCGTCGGAGAAGATACGTTCAATCCCATTGCGGGCCGCCCTGTTACCGTTAACGCGCAAATGGCTGCCGCCGAAATTTCGTACGACCACGACTGGATCCGCTACCGCGTCTCGGCCTTCTACACTTCGGGCGATGCCAATCCCCGCGACGGCCGCGCTCGCGGTTTCGATGCCATCGACGATCTTCCCAACTTCGCGGGCGGCATCTTCAGCTTTTGGAACCGCGAAGACATTCGCCTGCTCGGCTCTGGCGTTCAACTCACCACCGACGGCAGCCTCATTCCTTCGTTGCGTTCCAGCAAGGAAGAGGGTCAGGCCAATTTCGTAAATCCCGGAATTTTTCTCGCCAACGCGGGTGCGGACTTCGATATCACGCCCAAACTGAAAGGCTTTGCGAACTTCAACTATCTCCGTTTCGAGCACACGGAGCCCCTCGAACTGCTGCTCTTCGAGTCCAACATTCGCCATTCCATAGGCGAAGATTTCGGCATCGGCATCACGTATCGTCCGCCGCTAAGCGAGAACATCGTCCTAACGGCCGGGGCGTCAGCTCTGCAGCCCGGCGACGGCTTCAAAGACATCTACACTAGTCGCACGCTTTTTTTCCTTTTCGCGGAGGCGAAGTTTACGTTCTGAGGCGCGCCAGCATGTTCCAGCCCACCACCAACCCGCCCTCCTCAAGACCGTCAGCAAGACTTTCGCTTCTCGGCATCCTCTGCGTCTCTGCTTTGAGCGCCCTTTTGTTTTCTGTTTCCGCTGCCAAAACGCACGCAAACGAGGCCCACAAACTTCGGGTTCCTGCGCAATCCTCATCCGCCGACACCGGCTGCCTCTCCTGCCACACCTCAACCGACGAACCCACCATGCATCCCACCAAAACCGTCCATCTCGCCTGCACCGACTGCCACGGCGGCAACCCACAAATCTCCATCGCACCGAACACTCCGCTCCATTCTCCCGAGTACACTGCCGCTAAACAAAAGGCTCACGTCCCACCGCGGGATCCCAGTTTCCTCCAACGCACCGCCCTTCCCGAGCGTGCTTACGCCAAATGGCTCCAGGAATCCTACGCCTACATCAAATTCCGTAATCCCGCCGACCTCCGCGTCGCTCCGGAAACCTGCGGCGCCATTGGCTGCCATCCCAAAGAAGTTCGCGACGCCTCTACCAGCATGATGACCCACACCGGCTTGCTCTGGGGCGCCGCGCTTTACAACAACGGCGCGTCTCCGTACAAAAACACGCATTTCGGCGAAAGTTATGACCGCGACGGTCAGCCGCAATCCCTCAAAACGTATCCGCCTCCCACTCCCGACGAAACCCGCACCAAAGGCATCCTCGCCCAGCTAGATCCGCTCAATCGCTGGGAAATCTCCCAGCCCGGCAATGTTCTCCGCGTCTTCGAACGCGGCGGCGAGAAAAAATCTGAGCTCGGCAATCCTAACCGCCAAGAAACTCCTGGCCGCCCCGACGATAAATTGAGCGACCGCGGCTTCGGCACTGAACTTCGCACCGACCCTGTCTTCCTTGGCTTACAGAAAACCCGGCTCGTTGATCCCGTCATGTCGCTTCCCGGCACCAACGACCATCCCGGCGACTATCGTTCCAGCGGCTGCTCCGCCTGCCACGTCATCTACGCCAACGATCGCGACGCGTCGCACTCCGCTGCCTACGCAGTCTTCGGCCACTCCGGCTTCAGCGCTTCGAACGATCCCACAATCCCCAAGACCGAATCCGGCCACCCCATCAAACACGTTTTCACGCGCTCCATTCCCTCCAGCCAATGCATGGTCTGCCACATCCATCCGGGCACGAATATGCTCACGACGTACTTCGGACTCACCTGGTGGGACAACGAAATCGACGGCGACAAAATGTATCCGCCACGGCAACAGCACCTCACCGAAGAGCAGCGTTTCGAATCGCTACAACGCAATCCAGAATCCGCTGCAGCGCGTGGACTATGGAGCGACGAAAAATTCCTCGAGAACCTCGGCAGCCCCGAGTTCAATGCCCAACTAAAAACCACCCAGTTCGCCGACTTTCACGGCCACGGCTGGGTGTTTCGCTCCGTATTCAGCCACGATCGCCACGGGAACTGGCTCGACAAAGACGGTCAACCGATCGCTTTCGACGACCCCCAACGCTTCGGCAAAGCCGTCCACCTCGCCGATATCCACCTCGAAAAAGGCATGCAATGCAATGACTGCCACTTCGAGCAGGACAATCACGGCAACGGCAAACTTTATGGCGAGCCGCGCGCCGCCGTCGAAATCGACTGCATCGATTGCCACGGCACCATTCGCAACAAAGCGAGCTTGCTCACATCAGGTCCAGCCGCTCCCGAAGGTGGCCGCCATCTCGAACTCTTACGCACTCCCTGGGGCTTGCGTCGTTTCGAATGGCGCGCCGACGGCGCACTGATCCAGCGGTCCATGTCCGAAGAAAACAAAGAGTGGGAGGTGGTACAGACTCTCGACTCCATCACGCCCGGCAACCCGCACTTCAACGCCAAATCCCTTCGCGCCAAACTAATCACCAAAGACGGTTCCCTCCCGCAGCAACTCCCACAAAACGACACCGCGCTTGCTCACGCCAACTCCTCCATGACCTGCTACTCTTGCCACACTTCCTGGACGCCCACCTGTTTCGGCTGCCATCTCCAGATGACCGCTAACGCCCGCAAGCCCATGTTGCACAACGAAGGCCTCACCACACGCAACTACACCAGCTACAACTTCCAGGTCCTGCGCGACGATATTTATATGCTTGGCGTGGACGGCACCGTCACCGGCCATCGCATCGCCCCCGCGCGCTCCAGTTGCGCCATTCTCGTCAGCTCGCAAAACGCTAATCGCGAGTGGCTCTACTACACGCAGCAAACCATCTCCGCTTCCGGCTTCTCCGGCCAGGCTTTCAGCACATTCGTTCCCCACACGGTCCGCGCCAAAGAAACCAAGCAGTGCAGCGATTGCCACGTCTCTGCCGCCAACGACAACAACGCCTGGATGGCCCAACTCCTCCTCCAGGGTACGAACTTCATGAACTTCATGGGCCGCTACGTCTATGTCGCCAGCGGAAGAAAAGGCTTCGAAGCGGTCGCCGTCGCCGAACACGACGAACCCGAAGCCATCTACGGCAGCGACCTGCAGCGCATCGCCTATCCCGACAATTTCAAAAAATTCGTCAGCCGCGGCCGTCAACTTTCGACCTCCTATCGCCATGAAGGCAACGTCGTCGACATCCAGGCGCGCGGTGAATACGCCTACGCCGCCACCGGCTCCGGCGGTCTCCGCGTCTACGACGTCGCCAACATCGATAACAAAGGATTCTCCGAGCGCATGATCACCGCGCCCGTCTCTCCGTTGGGCCAGCGCTTCTTCGTCCCCACAAAAAACGCCCAAGCTGTCGCCTCGCCCACCACGCTCGGCGTCGACCCTCTTCGCCAGCAGCTCCCCGAAAACGAAGAGCAACCTATTCATCTCCTCTATGCTTTTCTTTACGTCGCGGACAAAGACGAAGGTCTCGTCGTCATCGGCAATCCCAATCTCCAATCCAAAAGTCCCGGTGTTGAAACACTGCTCGACGGCAATCCCAACAACAACTTTCTCCAGCGCGCTCTCGCTTTCAATCCCGGCGGTGCACTCACCGGCGCCCACCGCATCACCGTCGCCGGCACCTACGCCTACATCCTCACCGACACATCTCTCGTCGTCGTCGATCTCGGCAATCCTCTCGCGCCGCGCGTCACTGCGACCGTCACCAGTCCCTTCCTCAACGCTCCTCGCGCCGTCGCCATCCAATTCCGCTACGCTTTCCTCGTCGACCGCGATGGCCTCAAAGTTCTTGACGTCACTGATCTCGCCCATCCCAGCCCCGTCGCGAACGCCAGTCTTCACGCGGGTGCCGCACCCTTCGCTTCTAAGGGTGCGGATTTAGATGTCACTTTGTCCGAATCAAAACAACGGGCAATCACCCAATCTCCGTCGTCCGCGACAACCGCACTCGACTACACGCTCATCTCGCTCTCGGACACTCGTAACATCTATCTCGCCCGCACCTACGCCTATGTTTCCGCCGGTAAAGACGGCCTCGCTATCATCAACATCGAAAATCCCACGTCCCCTAAACTCGACCAACTCTTCACCGCCAGTGGCCAGCTCAACGACGTCAACGACGTAAAAATCGGCATGGTTGCGGGCAGCGCCTTTGCTTTTGTCGCCGACGGCAAAAACGGCCTCCGCATCCTCCAAATCGTGTCCCCGTGGGACGACCCTGCTCACTTCTCCGGCTTCAGCCCGCGCCCCACACCTAAACTAATTGCCACCGCTGGCACTGCCGGTCCCGCGCTAGCCATCTCCAAAGGAATTGACCGCGACCGCGCTGTCGACGAATCCGGCAATCAACTCGCCGTCTTCGGCCGCCGCGGCGCCCGCCCTCTCAATCGCGCCGAAATGCAGCGTCTTTATCTCCACTCGAACGGTCGGTTCTATACCGTCGCGGATGAAGCTGCTGCCACCGCGGCGTCGCGCAGCCATTGTGATCGTGAGGCTTCGGACCCGTGCTTTTCCGCGCCCACGTCGGCAAACGCACCTGGGGCGCAACTGGCTGTCAATTCCTTCTTCACCCGTGCCCGGAATTGGCTCCAATCTTTTTTCTGAGGTGACCGCATGCATCGCCGCAAATTCCTGCAATCTACTCTGCAAACTCTTTCCGTCGCCTCGGTCGCTCCGTTCTTTGCCAACTCGCTGCACGCTTGGCAAACTTCGCCGCAGACTCAGTTGCCCGCTCCCGCCAAACAAGAACCCTGGAACGGCCAAGTTCCCCAACTCGCCCTCACCATGGACGACCCCAATCTCAAGCTCGACAACATGCTTCGCTGGCAGGACGCCAACTCCCGCATTCTCAAAGCTCTCGACTCCCGCAACATCCGCGCCGCTCTCTTCGTCTGTGGCATGCGCGTCGATGAATACGATGGTGCGAAACTCCTCTCCACCTGGGATCAAGCCGGCCACTCGATTTGTAATCACTCCTACTCTCATCTCAACTACTGCGACACCCGTTTCGGCTACTCCGATTTCGCCGTGGACTTCCTCAAAAATGAAAAAATCATCGCCCCCTACCACAATCGCACCGCCATGTTTCGTTACCCCTTCCTGAAAGAAGGCGACACCGTCGAAAAACGCGACAAATTCCGCGCCCTGCTGAAAGAAAACGGCTACCGCGTCGGCCACGTCACCATTGACGCTTCCGACTGGTACATCAGCGAGCGCTTCTCCGACCACTGGGTTAAAAAGCCCAAAGACAGCATCAACCCCTACCGCGACTACCTCATCGCCCATCTCCTCGATCGCGCCGCCTTCTACCGCCAGCTCGCCCTCGACGTTCTCGAGCGCGACATTCGCCACACGATCCTCGTTCACTACAATCCGCTTAACGCCCTCGTCCTTCCCGACGTCATGGCCGCCTTCGAAGCCAACGGCTGGCAATGGATTGACGCCTCCCTCGCCTACCAGGACGAAGTCTTCCGCAGCCAACCCAAAACTCTCCCCGCCGGCGAAAGCCTCGTTTGGGCGCTCGCCTCCGAATCCGGCCGCTTCAAAGACCGCCTCCGCTACCCTGGCGAAGACGGCATCTACGAGGAGCCCAAAATGAACGCGCTCGGCCTCTAAGCCTCTAGCAAGATCAATCTCAACGGCTCGCTTGGGTTGACCTAGAGGGGTAGTGCTTTTTTTGAATTGACGCTAGTGAGGAAGCTTACTTCTTGAAGCCGCTGTGCCCAGAGTTGCCTCCGTCAGGGCAAGCACGGCGTAGGCGGTGGCCGCGTCGTTCATGAAGCGTGCGGTATCCGGACTGATGTGATGTTCTTTGTTTTTGTTCAAGGAATAGCCCGCCCACGAGCCTTCACTCGGATCCTGGTTTCCGGCCAGCCAGGCGAGCCCACTCTTCAGGTGGGCATTTTCGGGAGTAAGCCCGCCCTCTTCTAGCGTGAATACAATGAAGCCCGTCGCGTAGCCGTCGCTCTCTGTTTCCAGCGGCGTCCGATCTTCCCGTTTCCAGTCACCAACCAGCGACGATACGCTCCAGCCTCCATCTGCCTGTTGCTTGCCTAGAAGTTCAGCGACGATGGCGTCCCGCGCTTCCGGCTTGATGAGTCTGGGCATTTTCGCTGCCGCCCACAACAGCGACGCATGATTCAGGGCCGTTTGTCCTTTGTACTCACGATTCAGATATTCTCGCATCATCGCCAGGCGGCTTTGAATTTCTGGTGTTGCACGGTAGTTGCCGGGGGCAGTGCCGATCGCCACCGCCGCAAGCGTGGCTCCATAGTAGTCCGAATCATCTGCTTCCCACGGCTCTTTGCCGAACCGCTGCCACAGCCATGCGCCTTTCTTGCTTCCGCTGGTTTGCTGCTGTCCCCACATATTAGCGAATGCCGTCCGCGTGTCCTCGTTAAGCTGTCCGTTCTTGGCGTCGTTGCTGGCCAGCACCAGTGCATTGAGCACGGATTCCGTCCCGCGCGATTCGACGGCCTTATGCGCTCCATACTCCGTGTCGCTGTAATATGGCGCGACCTCGCCCCACAGCCGCACGCGCTTCGTCACGTTCTCCAGAAGGCTGCGTTCCGGTGCGGAAGCTGTCTGTTCCCCCAGCGCTCTCCGAAGGGCCGGACGAGAAAGAGCGTAGGTCAATGCCGTGTGGCACGACACACAAAACGTTCCATGATCGCGCTTGGCCCTCGGCCATTCCATCCACCAGCTTTGCCGTTGGTCAAGATAGGCGGCCGCGCCCTTCTCGTCCCACGACCGAGGTTCAGCGGTTTTTGCATTTCTGGAATGGGCGGCTGCAGTTCCTAGATGCGAACCGATCAGGATGATTCCCGCTGCCAGACTTGCCGCTAGGGTGGCCCTTCGCTGCGCCATCGCATTCATTCGAAGTACTCCATCGACTTATCGATGACAAACATCAGCTGAAATGATTTATCCGCGCGTTGCTTCCCGGTATGCCGATCAGTATAAGCCCTTTATCGCCTAGAGGAGAACGGCTCGTACCTGCACGTCGCTTATTGCGCTCTGTTTTCCGCCAGCGCCTTCTGAATTGCCTTCTCCGCGAGGGGTGTCATGATCTTATAGCCTGCATCATTCGGATGCAGCCCATCGTCCGTGTAGATGGAAATCGGGACGCCCGATACTCACCAAGCCCCGGGGAGCCCGTCGACGGTTATGGCGGGCGTTTGTGGCTGGGCCAGAGTGGGAAGGCCCAGAAGGAACGCCAACAGCAGTTGCGCCAGGGTTCGGGTGATCGACTGCAGGCTCATGTTCTCCCTCGGGAAGTAGAAGCCTCTCCGCTAAGGATTCGTTTTTTCTTCCCTATCGCTAACCCCTTCGAATCACGCCGTTTGCACTTTTCCCGTGTCCAAGACGCTACTCATCTCCTTTCTTTTGTATATTTTAACCATGCAGCACATCTAACCGAGGTATAATGCTTCGTTCACGCTTCGAACGCATAGCAATCATCAAAATTATTCGTGCGGCAGGCGGGGAAAACGCAGTTAAGGTGTATTCGTAGAGGGTACTAGGCCGCCATAAATCAGGCCGATGCGCCAGCCGGGCGCTTGCAACTCATAGAAGGAGCAATAAGGAGTACTAGAACATGCCCAAGCACTATCTCTTAGCGAGCGACTTTGACCAGACCCTGAGTTTCAACGACTCAGGAGTGGTCCTTTCCGAGCTTATCGGTTTTCACGGCTTTCACGACAAGGTCAAAGGCCTCGCCGAAATGAATCTCGTCCAGCAGGGCGCCGAGCTCAGCTATTTGATCCTGCATGACCCGGAATTTCGCCGCGTCCGTCGCGAACATCTGGTCGAAACCGGCAAACGTATTCGCCTCAAGCACAACGTCGCGCTCTTCGCCAAGGCTCTTGACAATCTCGCTGAGGGTTATCAATTTCACTTCAACGTCATCTCCGCCGCGCCCCAGGAAATTATTCAGTCCGCCCTCGAAGGCATCGTTCCGCCGGAGCGCATTTTCGGTACGCGCTTCCGCTACAACGACTCCACCGGCGAAGTGGACTCCATCATTCGCGCCTCCGCCGGTTGGGGCAAAATCACCGTCCTCGAAGAGCGCCGCGCCGAACTTAGCATCAGCCACGACCACATCATCTACATGGGCGACGGCAGTTCCGACATTCCCGTCATGATGCACGTCAACCAGCACGATGGCCTCACTATCGCCGTCTCCGAAGCCAAGTTCATCACCCGTGTCGCCAAACGCACCGTCCTCAGCGACAACGCCATGAGCGTCCTCGTCCCCGTTCTCGAAAAGGTTCTGAACTGGGACTCCGCACAGATTCGCCGCCTCTTCTCTTCCTATGGCCTCAATCTGCTCGAATGGGACAAAGTCCGCACCGACATGCTCACCATCCAGGACTCCGCGGCCATCAAAGCTGCTCCCGTTCACGCGCACTAGTTTTTCGGGCTCGCATTCTCGCCTTTTTCGCAGCCTGTCACCGCGTGCGAACTCCACGGCTCGGAAGCGCTCGCAACCGCAGTCCTCAGTTGCCTTCGGCCGCGTCGTGCAGGCCATCGAACCGCAGTTGACAGCAGCGCATTTCGAGCATGAAATTGATATCGCGCTCGTCGCTGCTCCAAGGAGGCGAAATGCCTGGTCCGCTGACGCTCATCGTGAACGGCGCAACGCAAACCATCGCCGCCGATCCCAGCACGCCCTTGCTATTTGTTCTGCGGAACGAACTACTGCTGACCGGCCCTAAGATGGGCTGCGGTATGGCCCAGTGCGGTGCTTGTGCCGCGCTGCTGGACGGCGAAGAGATTCGCACTTGTGTCACTCCCGTTTCCTATGCGCTGGGAAAGCAGGTGACCACCATAGAAGGTCTCCCAGCTGTTTGGGCCGCCCACCAGGGCCTGCGCCCGAACGAGCCTCCGGCCACGCTCCATCCGGTGCAGCAAGCCTGGATCGACGAGCAGGTTCCGCAGTGCGGTTATTGTCAGAACGGCATGATGATCGCCGCGGTGCAACTGCTGTCCAAGAATCCGAATCCGACGGTGGCGCAGATTAAGGATGCTTTCACCAACACGCCGCCGTCGCCGCATTTGTGCCGTTGCGGAACGTATTCCGCCATTATCGACGCGGTCCAGCGCGCCGCGCAGGCGATGAAAGGAACGGCACGATGACCGGCAAAATCAATTGGCTCGAGCCTGCCGCGCTCCCCGCCACCATTTCTAGGCGCGGCTTTGTGACCACCGGCGGTGCTTTGTTTGTTTCCCTGGCGCTTCCCTTGCAATTCGCTGGGAACATGGAAGCGGCTGAAAGTGCGGCCTCCATCGACCCTACCTTGCTCGCATCCTGGCTCGAAATTCACAGCGACAACTCCATCGTCGCGCGCACCGGAAGGACCGAAACGGGCGTCGGCGTCACCGGCTACTATCCGCAGGCCATCGCCGAAGAATTAAATGTGCGGCCGGAAACGATCAGCTTGATCATGGGCGACACGGATCGCACCCCCGACGGCGGTTTTTCCGCCGGCTTCCTGACCGGCATGGGCAATGTGAGGAAAGTAGCGGCCTATGCCCATCAGGCGTTGCTCGCGCTCGCCGCCGCTCAGCTCGGCGTGCCGGTATCGTCGCTCAGCGTGACCGACGGCGTAGTTTCCGGCGGCGGCAAAAAGATCAGCTATGGCGAATTGGTGCAAGGCCAACACCTCGACCTCAAAATCCCCATCGCTGGAACTCTAGCGCAGCCCGATCCTAAAGGCTGGGTAGGTATGACCGGGCTCGAGGGCCTCATTGTGACTGGCGACCCGCCCGTGAAGGCTGTGGCCGATTTCAAGGTTATCGGCACATCCTTTCCTGCCGGCCACATTCCGGACAAGGTCACTGGAAAAACACCATGGACCGGCGATTTGCGGCTGCCTGGGATGTTGCATGCCCGTATGGTACGGCCGGCGGCCTTGGGGTCAACGCTGATCTCCGCCGGCGCGATCGCCAAAAACCAATTTCCGACTGCGCAAGTAATTCACCAAGGCAATTTGCTTGCTGTCGTTTCCCCGAACGAATGGGAAGCGGTCCGAGTCGCGTTGAGTCTCGCAACTACCACGCGGTGGACCGCTTGGTCCGGTTTGCCCGCCAGCGACAACGTGACGGCAGCCATCCGCGCTTACAAATGGGACAAGCCGTCGGTCAGCAAAGGGCAGGATGCCGAAACCAAGGCTGCGTTGCGGAGCGCGACCAAAAAATTTTCAGCAACCTATCAGCAGGGATACGTCCGCCACGCCCCCATCGGGCCCTTTGTTGCGGTGGCCGAGGTGAAGAGTGACGGACGGGTCATGATTTGGACGCATTCCGCGCAGTCCCAGGGCTTGCGCGCGCGCATCGCCTACATGCTCGGCGTACCGGTCGACAACGTCGTCGTGCGTTGGATGGATCAGTCTGGGCAATATGGCCGCACGACGTTGGGAGGAGATGGCGCCGAAGCGGACGCCGTGATCCTGTCGCAACTGACTGGAAAGCCCGTACGCGTTCAGTGGACGTTGCCAGAGGACATGGCCTGGTCTTCAGTTTCTCCCGCGTGGGTTTCCGACCTGACCGCAGCGCTGGACTCTAAGGGCCACATCGTGGCGCTCCATAGTGCTCAGTATTCGCCGCACATGTTCGATCCGCGCCCCCTGGGTGCGCTCCTCGCCGGCCTGCCCAGCGCGACCTCCCAGCCCGGCCATTTTGTGGCTACCGAATGGGTCTACGACAAGATCGAGAACCGGCTGGAAGACGCTTATGGAATGCCGAATCTGGCGGGCGATTCGGCCAACGGCGGCTTGCGTGGCAACATTATGCGCACGCCGGGGCAACGGCAGCAAAATTTCGCGCTGGAAGCATTTATCAATGAGGTGGCCGCCGCAGCCGGCGCGGATCCGATCGCGTATCGCTTGGCGCACACCACCGACCAGCGATTGATCAACCTGCTGCATGCGACGGCTAAGGCGGCGAATTGGGAAACACGGCCTTCGCCGCATTCCGGCGCCCGTCGCATGGGTAGCGCTGCCGTAAAAGGGCGGGGCGTGTGCGTGATGCTTCGCGAAAATGCCTATTGGGTGGGCATTGCGGAAATTTCCGTCGTGCCGGCCACCGGCCAGGTGCGCGTGACGAAGTTCACCATCGGCGGCGAGCCCGGTAAGATCATCAACCCCCGGCAACTCGACCGTTGCATGAAGTCCGGCGTGGTGATGGGCTTGAGCGAAACCTTGAAGGAAGAAGTCACCTTCGATAAATCGCGCGTGACCAGCACGAACTGGAGCCGCTACAAAATTCTGACTATGGAAGAGATGCCGGAGATTCAGGTCGTACAGCTTTCTCGCGACGACAAAGGCTTTGGCGGGGGTTCGGAAGCATCCAATGCGATTGTTCCGGCGGCTGTGGCTGCTGCATTTTTCGATGCCACCGGCGCCAGCGCTCGTCGAATCCCGCTCACTCCTGCGCGGGTCATCGCTTTGCTCGCAACCGCCACGAAGTCTTCCTAACGGCCGCTGGTGTAGGGCAGTGGCGGTCGCGCCTCGCCTCTACTGTGCTCCGAAGCGGAACTCGATCACTTCGGTCGTTTCCTTCGGTCCGGCATCGAATTCGCTCTGCAGCGCCGCCTTTTCCGCTTCGGCGGCCAGCACTGGATGGCCGCCCAGCACGCGCGTCCGCTTCACTTTCCCGTCCGCGCCCACAATCACTTCCACCTTTACCGTCCCTGCCAGGTTCAATTTCTTGGCCAGTTCCGGATACGCCGGCTTGCCCAGGTACTTCACATGTCGCTTGGAGCCCGGCGCCTCCTCCGACTGCCCGTGCATCGCCACTACCCCCACGCTCCCACCCAGCAGCGCCACTCCCAGACACACCGCCAAAATCCCCTTCGACCCTCTCACGATTCGCGTCCCTCGATAGCCGGCAAAAAATCCCGGCGAAGATTTGGGTCCCCGCTCAGCTAAATGCATTTAGTAAGCCAGTTCTAAGGAAAACATCAACTTTTCGGACTGGCGCGCTAGGCCTCTTATTTGTAAGCGTTTACGCCTATTTAAGTTATAAACGTACACCAATGATAGATACGTAGTACTACGTACAAGCGTCTCATGGAGCCCGCGACTACCCTTGCCCCATCTCACCTTGCGACAAAAACACCCGCAGCGAAGACACTTAACGGAAGACTGCGTTAACGTTAACGAATGGCCCTTCCTGCGCTACACTCTTCGCCGCGACCCTTCGTTCCTGGGCGCTTCTTCCGCCGACGGACACATCGTTTGGGTCGCTCCTGTTCCTCGGCTACAATGCTGGCTCGGAGGTCCCATGTCGAAGAAAAAGATTCTGATGCTCGCGGGCGATTACGCCGAGGACTACGAGGTGTTTGTGCCCTTTCACGCGTTGACGATGGTGGGGCATACGGTGCATGTGGTTTGTCCCGGCAGGCACGCGGGCGAGTCTATTCCCACTTCCATTCATGATTTCGAGGGCGATCAGACGTACACCGAAAAGCGCGGCCACAACTTCCAACTCAACGCCACCTTTGATGACGTGAAGCCGGAAAATTACGACGCGCTGATGATCCCCGGCGGCCGCGCACCCGAATACCTCCGCCTCAATCCTCGCGTGATTGAAATCGTCCACCACTTCGACAAGACCAACAAACCGATCGCCGCGATTTGCCACGGCCCGCAGGTTCTCGCCGCAGCCGGCGTCCTCAAAGGGAAAAAGTGCAACGCGTACCCCGCCACCGGACCGGAGGTCACGCTGGGCGGCGGCACGTTCGTGAGCCTGCCCATGACGGACGCGTTGGTGGACGGCAACCTCATCAGCGGGCCCGGATGGCCGGCCTTGGCGTCTTACCTCGCTAAGTTTCTGACCGTCCTGGGCACGAGAATTGAGCCTTAATTTCGTCCACGTCTTTCGTGATCGCGTGTGCGGAGAGACTCAGGATGCTGGAGCCCGAAGAACTGATGGAGGCCGTGGGAGTTCGGCAGGTCATCTCGCATAGAATTTTCTAATGCAGCGCATTTGATTTTTTCGCTCCTCCGCCGCGGAAAAATCGCGCCGCTTCCTTTGTAAAACCGCGGCGCGCGTGGATAATTTCTTGTTACCCAGTCCACGCGAAGGCGAACCCTCTATGGCAAATGTGAACACCAAAAAAGGCGTTATCGGGATTCTTACTGGAGGTGGCGACGTTCCCGGCCTGAACCCGGCGATTCGCGGCGTCACCATCCGCGCGCTGCATGAAGGCTATCAGGTGATCGGTTTTCGCCATGGCTGGGCCGGTCTGGTGGAGATGGTGCGCGAGAAAGACTACGACAACTCCGACAATTTTATTGTGCTCACGGAAGAGGTCGTGGATCGCGCGGCGCGCACCGGCGGAACGTTCTTGCATTCGTCGCGCACCAATCCGGGGCGCGTTGGCAAGTCCAGCGTGCCCGCGCATTTGAAAGATCAGTTCACCGCCGAAAAAAACGATCTCACGCCGGAAGTGCTCAAAAATCTCGCGTGGCTCGGCATCGATACGCTCATTCCGATCGGCGGCGACGATACGCTGAGTTACGGCGTGCGCCTGCACAAAGAAGGCTTCAAAGTCATCGCCATTCCCAAGACCATGGACAACGACGTTCCCGGCACGGATTACTGCATTGGCTTTAGCACGTGCGTGACGCGCACGCTCGAACTAGTGAACGCACTGCGTACGTCGGCCGGCTCGCATGAGCGTTTCATGGTGTTGGAAGTGTTCGGCCGCTATGCCGGTTATACGGCGATGCTGCCGACGATGGCCGGCGCGGCGAATCGCTGCGTCATTCCGGAATACAAGTTCGACATCGAGAAGCTCGCCGAATTGCTGGTGTATGACCGCAACAAAAATCCCAGCCGCTATTCGACCGTGCTCGTTTCGGAGGGCGCGATGTTCGAAGGCGGTGAGATGGTCTTCGAGGGCGAAGCGGCGGACGCGTACGGCCACAAGAAATTGGGTGGCATCGGCGATCTGGTTTCGGAAAAAGTGAAAGAGCTTTCGGCGAAGTTCAACAAGGGCAAGAAGGTGGACGTGGTGAACCAGAAGCTTGGTTATCTGGCGCGCTGCGGCGATCCGGACGTCGTGGATTCGATAGTGCCGATGGCGTACGGCAACATCGCACTGGAGTTGTTGCTGAAAGGCGTGCACGGGCGCTTGGTGGTGCTGACGAAGGGTGAGTACGGCGACATTCCCATCGAGACCATCACCGCGACGAAGAAAGTCGTGGACATCGCGAAGCACTACAACACCGAACGGTTGCGTCCGCAATTCTCGAGCTTCGAGAAAAAGCCGCTGTTCATTATTTAGGTCGGGCAACGGCATTGTTTCGCAGCCCCGGTTTACGCTGAGCCTCGAAGCGCATCTTGTCGGCGCTACGAAATGGCTTGTTCTGTCACACCGGCATGGATTTGGGGCCGCCGGGCGGAAGTAACAACTTTGGTTCGGTCAGCGATTGGACTTGTTCGAGCGTGGCATCAGGAGCCAACTCGCGAAGGAGCAATCCTTCTGACGTTACATCGATAAACGCTAACTCGGTCACTATGTGATCGACAACTTCGACGCCGGTTAGCGGAAGCGTGCATTTCTTCAGGATTTTGGGTTTGCTGTCGCGGGTGGCGTGTTCCATGGCGATGAAGACGCGTTTGGCTCCGGCGACTAAATCCATGGCGCCGCCCATGCCTTTCAGCATTTTGCCCGGTATGGCCCAGTTGGCGAGCGTGCCTTTTTCGTCGACTTGCAATGCGCCGAGGACAGTGAGATCGACGTGGCCGCCGCGAATCATGGCGAAGGAATCCGCGGAGGAAAAATACGCGGTGCCAGGAAGTTCGGTGACGGTTTCTTTTCCCGCGTTGATCAAATCGGGATCGACTTCCGCTTCGGTCGGATACGGCCCGACGCCGAGCATCCCATTTTCCGATTGCAGAACGACATCCATGCCTTTCGGAACATAGTTGGCAGTGGCCGTGGGCATGCCGATTCCCAAGTTGACGTAGTAGCCGTCGCGCAACTCCAGCGCAATCCGCCGCGCAATCCGTTCGCGTTTCTGTTCTTCAGTTAGCATTCTATTGAGCCAGTTTCCCGATCAGGTGAAATGGGCCTGACAGCTTGAGTACGAGTGTTGCAAGCAGCATCGGCGCGAAGCCAATCGCTGCGATGAGCAGAACGAAATTCACAAGCCGCTGATACCGTTCACTGAGATTGCCAGCCTGTTTGGCAAACGCAAGAATAAGCAAAACGGCCACCCCGGCGAAGATGAGCCACCCATAATTGAGAAGGAGACGAAAGAGCAGCGAACCGGAAGAAACACTCAATCCGAGTCCGGCGAAAAACGCAAAGCAAATCGGAGCGATCCTATATGCGGCCCAGCCACCTAGAAGAAAGTAGCCGCAGGAAAGCGCAGTAAACAGCCTCGAACTTTTTCCGGGCGCACGTTGCTGCGCAAGTTGTTTGCCTTTTTTGTCTTCGGCGGGCATAAGAGGTTCACCATTCACAAAAGCACGGGTCTAAAGACCCGCCACTACAACTTCCTCAGGGTGCGCTTTTCGATGCGCTTGGTGTAGGTGGGGCCCTGGAAGATGGCGTCGATGAAAATGCCGGGCGTGTGGACCTGGTCGGGATCGAGCTGGCCGGGTTCGACGAGGTGTTCGACTTCGGCGATGACGTAATCGGCGGCGGTGGCCATCATGGGATTAAAGTTGCGCGCGGTTTTGCGATAGATGAGGTTGCCCCAGCGATCACCTTTCCAGGCTTTGATGAACGCGAAGTTGCCGCGCAGGGCGCGTTCGAGAACGTAGTGGCGGCCGTCAAATTCGCGGGTCTCTTTGCCCTCGGCGACCATGGTGCCGTAACCGGTCGGCGTGTAGAAGGCGGGAATGCCCGCGCCGCCCGCACGCAGGCGTTCGGCGAGCGTGCCTTGCGGATTCAATTCGACTTGCATTTCGCCGGAGAGCACGAGCTGCTCGAACAATTTATTTTCACCAACATACGTGGAAATCATTTTTTTCACCTGGCGATTTTGGAGCAGCATGCCAATGCCGAAGTCATCCACGCCGGCGTTGTTGCTGACGATGGTGAGGTCTTTGGTGCCCTTGCGGCGAACGGCGGCGATGAGATTTTCGGGAATGCCGCAAAGGCCGAAGCCGCCCATAAGAATGGTGGCGCCGTCGGAGAGTTTTGCAATCGCGAGGTCGGCGGACTGAACGCGTTTATCCATAGGAGTTCCGGTGAGAGTGTAGCGCAGGAGCAGAAGGAAGGCCCAGAAGTGGAATCTCGGGGGGTCCCCCCCCGGTGTTTTTCGGAAATTTGTGCAGCAAAAGGACTTAGCGGAGAGAATCTGCAAAGAATATGTAAATAAAGGCCTTACGGGTGGCGGGTGGGGAACTTTGAAGCGGCGACGGCAAAAAAATAGCGGCCCGGAAGGAGCCGCAGGGAGGCCCTGCTCAAATTCAAAGCATATCGCTGCAAATGATTTTTCTATTGTCAAGTAAATAATATAGGCAGTTTAGAATAAATGAGTTGCGGGCCCACGCCGCGAGCGCAGGCAGCTCCACGCTGGAGCTTTCCCCAGGCAGGCCGCAGACGGCCGGCAATCGGGAAAAGGAGCCCTGAAGAGGATTCGGGAACAGTTGTAAAGGCGCGTTTTGTTCTATAGGCTTAGGTACCGATTAGGATACAGTCCCCCGGAGCCCGGCGAAAAACGCAGGCTGGGCCAACGTGAAGAGCATTTTTTTGCGCCGCGGGTGCGGCGGCGCGCAGGTTCGATGAGCTTAAGCAATCCCGTTACGAGTGGAATGGCGAATACTTTGGCGGCCCGCAAGTCGAGCCCGATACCGCGGCAATCGCTGGCCGCGGCAGTGCTGGAGCGGCTGCGCGAGAAAATCCTCAGCGGAGAGCTGCGCGAAGGCGAACAACTGCGCCAGGACGCCATCGCCGCCGAATTTCAAATCAGCCGGATTCCGGTGCGCGAAGCGTTGAGCCATTTGGCCGCCGAAGGGCTGATTCGCATCGTGGCCAATCGCGGTGCGGTGGTTTCTTCGCTTTCACCGGATGAAATCATGGAAATGTTTGAGACGCGGGCGGT
>Ga0335073_10000375_pt1 | contig 58436 bp, 45 predicted proteins | sample Lox_Sample_22_FD_207093 | JGI IMG/M metagenome (GOLD analysis project Ga0335073, IMG submission 207093) | Soil microbial communities from Loxahatchee National Wildlife Refuge, Florida, United States - Lox_Sample_2.2 | ecosystem: Environmental > Terrestrial > Soil > Wetlands | place: USA... | reverse complement strand
TGGATCTCCTGGAAGCTAGAACTGCCCGTCAGCCCGTGGCCTGAAAAGGACCTACGCGGCTTCCTCGATGGCGTGGGCGACGAGAAAGCGCGTAACCAGGCACGAGAGTGGCTGGACTCGCTGGAGCTGGCACGAGACCGGGTGCGAGAAAGCACCAGCGCGGGCACACTCGCAGCTGCCCTGACGGCTATGGACGAGTTGTTCGAAGGCATCACCGGTGCGATATCAGCCCGTAACGAAGGGCGCACCTCGGGTGGCCGAACGCTCGCCTACCACGACAGCTCACGCGACATCGACATCGTGCTCGGCGATGACCTGATTGCCGCCACGCGCCCGCTGAGGCTGCTTAGCCGGGCAGCTCGCTGGTACTGCTCGCGGCTCGGCGAAGAGGCACGCGACACCCTGCGCGACGTTTACGCCAGGACCGTGGCCAGGCACGGCGGGCCGGTCGACCTTTCCGCGATCTTTTCCCCGTCGCTACGTGCGTTGTACAGGTCGGTCGAGGCCTCGATGAGGCAGGTCGACCAGGAGTTTGCGAAGAAGTGGGCCGCGATTATCGGAGTTCCGGCCGGGGCGCGTGAGGTCTGCTACAACTACGACGATCTCCTGCCGCTGGTTGACGAAGCTTTCGCGGCGCCAGGGCCGGGCTGGGCTGGTGCCCGCTACTTTTGCCCCGATGTGATGGTCTCGGCCACCGACCTCAATGCCCTGCACAACGGTGACTTCACGCTCGTGCTAGGCGAGGTGCATATGGCGATCAACACCATGGGCACCAACATGTTCGTGACCCAGCACCCCGACAGGGCAGACCTTCTTTCCTGCGTGGACGAGGACTTTCCCGAGGCCCGCCTGCTTATGGTGCTGCCGAAGGAGAGCCCGCCCGAGCTATCGGTGCGCAGCCATCCGGCGCTGATCCGCGACCGCGACATCCTGGTCGAGGTCAACCACCACACCGTAGCTGCTGGCCGCCCCGGACTCGTCCTCAGCCGTGATATCGAGGTAGTGGAGGCCGATGGTGCAGTGCTTGCGCGGCTTCCTGGCGGCGAGCAGTTCGAGCTCCTCGATGTATTCGCGGAACTGCTCACGAGCATGGTCGTCAACCGCTTCCGGCTCTTCGCCGACCGCCCGCATACCCCGCGAGTCAAGATCGACGAACTGGTCGTCTGCCGCGAGAGCTGGCGATTCAACTCGGCTGACTTGGACTTCGCTGCCGAGAAAGACGAGGCGGCAAGGTTCGTGCGGACGCGCGACTGGGCTGCGGCACTCGGGATACCGCGGCAGGTGTTTGCGAAGTCCAACGCCGAGATGAAGCCGGTCTATGTCGACTTCGCCAGTCCCATCTACGTCAATGCCCTGGCCAGGATGGTCCGGCGGTCGAACGCGGACGAGCGGCTGCAAGACAAGACGATTACCGTCGCCGAGATGCTGCCCGCGCACGACGACCTGTGGCTGGCTGATCACGAAGGAAACAGGTACACGTCGGAGTTTCGGTTCACCTGGGTGGATGACCGAGGATTGGCGCCAAAGGCCGACGGCTAGCCGCGGCAATTTCGGGCTGGACAACGAGCTCAGCTAGGCGCTGACCGAGGCCGTCCCGTTCGGCGAGGCCGCCGGAAGCAGACCCAGGGTGTAAAGGTCTTCCGTATCAGCCCAGTACCACCACTCAGCGGGGCTTCTCTGCACGCCGGCATCCATCGCAGCCACGCAGCGCCCGAACGCCGTCACCGTGTCGCCTTCCAGCGATACCGGCGGCGAGATTTCCAGCACCTGGTGGCGGTAGTCGGCCGACCGGTAAATGAACATCATCAGGACCGGGGCACCCGTCAGCTGCGCGAGGCCGACGACTCCGGGCAGTAGCCGAGCCTGTCGCCCGAAGAAGGGCAGTTCGACAGCGCGAGCCTGGTCACCGTCTACTGGCGGGGCGTCGCTGGAGATTGTTACCACCTCGTTGGCGCGAAGCGCAGCCGCCGCCCGCGCCGCGACCTGAATCCGGCCAGGCAGGGGCTCGATGGCCGCCCGCTGCCGGTGGCGCCGCAGGCGTCTGGTGAAGACGAAGTCCCAGAGCCATCGCTCGGCAGACGATTTATCGGCCTCATACTTCCACCACCTGCGGCCGATGGAAGTCAGCGGGTACCCGCTGGCATGGAGCAGGGAAAAGGCGCTGCGGTATGAACCGAAGTGGGCGGCGCAAAGTATGGCCCCCGCGCCCTCGGCCAGCGCAGCGTCTAGGTGCTCGCGACCACGAATCTCGACCAGTTTGCCCAGGGACTTCGCTTGGCCGCGCAGCCGAATCACGTCGATGACTTCACAGGATGTCATCCGGAAGAACTCCCGAGCCAGGCGCTCAGCCTCTTCAGGACCGAGCTCGTCACCGAGCACGCCGCGCAGGTTGCGCACGACGTCGGCACGCTTCGCGGCCCGATACCGGAAGCAAAAGTCTCCCCGCCAGCAGGCGATACGGTAGGCGAGGCTGGCAGGCAGGCGCGCCACGAGGGGCGCTACTACCAGGCAGAAAGCAACGGACTCCGCGCTACGGAGCAGTCGCCTGAGTGGGACCGCCCGCAGTCGGCCGGCCCTGCTCAGCCGCAGTCCGCGCGGCGGGCGTGCAGCCTCGGCCGTCGCGTCACCCAACTGAGTGACCTCGAGCGTGTCCCGCATCTTCGGCATCCTTATCACCCGTTACGCGTTGCCAGCCGGGCCCGGTCGACCACTCTGGCGACCGCCACGGTAGACGTTGTTCACAGACCCAGCTTCCAGCGCAAGGCGACACGCAAGCCTGCCCCGACCTGATGCCAGCGCGCCAAGTGGGCCGCCCTGGCAGCGCCTGGCGCCAACCTCAGATGTCATTGCCACGGCCGTCCTGCTAGTGCGCTGGCGAGAAGTTGTGGGAGCTGGGTTGCTACGACCAGCTACCGCTGTAACGATATCTACCCAAGTCGTCCACTTCTAGCCGGGCCCGCTGGCGCGGATCAGGGGTTGCGCGAGGTGCCCGGGCCGGAATTGGCGTACTGGGCACCAGGCAGCAAAACTTCCGGGCGTGCCGGTCAACCACCTGATTGGCATAGGCGTCTTTGTTATGCGCTGGATCCGGGTTTGCGCCCGGAGTTGTTGTGGGCTGGCAGAACCGATCTTCACCGACATGGTCAATGAATGTGAGCAAGGAGCCCGCATGGGGCAGGTACGGGTCAGGCCGCGAGCTGCTGTTGACTGCGGATGGTCGGTCGCAGGCGGCCTGCCAACTTGAGCCGGACACGGCCGGGCGATGACTAACAGCACCGGGTCAGTGTCGAGCGAGCGTGCAGTTTATCTGCAATAGAAGGGACCGTTACATGCGGGCAAGCGAAGTGCTCATTATCGGTGCTGGCCCCTATGGGCTTTCGATCTCGACGCACCTTCGAGGGCGGGGCATCGATCACCTGATCGTGGGCCGCCCGATGGATACCTGGCGTGCTCACATGCCTGCCGACATGTACCTGAAGTCAGAGCCATACGGCTCGGACATGTCGTGCCCGCAGGCCGGGTACGACCTCGAAGGTTACTGCCGCTCGGAGCGGATCGACGGGATCGGGCGCGGGATACCACTGCCGCTCGATCAGTTCCTCGACTACGCCGACTGGTACATCAAACAGCAAGTGCCTGACATCAGCGACGTAACGGTGACGGAAGTCAAGGCCGTGAACGGTGGCTTCCAGGTCACCTTCGCCGATGCAGAACCGATTGCAGCCAGAAGCGTCGTGGTCGCGACGGGCGTCCTGCCGTACCGGTACATTCCGGCCGAGCTGTCGGGCCTCCCGTCCGACCTTCTGTCACATACTTCCGATCACCGCCTGTTCGACGGCTTCCGCGGGCGCCGCGTCGCGATCATTGGCGCTGGCTCATCGGCGCTGGAGACGGCTGCGCTCGCGCACGAAGCCGGCGGCGAGGTGACGCTTGTCGTACGGTGCCCGGACTCCCCCGTCTGGGGCACCAGGGCCTTGCCGCTTAATCCGATCAGGCGCCTCCGGAACAACAAGCTTTGCGAAGGGTGGAAGTGCCCGTTCTGGAATTCCCCGTCTGCCTTCCGGCTGCTGCCGGAGAGCGTGCGGGCGGAGAAGGCTCGAACCGTGCTCGGCCCTCTTGGGGCATGGTGGCTCAAAGACCGGGTCGAGGGCGTTGTCGAGATGCTCCCCACGACTCATCTGCGGGCAGCCGAGCCCAGCGGAAGCGGCGTTCGGCTGGAACTTGACGGCCCAGGCCCATCAAGCCTTGATGTCGATCACGTGATTGCCGGCACCGGCTTCCGCGTCGACCTAACCCGCCTCGGTTACCTGCCGCCAGAGCTGCAGGCGCGGATCGCCTCGTTCGGCGGCTACCCGGTCCTTACGCGCGCGGGCGAGTCCACACTTCCGGGCCTGTATTTCGTCGGAGCCCCGGCAGCCTTCAGCCTCGGTCCGTCGATGCGGTTCATTGCCGGCACGCACAATGTGGCGCGCCAGCTCGTCCGGTCGGTAGCCCAGCGTGCGAACGGGAACGGCGGCCCGGTGCCATCCCGGCCGGGCAATGAGGCGCTGCAGCGCAGCGATGACGCCCCATCTCACCAGACGGCTTGACCGCGACTTTCCGGGGACAGGATATGTCGACAACGGAAATCTTCGAGCGCCGTGAGTCGGCGGTGCGCAGCTACTGCAGGACCTGGCCGAAGGTGTTCGACCGGGCAGCAGGCAGCTGGCTGTACGACGAGGACGGCCGCGCGTACCTGGACTTCTTCACCGGGGCCAGTGCGCTCAACTACGGCCACAACAACCCCGTGCTGAAGCAAGCATTGCTTGACTATCTGGCCAGCGATCGGGTGATCCATTCGCTGGACATGCACACTGTCGCCAAGGGTGAGTTCCTGACTGCGTTCGAGGAGATCATCCTGCGGCCGAGGCAGCTGGACTACCGGGTGCAGTTCCCTGGTCCGGCCGGCGCGAACGCGGTCGAGGCCGCACTCAAGCTCGCCCGCAAGGTCACCGGCCGCACCGAGGTGATCAGCTTCACCGGCGCGTTCCACGGCATGACGCTTGGCGCCCTCGCAGTCACCGGCAGCGCGTTCCACCGCGGCGGGGCAGGTGTGCCGCTGCCACATGCTGTGCAGGTCCCGTTCGGCTGTCGGCTGGACGCTGGCGACGATGACTCGCCTGGGGTCGAGCGCCTTGTCAGAAGCCGCGGCGCCGAGCTGAGCGACGTGGCTGCCGTCATCGTTGAGACTGTGCAGGGCGAGGGCGGGATCAACGTCGCGCCGCCGGAGTGGCTGTCCGACCTCGCTCAGTTCTGCCAGCGCAGCGGCTTCCTGCTCATCGTGGACGACGTGCAGATGGGCTGCGGCCGTACCGGACCGTTCTTCAGCTTCGAGGCCGCCGGCATCAGTCCCGACATCGTCTGCCTGTCCAAGTCAATCGGGGGCTACGGCCTGCCGCTGGCCCTGACGCTGATCCGACCGGACCTGGACGTCTGGAAGCCTGGCGAGCACAACGGCACCTTCCGCGGTATCAACCCGGCGTTCGTCACGGGCACTGCGGCGCTGCGCGCCTACTGGCAGGACAACGCACTGGAGCAGGGCACCATGGCCAAGGGCCAGCGCATCGCTGCCGCGCTCACCGAACTCGCTGCGTCCGTGCCCGGCACCGAGATGCAGTGCCGTGGCCGTGGCCTGGCGCATGGCCTGGCCTTCGAGCACGGCGAGCTGGCCAGGAAGGTGTCCGCAGCCGCATTCGAACGCGGGCTACTGGCGGAGACTGCAGGCCCTGACGACGAGGTGATCAAGCTCCTGCCACCCCTGACTGCCAGCGAATTCGAAATCGAGCAGGGACTGGCAATTCTGGCAGACACAGTGCAGACGGTTTGCTGACGAACGCTACGCTTTCTGCGCGGTTTCCGCCGGCCGGCGACATGCTGCCCTACTGCGTTATCGCTACCCCGCAGCATCCGCGTGCAGGCGGTCCACGAAATACTTCCGCTTGCCGTTCGGGCTCCGCTCGATAGCGGAGACATACTCGAACTCAAGACTGGCCATCGGCACACGCCGTTCGAATGTCTTCTGGATCTGGTCTCTGTCCGCTCCAGGGTTCGTCACTATCCGCACGAGCAGCCAGCCGGCTCTATCCTGGACGAATTGAATATCCCGTATCTGGTCATAGAACGCGTCGTGGTCCAGGTCCCCGAAGGCGTAGCCGAATAGCGATCGCCGTCGTCCGGTATTGTCGACGAAGGTTTCCTGTGATCGCCCGACGATGGTGCTCACGCGAGTGTAGTTGTCGGCAGCGCAGATCCCGTCCGAATCGACCGCCAGGTCGCCGGTGTCATATCGGACGAACTGCGTGCCCATTCGGTTGAAGGACGACCCGACAACCCGACGGCAACCTTCGATCTCAGACGAAGTCAGCTCCACGTGGCCGTACGTCGGGTAAAAGTGGAAGCCGCGGCATTGTCGGCAGCAGTAAGCCAGGACGGCGTATTCGCTGTGGCCGTACCAGTGCGCGATCTTGATGCCGAAGTCCTGCTCGAACCGCATCTGCTCGCCGGCCGGGAACATCTCTGAAGCCGCGATCACGCCCCGGATGGGGAGATTGCCGAAAAGATCTTCGCCGACGAGGTCGATGAACGTGTAGAGCGAACTCGGGTAGACGTGCAGGAAGAAGGGCGGTAGCGTGCGCAGCCACCGTCGCAAGGTGCCAAGCTCACGCTCGACCGTCGCGCCAGGTGAGACGATCCATACGTTCTCGAGGCGGCTGTAGCGAAGCATTCCGCCCCGGATATCGCCGGCGTAACGGACTCTCAGGTCGTAAGGCGAATATCCCACCCGGGACCAGATGTCGAAGAGGTAGGCGCGCTCCTTCTGCCGGCGCGCGAACGTGTCGGCCGTGAACCGAAGGGGCTGCCCCGATGTCCCGCCTGTCCGCACAGTGTGGGTGAGCAGCGGCACGTTCCAGCGGGAGTATCTGGCCAGGTCCCGGCCGTAGTCCTCCTTGTGCGTGATCGCGTCGCCGTATCTGCGGATCAGTCGCTGGAACCGGGCGTCCTGATACTCCTGGATCTGGCTGGGCGACCAGGCCTTGGACTTCTCGATCAGGTTCCGGTGGTAGAAGTAGCTGGGGCCGAGCATGGCTTGCCTGACTCCGGTCATGACTCCTCACCAGAGAGACACTCAGCGCGCACGTGATCGCGCCACGTGGCTCTCAGCCGTGGTGCCTGGTACTCCGTTATGGCCGTCATTACACCACCAGTGCGTCTTGCCAGCGCAACAGCCGTGCAGGACACCGCCTCACGAACTGCCCGCCGCCTCCAACAACGTGCCGACGTCTGCTTTCGATCACCCTGATGCCGCTTGCCGACCCGCAGCGGAACCTCGGTGTATGGGAGCAGCGACGGGGTAGTCCTGATACCGAAATCTCGGCCGAACGTAGCCCATCAGGTCTTCGCAGCACCGGGCACGCGATCGTGCCGAAGAAGCCGGGCGGGCTGTGTGCCGAGTCCGTGAATCTGCTTGGCGCACCGGTCAACCTCCTCGTCGCGGTAAGCGTCTTTGTTGTGCTGGGGCACGGAATTTGCGCCCCATTGGAAGTGCCGCCGCCGTCGCCGTGACTGGTCAGCGCGGCGTAATGGTGGAGTTTCGCGAAAAGGGGGGCTGGAGTGACTGGCTGCGCTGTTACTGTTCGTCCAGGCATGGACGCCATTGAGAGTTCCGCGGTCGCCCGTGGCAGGCGCACTCGCCATGGCGGTTCGCGGCTCCAGGCCTTGGTGGCGCGCGATGCCTAGCTACGAAGCAGTCGCAGACCCAGCAGCTACTTACTCAGGCGCCGACGGGGCGGCCGATGTGCCCGGCGTCCTCGATGTGGCGACGCTCGTGCGACGGGCGGCCGAAGGCGACAAATGGGCCTGGGAACGGCTTGTTGACCAGTTCGGCAGGCTTATCTGGTCGATCACCCGCGACTTCAGGCTGTCAGAAAGTGATGCCTCCGACGTCTTCCAGGCGACCTGGCTGCGGCTGCTTGAACATATCGACCGGCTGGAGTATCCGGCCAGGGTCGGCTCGTGGATCGCGACTACGGCGCGGCACGAATGCCTGCGCTGCGTTGCCGGACGCAAGAAGGTTCTGCTCGTTCACGACCACAGCGCGCTGAGTGACGCAGTCGCGCATGCCCCAGAGGCTGACGAAGGGCTGCTGGCCGCCGAGCGCGCGGTCGCGGTCCGAGACGCCATGTCGTCGCTGCCGTCGCGGTGGCAGCGCATGCTTGAGTTGCTGATGGCCGACCCGCCCGCTTCCTATGCGGAGATCTCGGATCAGCTGGGGCTGCCGGTCGGCAGCATCGGGCCGACTCGCGGGCGCTGCATGGAGCGGCTGCGCGTGCTGCTCGACACTCGCTGAGCTGCTGGGATGCCAGCCAGTTGTGGCGTCAGCAGGCCCTGAAAAGGCTGCCTAACCGTCGGCCATGACGGCGCCGATCGTCTCAACGTCGACCCATTGACCGCCGGCCAGTTCCACTTCGGGAAAGGCTGCCCGCACTTCTGAGCGAAGGTCCGACAGGAGCAGCAAGACCGAATCCGGCTTGCGGATAGGAAGCTCTGCCGGGCTGACTATCGGGATATCGGTGCCCGGCATTCGCAATCCGTGCTTGGCAGGCGATGCATCCACGATGGCTGGCAATAGCGAGCTATCAGCTCGCGCTTGGCGCAGTAGCGATACAGCGCGAGAGGCGGCCCCATAACCAAGAACGCGCCGGCCTGCCGAGCGCTGCGACGCGAGCCACTCATGCAGCGCTTCGGCTCGCACCCGGACGCTGTGCTGCAGTCGGCGAAGCGTAGCCGGGTCGCAAACCCCGGCGCTGGCCTCTTCGGCCAGTACTGCCCCGACCGAATCGGCAGACCCGCCCCGGCCGGAGATGCCGACCCCGGCGCGGCTAGCGGCAAGCAGAACTGTGCCACCGTAGAGCGGGAACTGCCAGGCGGCCTGCGGCCTGAAGTCGTGCCTATCCAGCATGCTGACGATGGCGGCCGTCGAGTAATAGGCGTAGTGGCCGTGCCTGAGGGCGTTCCACTGCTCGCGGCGGACGATGGTTGCCAGCGAGTGGTACTGGAGCAACAGCACGCCATCGGCAGCGACCCGTGCGACCCGGCCCGCAAGAGCCGCGGCCTGGTCGGCACTGTGCATCAGGCCGAAGCAGTCGAGCACAACATCGGCTGGCTCACCATCTGGCACCAGCGAAAGGCGCTGATCCGTCAGGTGCCCGACCCACGATCCGCCGTGCGGGCTGCCATATTCCGCCACCCGGCCGCCGGCTGGAAGCAGGCCCGCGGCGGCCACCCGGCTGACGGCATCTGCGGCCTGCCTGACCAGTGCGGCCGGTTCCGCACCTCTCGGCTCGTCCGCCACGGTCGGGTCCGCCAGGAGCTGGGCCAGGTGGCAGGCCGAGCACAGCCACATCTGCAGCGGATACAGCGGGTCAGGACCTGGCGCATCGAATCGAGGGAAGAAGTCGCTCGCTGGCTGCTCACCAAGATCAAGCACCAGATCCCCGGTTCGCTGCCGGCACGCCCGGCAAGCCATCTCGGTCATCAGCGCCCTCCTCTAACCCCGGCCCGGCCAGTAAGCGGCACGCGACGAAGTAACTGCCACGCGCGGAATTCCCGCCCGGCGAGCGCAGCGTAGCCCATGACTCAAGCGCCAGGCACCTGATGCCGCGCGGTCCGAATTGAGACCGCAGCTGACTGCCGGCCCGCACTGCGCGCGGCGCTCCCATTCGTGGGCGATGTTTCATAGCAAGCCGATTTTGGGAGTCGGTTCAGGTATACGCACTATTGGTGTAGCCTTCTGCCGTTCAGCAAGGAATCTAGGGGTGGGGATGTCGCTGACTCGTGTGTGCCGCCTGTGCGGCGCGATTCTCACCCGGACCTTTGTAGATTTGGGCATGTCGCCGCTCTGCGAGAGCTACGTCCCGGCGGATTCTCTGGACGCGCCCGAAACTTTCTATCCGCTGCACGTCCTGCTATGTGAATCATGCCTGCTTGTACAGCTACCTGCTTATGTGACAGGCGAGGAAATATTTTCACATTACGCTTATTTCTCTTCTTATTCCGACTCCTGGGTAGCGCACGCAAAGAGGTATGCGCACGCGATCATCGATCGCCTTCACCTCACCGCGGACAGTCTCGTTACCGAGGTCGCCAGCAACGACGGCTATCTGCTTCAGCACTTTGTCGCGGCGGGAATCGGTGTGCTTGGCGTTGAGCCAGCCGCCAACGTCGCCGAGGTCGCCCGCTCCCGCGGGGTAAGGACCGAGGTCGAGTTCCTCGGGCCGGTCACCGGAGCACAGCTGGCCGGCCGATTTGGCCGGGCGGACCTGGTGGTCGCGAATAACGTCTTCGCGCATGTACCGGATATCCGCGGCTTCGCAGCCGGTCTACGCGAGCTTGTCAGCGACTCCGGAGTAGTGACATTGGAGTTCCCGCACCTTCAGCGGCTGATCGAGAGACGTCAGTACGACACCATCTACCACGAGCACTTCTCGTATCTGTCGCTGCTGACATCGTCCCGTGCCCTTGCGACAGCCGGCCTGGCGGTCGTGGATGTCGAAGAGCTCGATACGCATGGCGGCTCGCTCCGCGTATACGCACGGCCGGCGGACTCAGCCGGAGAGCCAAGCAGCAGGGTCAAGGATGTGCTCGATGCCGAGGATGCGGCCGGCCTCCATACCGTTGCCGGGCATGACGGCTTCCAGCGCGAGGTTCTGAAGATCAAGAGCGACCTGGCTGGCTTCCTTTTCGCCGCCGCCAGCCAGGGCAAGTCGGTGGCCGGCTACGGTGCGCCGGGCAAGGGCAACACCCTGCTGAACCACTGCGGCATCCGGTCAGACCTGCTCGCGTATACGGTCGACCGGAATCCGGTCAAGCAAGGGCAGTACCTTCCTGGTACCCGTATCCCGATCTACGCGCCCGAGCGGCTAGCCCAGACCAAGCCCGATTACGTTCTCGTCTTGCCGTGGAACCTCCGGGACGAGATCAGCAAGCAGCTGGAGTTCGTCCGGTCATGGGGCGGCCAGCTGGTATTCCCGATCCCCGCGCTCGAGATTGAATGAATGGGGATATAACGTGAAAGTCGTACTATTCTGTGGCGGCCTCGGGATGCGCATGCGCGATGGCGTCAGCAGCGGACCCAAGCCGATGGCCTTGATTGGCGAACGTCCGCTGCTGTGGCACGTCATGCGCTACTACGCTCATTTCGGCCACACCGATTTCGTGCTCTGCCTGGGGTACGGCGGGTCGTACGTCAAGGATTTCTTCCTGCACTACGACGAGACCAGATCCAACGACTTCGTCCTGGAAAACGGCGCCCGTGAGGTAACGCTGTTCAGCGCCGACATCTCGGACTGGCGCATTACCTTCGTGGACACCGGCCTGCACTCCCCGATCGGTGAGCGCCTCAGGCGGGTGCGGCGGTTCGTCAAGGACGAGCCCATGTTCATGGCGAACTATGCGGACGTGCTGACGAACGCTCCGCTGCCCGACATGATCACTCAGTTCGCCGCCAGCGACGCTGTGGCCAGTCTGCTCGCCGTGCCGCTTCAGTCCTCGCACCACGTGGTCGATATCCGTGACGACGGCCTGATTACCCAGGTGACTCCGATGCGGGAGCTTCGCCAGTGGGAGAACGGCGGCTACTTCCTGCTGCGCCAGGAGATCTTCGATCACCTCGATGAAGGCGAGGACCTCGTCGAGGACGCGCTCCGGCGCCTCGTCGCGCAGCGCCAGGTGCTTGCCTACCCTTACAAGGGCTACTGGTCCCCTGCGGACACGGTGAAGGAGCGAGCTCAGCTCGAAGACATGTTCCACAGCGGGAACTGTCCGTGGATGGTCTGGGACCCGGAGAGATCAGGCGCCGAGGCTCAGCCTGCCATCGATCCCCAGCAGCCGGCTGACCTCAGCAGCTGATGCTGTCACTGCAATTGCCGTCGCCGTCGGCCGGGATCCTTTCCGTCCTGGCCGTGGGAGCGCATCCAGACGATATTGAGATTGGTAGCGGCGGGACACTGCTCAACCTTGCTGCCGCCCAGCCGGATCTGCAGCTTCGCTACGTAGTGCTCACCGGAGCGGCGCACCGCCAGCTGGAGTCCCGGAACGCCGCGCAGGCCTTTACTCCCGGCGCCAACGTCGCTATCGACCTCCTCGACCTGCCCGAAGGACGGCTGCCATCGGCCTGGGGCGAGGTGAAGGACGCTCTCGAGCGGGTGCGGCAGTCGTGTTCCCCAGACCTGATCCTCGCGCCATCGGCGGCGGACGCGCACCAGGATCACCGCACGATCGGCGAGATCATACCCACGGTTTTCCGGGACCATCTTTGCCTCAGCTACGAGATACCGAAATGGGACGGTGACGTCGGCCGGCCGTCTGTTTACATTCCGATGTCCGCTGAGGTCGCCCGACGCAAGATCGAGCTGCTGCACAAGTGCTTCCCCTCCCAGCACGGGCGGGACTGGTGGGATGATGAGGTCTTCCTGGGTCTGGCCCGGCTGCGGGGCATGGAGTGTCGAGCTTCTTACGCCGAGGCCTTCACCTGTACAAAGTTGGTGATGGGCGCACCGTTGTCTGGACCGCGATTGGGGTAATCCTGCCCAGGGCGGAATGAGCCGATAGTGGCCTAGGCGTATCAGAACGGAGGCGGCCTGGGTCTTGTTCACTGCAGGGTCTGGGCTGACGTCCGGACTCCGCGCAAGTCAGAGACTCCTTCTACTACAGGCCAGGAGAACCAGTGTCGGCAGATCCGCTGGGCGGGGTCGAGCCGGGTACGTCGCGGGACCGGCCAAGGGCGCCCGCAGGTCCTCTGAGCGGCCCGCCCGCAGCGGTCAACGGCAGCGCCCGGATCTGCCCGGCTGGAACGTGCGCGGCGCCATGAGCGCCGGGATCAGGCAAGGCGCGCACGGATGAGCGAACTTCATCCGGGCGAGGACCAGCTGGCATCCTGGTCGGCCCAGCACATCGATGGCGACGAGGTTAGATACACGCCAGCCAGGGGCTGGCAGGTTCCTCAGCCGGTCAGTAACGACGCGCCAGTACCCGACGAGTCGCCGCGGCCGCGCGGTTACGAGCCGGGCAGTGATGACTGGCAGGAGTACGACCCGGACAGCGATGACGGGCAGGAGCACGACCCGGACAGCGATGACTGGCAGGAGCACGACCCGGACAGCGATGACTGGCGGGAGTACGACCCGGACGGTGACGACAGGGAAGCTGACGTCCAGGTCAGTAACGACGCAGTCGCCGACGATCTTGACTCAGACGCCGAAACTGAGACCTGGTGGCCCGGGCTCCGATCGCGATGGAACGCGCCGTCGGACACCATCGAACTTGACCTGAAGTCGGGCTGGGCTGCGCTGGGCTTCGACACCTCTGAGCACGGCATCCAGCCCATTGCTACCTTTGAGCCGGCCACGCCCAAGAAGGGCCTGGCCCGGTTCAGCGGGATCAGGCGCCGGCTTGGCTGGGGCCTGGCCGACCAGGCGGTCTCCAGCCTCACCAACTTCGCCGTCAGCCTGTATGTGGCTCACTCGCTGGGGCCAACGCAATTCGGGGCGTTCAGCCTCGCTTACGTGACGTACTCGTTTGTGCTCAACGCCTCCCGTGGCCTGGCCACCGATCCGCTGCTCGTCAGGTTCAGCGGAGCCGAGCTCCCGGCCTGGCGGCGCGCGGTGACCAGCTGCACAGGGACGGCGCTCGCCGTCGGCCTGCTGGCCGGCCTCGCCATGCTGGCGGCCGCGGCCCTGCTGCACGGCACGTCAAGCGTCGCGTTCCTCGCGATCGGACTGACAATGCCCGGGCTGATGCTCCAGGACAGCTGGCGGTACGCCTTCTTCGCGCTGGGCCGGGGCAGCCAGGCCTTCATCAACGACACGATCTGGGCCCTTGTCATGGTGCCGGGGCTCCTCTACCTCCGTGTCTCCCACAACGAGAACGTGTTCTGGTTCATTCTCGTCTGGGGGTCGGCCGCGACCGTTGCCGCGGTCATTGGGCCGTGGCAGGCACGGGTAGTACCGCGGCTTACGGACGCCAGGAAATGGGTGTCCCAGCAGCGCGATCTGGCGTTCCGCTACCTGACCGTCAATACCACTAACAGCGGCTCGGCACAGCTGCGCGCCTACGGCATCGGTGGGCTGGTCGGCCTCGCCGCGGTCGGTTACGTCCAGGCCGCGAACCTGCTGATGGGGCCGTTCCTGGTGGTATTGATGGGCATCTCGCTCGTCACGGTTCCCGAGGCCGCTCGGGCGCTGCGCAAATCTCTGCGGAGCCTCCGGCTCTACTGCCTCGTGCTCAGCGTCGCGGTGGCCGTGGCGGCGCTGGCCTGGAGCATCGCCATCCTGGTGCTGCTGCCACGAGGACTGGGCCATCTGGTTCTGCGCTCCCATTGGGAGCCGACCTATCCGCTCGTGGTGCCCCTGACGATCGCGATCATGGCGCAGTGCTTCGTCGATGGAGCGTCGGCCGGCCTGCGCGCGCTGGGATCGGCCGGGCGAAATGTCCGTGCGCAGCTCATTCAGTCGGCTACCTTCGTGACCCTCGCCATGGTCGGGGCAGCCATCGCGCCGCGGCAGTATGGCGCTCTCGGGGCGATGGCCGGCAGCGCCGCCGCGACGGTTTTTGCCGCCGTGCTGTGGTGGTGGCACCTGCGGGCGGCGCTGCGGGAGGCCGGCCTGAACTCGCAAACCGGGGCAGCCGGACGGCACCGAGCACTCGGAGCTGAGCCCGCTGTCGTCGGGTCTCGCCAGCGAACTGAGGACAGCCATGCCCAGTAGCCGGTCCGGCGAACTAGGCGGACGTAGCACCAGCGCTCCGTGCATCCGCAGGTTGCGGATACCGAGATGGATGGAGATGAGGAGTTGAGCACAGTACCCCGACTGACCGTCGGACTGCCGGTCTATAACGGTGAGAAATTCCTCGCCCAGTCACTCGACGCGCTGCTCGGCCAGACTTACGCAGACTTTGAGCTGCTTATCTCGGACAACACGTCGACCGACGATACCGCCATGATCTGCGCTCGGTACCAGGCACAGGACCCACGGGTCCGCTACTTCCGCCAGCCTCGCAACATCGGGTGCGCGCCCAACCACAACTTTCTCGTCGGCCAGGCCAGAGGCGAATTCTTCAAGTGGGCGTCGGACGACGACCTGTACGCCTGCAATCTGCTCGAGCGCTGCGTCGACGCGCTGGACAAGTACCCCGACGTCGTGCTCGCGCACTCTTTTACCGCGATAATCGACGACGCTGGCAGTGTCATCAAGACCGTCAAGTACTCGCTGGACTCGGCCGGCCCGTCGGCGCCACAGCGCTTCAGGAGCGTGCTGGTTGACCCCGGCGGAGACGATGATGGCGCGGTCATCAGGACGGAAGTACTCCGCCGGACAGCGCTGAACGGCAGCTACTACCGAGCCGACCGGACGTTTGTTGCCGAGCTTGCCTTGCACGGCCCGTTTTATCAGGTTCCCGACTGGCTGTATTTCCGGCGCGACCATCCCGACCGGGCGGCCCGCGCGTTCTCGACCGTCAGAGGCTGGTGCGGAAACCTGGACCCGCGGCGGGCAGACCGGCTGCGAAACCCGGTCCTGCGCCTGTATGGCGAGTACATCTGGGGGTTCATCAGCGCCATCCACCGTGCTCCGCTGACGCCAGCCGAGCGGTACGCCTGTTACCGCCATCTGGTCGACTGGGCCGCGAGCCGCGCCTTTTCCGAGCACGGCAGGTTCGCGACCGAGCAGAATGCCGCGGATGTCCAGGGAATCTCGGTCGATGCTGTCGTGGCAGGCCAGGGAAGGATCTGAGGATGACCGGCGGCTGCTGGCGGGTTGGCCTGTTCGGCCTGCTCGGGTCCGGCAATCTCGGCAACGACACGTCGATGGAGTCGATGCTTCACTACCTCAGAACCGAGCACCCCGGCGCGACCGTGGATGCGATGTGCAGCGGCCCGGAGCGGGTGCAGGCCCGATACGGCATCCAGACGATCCCGCTGTCCTGGTACTCCAGGTACGAGGAAAGCGCGTCCGGGATTAAGGCAATCGTTCTCAAGGTAGCGGGCAAGGGCCTGGACACTTTCCGGATCGCATCCTGGGTCCGCCGGCACGACGCAGTGATCATTCCGGGCATGGGGGTGCTCGAAACCACTTTGCCGCTACGCGCGCTCGGTACCCCGTTCGCGTTGTTCCTTGTCTGCGCATCGGGCCGCCTATTCGGAACGAAGGTAGCGCTGGTCAGCGTGGGCGCGAACGCCACGAAGCAGCGGCTGATGCGATGGCTGTACACAGCGACCCCGCGGCTCGCCTTCTATTCCTCTTACCGGGATGTCGATTCGCGGGAGGCTCTGGCGCACCGGGGCGGCGAGACGCCAGGCGAGGTGTACCCAGATCTCGCGTTCGCGATTCCGGTCGCAGCCGATTCGCCCGGCGACCCGGATCTTGTCGGCGTTGGCGTGATGGATTTCCACGGCTCCAACGACGAGCGCCAGCAGGCCGATGAGATCTATGAATCGTATCTGCAGAAGATGAAGGCATTCATCCTCTGGCTGGTCGATAGCGGTAAGACTGTCCGGCTGTTCGTCGGGGATACCAAGGGCTGCGATGACGTCGTGGTCGACAGGCTGCTGGCCGAGCTGCGGGCCGACCGGCCGGGGCTGCCGGCCAGCCAGGTAAGCGCCGTCGAGGCGACGTCATTTGGCGACCTGCTAGAGGCGCTGCGGCCGGCCGGCACGGTCGTCGCGACGCGCTACCACAACGTCATCAGCGCGATCAGGCTGTGCAAGCCAACCATTTCCGTCGGATACGCGGCCAAGCACGACGCCGTAATGGCTGAGGTGGGCCTGGCTGAGTTCTGCCAGCGGGCGGGCACGCTCGACGCTGAGCGGCTGATCGAGCAGTTCACCGAGTTGCAGAGCCGTGCGGGCGAACTCCGAGCAGAGCTCGCCAAGCGGAATGAGGCGCTGGCCGAGCAGGCGAAGGTACAGTTCGCGGCGCTGTCGTTGCTGCTGTTCCCGGCCTGCGCCGAGGCTGATGAGCCGGCTGACCATGCACAGTCCCGGCAGCGCAGTTACATCAAGGGCTAGCAGATGAAGAGCTTCGCCGCGTCAAGTGCTCATGTGGCAGCCGCGCACGGGCTGATTCCCGGCGGTGCGCATACCTACGCCAAGGGCGCCGATCAGTATCCGGCCGGGATGGCCCCCGTGCTTGAGCGTGGTGCCGGCTGCCGGGTGTGGGACCTCGACGGAAATGAATACGTAGAATTCGGCAGCGGCCTTCGCTCCACCACGCTCGGCCACGGATTCGAGCCAGTGCTCAATGCAGTCAGAAACAACCTGGACTGCGGCGTGAACTTCGCCCGGCCGCACCGGATCGAGCGCGAGGCGGCCGAACGATTCATCGACCTGATCCCGAGCGCCGAAATGGTTAAGTTCGGTCTCAATGGCTCCGATGCGACCACGGCGGCAATTCGGCTCGCGCGTGCCTACACCAACCGAGACATGGTGGCAATATGTCGCCAGCATCCGTTCTTCTCGACCGACGATTGGTTTATCGTAACCACGCCAATGTCGGCGGGCATACCGAAGTCGGTCGAACCGCTGACAGTTCAGTTCTCTTATAACGAGCTCGAAGATCTGGCCAGGGTGTTTGAGGAATATCCGGGCCAGATCGCTGCGGTAATACTCGAGGCCGAGACCGTTGAGCCACCGGCAGAGGGCTACTTCGCTGGCTTGCGGCGCCTGTGCGACGCCCATGGTGCGGTGCTCGTGCTTGACGAGATGATCACTGGGTTCCGGTGGCACGAGCGGGGCGCTCAGTTCGTCTACGACATCGAGCCCGACCTGTGCGCGTTCGGTAAGGGCCTGGCGAACGGATTCCCGGTGTCGGCGCTGGCTGGCAGGCGCGAGTTGATGCGCCTGGGCGGTTTCGTCGATGACGCCGATCGCGTCTTCCTGCTGTCGCAGACCGGCGGCGCGCAGCCATGGGCGCTTGCCGCGATGCTGGCTGTGATCGACACTTATCAGCGCGACCAGATAGCCGCGCGGCTGCATCAGATCGGCGCCGAATTGCGTGGCGCCGTTACGGAAGTGGTCGACGCGGCCGGGCTTAGCTCGTACTTCCAGCTCCGGGGCCGCGACTGCAACCTCGTTTACGTGGCCAGGGATGAATGTGGGGAACCGAGTCAGGCGTTCCGCACCCTGGTACTGCAGGAATTCCTGGAGCGCGGGATCCTCGCACCGTCATTCGTCGTCTCGGCTGCGCATGACTCAGCTGCCATGGATCAAACTATCGAGGCCATTGCTCAGCTCATGCCGGTCTATCAGCGGGCACTCGATGAGGGCATCGATTCGGTGCTCCGCGGGAGGCACGTCAGGCCGGCAGTTCGCCGGCGCGGCTAACTCCGATACGCACTGAATGCGCGCTTCTCGGTTAGGCATCGGCTGCCGGGCTTGTTTTTTCGGGCGCTACCTGGCTTAGCCGCTCCGCATCGGTCGTAAAGGTGTATCACTGGTGGTTGCTGGCTGCTCCTATGCGCGTGGGGTGGCGGGCCGGAGGCGAGTGAGGTGGTGTTGTGGACCTGAGGATGCTGCTGCGGGCTGTGCGGCGGCACAAGGTCGTCTTCGGCGTTGTGGTGGTGCTGGGTGTGCTGGCGGGTGCGGGGTTTGCTGTGCTGCGGCCGCCGATGCTGTCAAGCAAGGTGCTGGTGTATGTGCCGGCGTCGAAGCAGATTCAGACCCAGGCGCTGATCGCCGGGGGTTATGGGGTGCTGGGGCCGGTGAGCCGGGCTGATCCGGTGCTGTCGTATGCGCAGTTGCTGCGTCAGGTGAAGGTGGAGGTGTCGTCGCCGACGTCGCTGACGATCTCGGTGTCGGCGAAGACGGCGGCGGATGCGCAGAGTGTCGCTGATGCGGTTGCGCAGCGGTATGTGGCGCTGGTCAGGGTGCCGGGCGCGGCGGGGGGCCAGGTGCTGGCGAGGGTGGCGGCGCCGGCGGCGCCGGCGACGGGGACGTCGCGGTCGGCGTGGCTGGCGGAGCTGGCGGGGCTTGGGTTGCTGGCGGGCGTGGTGCTGGGCGTGATCGTGGTGGTGGCGATCGGGCAGGGCGAGCGGCGGCTGCGGGAGCGTGATGAGATAGCCGGCGCGGTGGGGGCTCCGGTGCTGGCCTCGGTTCCGGTTTTGCATCCGTCGGGTACGGCGGGCTGGGTGCGGCTGCTTGAGGCGTATGAGCCGGGTGTGGTGCACGCGTGGAGCTTGCGCAAGGCGCTGCGGCATGTGGGTGTCCGGGATGGCCGGTCGGGTGGCGGCGGGGGTGTGTGCCTGGCGGTGGTGTCGCTGGCGGCTGACCGGCGGGCGCTTGCGGTGGGTCCGCAGCTGGCGGTGTATGCCGCTTCGCTGGGGGTGCCCACGACGCTGGTGATCGGGCCGCAGCAGGATCCGGATGTGACGGCGGGGCTGGTGGCGGCGTGCACGACGGTGGCGTCGGGTTCGCGTCAGCCTGGGTCGCTGCAGTTCGCGGTGGGTGAGTATCCCGACGCTGCCCGGCTGGCTGGTGGCGGGCTGACGGTTGTCATCGCGGTTGCCGACAGCCGTAATCCGCGGCTGGCGGCGGTGCCGGCGACGGCGACGGTGCTGGGTGTGTCGGCCGGGGCGGCGACTGCCGAGCAGCTGGCCCGGGTGGCGCTGAGCCTGACCGGCGCGGGGGTGGATATCAGCGGGATCCTGGTCGCTGATCCTGATCCTGGTGACCGCACGACCGGGCGGCTGCTCCAGCTTGGCCAGCCGGCTGGACCGCGTGCGCCTGCCCAGCACAGGCAGGTTGCCCGGCTGACTGCCAGCACGCCAGAGGATCGGCGGTGACCCCGGCCCCCACCAACGGCCACACCGGCCGCAGGGCCGGCCGGGCTAGCTTCGCCGAATCCCGGCATCGCCAGGCTGACGATCCAGAAGGTCTCATCAGCATGCGGGCTCTGCGCGGCGCGCTGCGGCGCCGCGCCTGGCTGGTATGCGCTGCCACGGTGGCGGGGCTGGCAGTCAGCGGAGCCTTGTTCGTCTTCGCCCCGCCTGCTTATCAGGCAGAGACATCGATCCTGATCACCAACAATCCTGACCTGGATGCCGCCAGCCAGATGCAGGGCAATGTAACCCTTGCCGAGTCATACCAGGTCGCCGCGATCGCAGTGCATAAGCTCGGCCTGCACGAGAACGCGACCAGCTTCGCCCATTCGTACACTGTCGCGGCACCTACCGATGAGCTGTTGCAGATCACGGCCAATGCCTCTACTGCCAGCGAAGCCGACCGCCAGGCGAACGCCCTGGCTGCAGCGTTCATGCAGTACCGGGCCCGCTCGCTCGACCTCCAGGAACAGATCGACATTCCGCCGGTCAACCAGCAGATCTCCGCAGCCACAAAACAGCTCGGGAATCTCAACCAGCAAATCCAGGCGGAGTCAGGCCAGCCTAAGTCCGCGCAGCGGACCAAAAAGCTCAGCAGCCTGATGGCCAGCCAGCACGCGTTGGACGCCAAGCTCGGAGCGCTGAAATACTACGTAAGCAACTACCCTCTGGTCACGCTGTCGATGATCAAGGGAACCGCTGTGCAGGACGCGGCCGCACCGATCCCGCCGTCGCGTAAGCGCATCGAACTGATGACCGGTGTCGCCGGGCTTGTCGTCGGACTGACCGTCGGCCTCGGGATTGTGGTGGTCGATGCGGCAGCGTCAGACCGGCTGCGGCGACGACGAGATATCGCCAGAGCCCTGGGCGCGCCGATCAAGCTCACGATCGCCAAGCCGCGCGCGGCCGGGCTCGCCGACCGCGGAAAGCTCGCGCCCGCCAGCGCCGGAGGCATGCCGCGACTTGTCGCTCATCTGCGCAGCAACATGCGCGCGGGCAATGGAACGCCGTCGGCGCTGGCCGTGATTGCGGTTAGTAACGGCGACGTCGTTGCGCGCGCCATGGTCCGGCTGGCCAAAACATACGCGCGCGAAGGCAAGCGGGTCGTGCTGGCAGACCTTGCCGATGGCGCCCCGGCGGCAGGCCTGCTAAGGGTACGAGATGCCGGGGTTCACCTGGCCGGCCCTGACCGCGAGCGGATTGTCGTGGCCCGGCCCGATCCCTCGGATCGCGTCCCCATGGGTCCGGTTCGCCGTCGCTCCCAAGGCGCGCCTAGGATCCGTCCGGGCAAGGCCCTGGCCACGGTCTACGCGTCGGCCGACGTGCTGCTGACGATTGCGACGCTTGATCCAGCCAACGGAGCTGAGCATCTGGCGACGTGGACAACAGACGTGGTGGTCGTCGTGACGGCTGGACGGTCGGCGGCGCCGACGCTGAGGTCAACCGGCGAGATGGTCCGGCTGTCCGGGCTGAAGCTGGTCTCAGCAGTGCTCGTCGGCGCAGACAAGGCAGATGACAGCCTCGGTGCCGCGCCCGCGTTGCCTGGCGCGCGCCGCCGGCTGCTAAGGCCGCTCACGCCGGCTTCACGGCAGACGCTCTCGGCATAAGGGATTTTTCAGATGAGCGCATCAGTTACGCTGCCCCGCCTTCGCCGAGACATGCCGCTGCTCGACGCCTCGCCAGCAGACGACCGCTGGGTGCGGCGCAGGGTGACGCTGGTCTGGGGCCTGCTGGTTGTCAATGTCCTGACCTACTACCCAACGACGTGGAGCGGTGAGCCGCTCGCCATTCACATCCCCTCGACCGTCGGGAAGATAGTCACTCAGGGTGCGCTGCCGGTGGCCCTGGTGGTGGCGCTGACGGTCAACCGCCGGCTTCTGATCCGGCCGAATGCCTACCTGTGCATTGTGACCCTGCTTGCCCTGGCGGCTTTCATCGTCATGCTCGAGCCGGCCCACGTCGGGACGATCTACCGTACCTTCCGGATGGCCGGATTCGTGGCCACGCTCTGGCTGCTAACGCCGTGGTGGGGCCGGCGAGACATGCTGCTTGTCCGCAGTCACCTGGTCGCACTGTCAGCCGTGCTCGGCGTAGTGCTACTCGGCCTTCTTGTCAAACCGAAGACTGCGCTGGCGCAGCACCGGCTCGAGGGCGCAATCTGGCCTGACCCGCCCACGCAGGTCGCGCACTATGCCGCGGTGCTGGTCGGCATCATAATCCTGCTGTGGATGTGCAGTCTCGTGTCCGGGCGGCTCGCCTTCATCGCGGTTGCGATCGCAGTCCCCGTCCTGCTGCTCACCCACACCAGAACCGCCCTGGTCGGGTTGCTGGCCGGACTTTTCGTCGGCGGCATCAGTCTCTTCCGCGCTCGGGCGAGGGTACGCAGGCTTTTCGCCGGCATCGGCGTCATCGCGTCTATTGCGGCGATTACCCTCTCCGGTTTCCTGACTACCTGGCTGGCACGCGGCGAGAGCACCCAGCAGCTGACAAGCCTCACCGGGCGCACCTCGGTGTGGACCGCGCTGCTCAGTGCCCCGCGTAACGAGTTTCAGGTGATCTTCGGGTTCGGCCTGTCGAACCTGTCGTTCAACGGCCTCTCGATCGACAGTAACTGGCTGGGGTCCTACCTTGACCTTGGACTCGTCGGCGTCGTCCTGACCGCGGCGATGTTGCTGTTCGTCCTTGTCAGCGCCTACTTCCGGCCACTCGGCCCGCAGCGCGCGATCGCCCTGTTCCTGGTGACGTACTGCATCGTCTCCTCGTTCACCGAGACGGGGCTGAGCTCCCCGTCCCTGTACTTCCTCGAACTGGCGCTTGCGGCCTCGCTGCTAGTTGTTCCCACGACGTCCCGGGGGCCGGCTTGAGGATCATGACGGTGCATAACCGGTACCGGTCGTCGGCTCCGAGTGGTGAGAACCGGGTGGTGGACACCGAACGGGCTGCGCTGGTGGGGCTGGGCCATGAGGTGGTGCGGTTCGAGCGGGATAGTGATGAGATCGTGGGCTGGTCGCTGGCGCGGAAGGCGGCGCTGCCGGGGCGGGCGGTGTGGAGCCGGGAGGTTTACCGGGAGCTGCGGGCGGCGCTGGCGCGGCGGCGGCCGGATGTGGTGCATGTGCATAACACGTTCCCGCTGCTGAGCCCGGCGGTGTTGTATGCGTGCCGGGATGCGGCCGTCCCGGTGGTGCTGACGTTGCATAACTACCGCCTCGGCTGTGCCGGGGGAACGTTCCTGCGCGATGGCGCGGTGTGTCATGACTGCGTGGACGGGTCTTCGGTCCAGGCGGTGGTGCATGGGTGTTATAAGGGGTCGCGGCTGGCGTCGGCGGCGGTGGTGGTGGCCGATGGCGCGCATCGGCAGGCGTGGCGGTCGATGGTGTCGGCGTATGTGTTCATCTCGGCGTCGCAGCGTGATCTGCTGGCTGGGCTGGAGCTGGCCGGTGAGCGGGTGTTTGTGCGGCATAACCTGATCCCGGGCCGGAGCGTGCCGCAGGTGCCGCGTGAGGATGTGGTGCTGTATGCGGGGCGGCTGGATGTGGCTAAGGGCGTGCGGCTGCTGATGGCGGGGTGGGATTGTTACCGGCGGGGCAGGCCGCCCTCTGGCGGGCTGCGGCTGGTGATCGCGGGGGCGGGGGTGCTGGAGCGGGAGGTGGCGGTGTGGGCGTCGGCGCGGCCGTCGGTGGAGCTGGTGGGGCATGCTGATGAGGCGGGGTGCTCGGCGCTGATGGCGCGGGCCAGGGCGGTGGTGTTGCCGTCGACGTGGGAGGAGCCGTTCGGGCTGGTGGCGGTGGAGGCGATGGCGGCGGGGGCGCCGCCGATCGCGGCCGGGCATGGCGCGTTCACCGAGCTGATCACTGACGGGGTTGACGGGGTGCTGTTCCGGCCGGGTGATGCGGGGGCGCTGGGCGCGGCGATCGCTGATGTGGAGGCCGACCCGGACCGGTACCTGGCGTTCGGCTGTCAGGCGCGGGAGACGTATCTGAAGCACTTCGATCCTGACCGCAACATCGAGCAGCTCGTCGAGATCTACCGGTACGCCATCGCCAACCCCGCATGACATGACCGGCGACCAGCGCACTGAGGTCAAGGCTCGCTCCCGACGTCGAGCCGTGGTCGGCGGAGCGCTCGTAGTCGCCCTGGCTCTGATAGCCGCTGGCGTGACCTGGCTGACAGCGAAGTCATCGCCGAAGGCAACGCACGCCGCGGCGCCGACCGCGCTAGCTTCCGACCATGTGCGGGTGTGCGGGAGCAGGAGTGCCCTCGGAGGCGGGCCAGCCGTTCGGCCAGCCGGAGCGGTATCGGTTCCGGCCGGCGACGACTCCCAGATCGACTGGAAGCACGCCCATGCAACCTACTGGTTCGCGCCCGGCATCCACACGCTCGGCCCTGGCAAGTACTCGCAGATTCAGCCCGGCGCGGGATCGACCTTTATCGGCGCACCGGGTGCCATCCTGGACGGCCGGCAGGTTAACTACTACGCCTTTACTGGCAACGCCCCGGACGTGACGATCAGCTACCTGACCATCGAGAAGTTCGGTACTCTCGGCGGCGACTTCAACCAGGGCGTGGTCAATGCCAGCTCCGCTACCGGCTGGACCATTGATCACACGACGGTGCAAGATAACGCGGGCGCAGGCGTGATGCTCGGCAGTCGGAACATCCTGCGGTACGACTGCCTGCTCAAGAACCAGCAATACGGGTTCAACGCCTACTCAGTGTCCGGCCCGGACCGCTTGACGCTGGCTGACAACGAGATCGCCGAGAACGACACCTACAACTGGGAACAGCGTGATCCCGGCTGCGGCTGCAGTGGCGGGGGGAAGTTCTGGGATGTCAACGGGGCTAACGTCGTCGGTAACTGGGTGTATGGGAATCACAATGTCGGCATCTGGGCCGACACAAATAATCGCGGTTTCGATATCTCGGATAACTACTTTGCCGACAACTACGCCGAGGCGCTGATATATGAGATCAGCTACAACGCGCGGATAGCAGACAACGTCTTCGTCCGTAACGCCATCGGGGCAGGCCCGTCGAGCCCCGGCTTCCCGACGCCTGCTATCTACATCTCCGAGTCCGGCTCCGATACTTCGGTCGCAACCGATTACAACCAGTCATTCCAGATTACGCGAAACATGTTCATCAACAACTGGAGTGGCGTGATCCTGTGGGAGAACTCCAACAGGTTCTGTGGGTCCCCGTACAACACTTCGTCCGGCACCTGCACACTGGTCGATCCCGCGGTAGCAAACATCAGGTCGTGCTCGAAGGCGCACTTGAAGCACGCAGCCCCCGGTCAGACTCCGGACTACTACGACCTGTGCCGCTGGAAGACGCAGAACGTCGACGTGGCCGATAACCACTTCAGCTTCGACCCGGCAGCCGTCAGCACCGACTGCAGCGCCAGCCGGGGTTGCGGATACGTCGGCGTGTTCTCGGAATACGGCAGCGATCCGTCATGGAGCCCATATCAAGGTACGGCCGTCGAGTATCACATCACCTTTGGCCAGCACAACCACTTTACCGGCAACGTCTACTCCGGACCCTGGAAGTTCATGGCCCTCGCCGATGGCGAAACTGTGAGCTGGTCAGCATGGCGGGGTCACTATGGCGAAGATACCGACAGCGTTTTGACCCAAGCTATACCATAAAGCCAGTAAAAGTTACTAAAATCAGCAAAGGCACTGTCCGTTTACGGTCGGCACGGTTGCGTTGACAACTATGCAGGCTACGGCGGGCATCGCGAGCAGGCAAGCACCAGCAGGCAACTGCGAGAGTGACCAGACCTCTCACTTCGGGAATAAGAATGTCGGTCATGACCAGGTTTCATTCGGGTGTTAACCGGGCGCTCCGCCCGGTTGGAGTTCAAGTCGTCCGAGGTTTTAGTAGCGATGCCGCAGTGCAGTCCTTTCTGCCCGCACGCCGGACACTCGCGGCCGCGGAGCGCGCCGGTCTTTCGCTGACGGATTACATCGACCAGTTCAGTGCCAAGCCCGGCGCTACGACCGCAGCAGTGAAGGAAATGCTGGCGCTGGCTGACCTGAGCGCGCCAGTCGACCGGGTCTGTGAGATCGGCCCCGGCACCGGCCGCTACGCCGAGAAAGTCATTTCCGCGCTGCACCCTGAGGTCTACGAAGCCTATGAGACGGCCAGGGATTGGCTCCCGCACCTTAGCAAGCTTCCGAGTGTGAAGCTGCATGAGGCGGACGGCCGGACGTTGGCACAGACGGCGTCCGGCTCGGTGGACCTCGTGCATGCCCACAAGCTGTTCGTATACGTGCCCCTGGTGACGACCGTGGGCTATCTGTGGGAAATGGCGCGCGTAGTGCGACCAGGCGGAGCCGTCGCGTTCGACATCGTCACAGAGGACTGCATGGACGAGCCGACGACCAGCACCTGGGTCTCAGAAGGCGTAACGCTCTACTCGATGGTCCCGCGGCAATGGACAATTGACCTGCTCGACCGGAAGGGCCTTAACTTGGTCGGCAGTACCCTTGTGCCGATGAGCGGTGGGCGCACAGAATTGCTCGTCTTCCGCAAGCGGGAACAGCCGTAAACTCTCGGTCCTGCCATCAGCGTCGCTGGCTAGCTGGTGACGGTAGTCGAGGCGACCTGATCGCGCGTACCGGCTCGGCCGTCCGTTAGCCCGTCAGGGACGCTCGGGCTGGCTTGTTCGGTCACTTCACCCGCGCTCCAGCGAGTCACACCCAGGTCCGGGACGCCGAAGCTCACATCATTCTTGTCGGCACCAAGCAGGATTCCCGAGACCAGCGACACTCCCGCCAGCCGGATCATCTGCCCGATGGTGTGGATCTTCGTGCCCGTCGATTCGGCGGCGGTGAGGATCACCGCGCTGTCGGCGGTCCAGGTGGCCAGGTGATCGGCGCCGAGCGCCGGATCCAGGATGGCCAGCGTCAGCATCACCTCTGCTGCGGCGTAGACGCGATCCAATGGCCGGTTGGGCCGGTTACCGTCGTGCAGCGCCGATCCGGGGTCGGGGCGCGGACCGAGCGGCGCCATGTCATCGGCGTCCGGACGGGCGACAACCAGCTGCTGTCCGTCGACGGTGACATTGTGTACGCCTGCGTCGGTGCGTCCAAGCAGGCGCACCGCGGCGGCATCGGGCGTCAGATCGGCCACGATCACGCGCTTGCCTTCGCGCGCGTAGGACAACGCCAGCGACGCCAGCGCGACTGCGGCGACGTCCGGCGCGTCAATGGCAACGAGAGCGAGCGCCGCCGGAGCTGAGTTCTCGAGCGGCACCAGGCGCCGCAGATGAGCGACGATCTGCCGGATCTCGGGTCGCCGCGCAGCCGTCAGGCTGCGGCCAGCAGGCCGCACTCGGCCGAGGCTGAGCCGAATCGGCGCGCCGAGCGCACGCGCGATATCGTCCCGGCGGCGGAGCCGGGTCGATACCAGGGCGAGCACGGCAACCAGCGCTAGGCCGATAGCCAGGCCACCAGCAAGCCCGCCGCCGAAGTAGTACAACGGGTACTTCAACCGTGAGCGCGGTGTCGCCAGCGCCGGGTCGAGGATCCTGCTGCCCTGGATGGCTACGGTGTTAGCAGCCTTCGCTGTCGTCTCGTAGGACTTTGCGGAAGCCTGGAGGCCCGCTAGGTCGCCAGTGGCCAGCTTTCGCTGCACCTTCAGACCGGCGATCTCAGCTCTCGCTGCGGGCGTAGTCTGCTTCGACAGGCTGTTGATCTTCTGAACAAGCAGGTTCACCTGCGAGTTGTCCTGGTTTACCTGTTTGTCGATCGCACTGATCGTGGCAGCCAGCCCGCTGTTCAGCTCGGCCTTCCGGACCTGCAGGAACGCGTCGGCCACGGCCTGTGCGTTGGCGACAGCGGCTGCCGACGACGTTGCCTTGGTGGTGAATAGCAGCACCCCGGTGGACCCGACGGACTGTGAGGTAGCCGTGTAGTCACCCAGGAAAGTCTGGACGCTCTTCGCGTTCACAGGCATGCCGAGCTTGTGCATGGCGGCCTCGGCTACCGTGTGGCTGCCCGCAACCGCGATATCAGTGAGCATCGCGTCAGACGCGTCCCCAGGCGCTGGCTGACTAATCAGCACAGAGCTCGTCGCCTTATAAGGCGGCGGCAGCAGTTTGGTAAACAGCGCTGCTCCGATCAGGAGTCCTACCAGGCCGGCGGCGCACCACCAGCGGGCGGTACGCCGGATCGCCGGCCCGACGACGGGCCGGGTCGGCAAGCCCACAACAAGGTCGTCAGAAGTAACTTCGTCATCGGCAAGATCGTTATCAACCGTAAAGTCTTCGTTAGTCCAGACCCGCGCAGGCTCTTCATCCCTGGCGGCACCGGCCGGCATTGACCCGTCGGCATCGCGCCCGTCACTCGGGTTAGCCTTCTGTGGCTCATCCACCCAGCCGCGGCCTATCATCGGTTCTCCCTTGTGCCCCTTGATGAATCTGCCGCCGGAATATCGCGGCCAGGATATGCCGCGAAGTGCGCATTGCTCGCGGCATTAGTGTTCTTGCCTACGTCGAGAAACTCCAGGCGGGTGCACAACGGCACCCCGGGCGCACACGATCCCCTGCCGACAAGGGTATAGGTCGGAACGCGCCTGCCCAGGCCTGGGGAGTACCAGCCGAGGATCGGGTCAGTCTCGCCGCGATGGAGGGTCCAGCGCAGGCCACCTGGCAGGTCCAGGAGCGCCGCGCCAGGCACCGCTGCGTCCGGCCAGCGAAGCGAGGCAAACGTATGGTCGAGTTCCGCCCGGATGTCGGGTCCTAGATGAAAGGTCAGGCAGACGTCGTGGCTGCCCCCGATCTCGTCGACGATGTCGATGCCCCGCGACGCCCGGTCCAGGCGCACGCATCGACGGTGTCGCGTGGGCGGCTTCAGCGCGAGATAGCCATCGTGCTCTGCCGTCCACTCGGCAAAATCGCCGGCATCGACCGCGGCGATCTCCCTGCCGGTCGCATGGCGAATCCAGAGGAAAGGCCCGCCTTCGGCCGACTGGCTCACACCGTCGAGCTCAATCGTGTTGTGCGCGATGGTCGAGCGGAAGTAGGACCGCCACGCCCGGTCACCGTGATAGCAGAAGGTTCCTGGGTCAGCCAGAACATCGACGCCGCCGTATCGCACCTCGACTGACAGCGCGTCGGCGTGGGCGTGAGCGGCAATCTTCAGATAGCCGTGCGGCCCGCCGTCGCAACGGCACCAGATCTCCGGGTCATACCTATCGGTCGTGCGCAGCAGTGTGACCCCGGCATCTGCGAAGTGCCACGGCCGTTCCGGCGGCCGGCCCGCCACCGGCCGTTTCGGCGCCAGGGCGGCAATGATCGAGCTGGCTGAGTCCGCGCTTGTGGCCGGCCACCAGTCCAGCCGGCCGAAGAGCGCCTCGCCGACCGCCAGCAGCGAAGGCCACCGGTTCGCGGTGGGCGCATCCAGCAGCAGCGCACGGCCCTCGTCGCCGTCGCCTTGTCGCGGGGGGCGTAGCTGCTGGTCAAGCAGAGCCGCGCCGCTATCAATGAGAGCGCACAGCCGCGCCCATGCAGCCTCACCCAACGAGAAGCCAGCTGCCCCGGCCTCAACGGCGGCAAGCAGGCCGAGCTCCGCGATGAACGACTGGTAGTCCGAGGCAAGCTCGCGCCCGATGCCGGAGGTGAACGTATTGCGGATCAGCTCGCGCTCCAGCAGCTGACCGGATTTGCGCCGCCAGCCCTCGCTCTCGGCGAACCACGGGAACGCGCAGCTGGCGACGAGCTGCCCGGCCGCCTCGGCGATGACGTGATTATTGGCCGAGGAGCCCCTGCTGCGGAATCCGGCGAGGAACTCCTGGTGCCAGCGGATCTGGCGGACTGCCAGGTCGTCGTGCTCGAACAGGTCGGCAACCTTTGGCCAGTCGTCCATCAGCCGCCGGATCCAGGTCAAGCTGATGAGCCGGATGCCGACTTCGATGCCGCTCGTCCAGTGCACGCCGGACAGGAAGGGATTGTCTCGCCACCACGAGCGCAGCTGCTCGGCAACCCGGCGCGCGTAGGCTTCGTCATGGCTGAGGAACCAGGCGGTGGCCAGCAGCGTCAGGTGCTGGAGCCGGGAGACCTCCCAGATCTGCTTGATGTTCCCGGTCTGCTCTTCCGAGCGGTGGTTGATCTTGAAGGCGTAGCGGTCCGCGGGCGCCCGGCGACCGGACCGCGGATCAAGGAACCAGTCTGGCGCCACCATGTCAGTCCTGGTGGTCCCCAGCACCTCCCAGCGGCCGTGCATCAGCTCGTCGGCGGCCGCTAGCACGGCCGCGCGCGCCGCTTTCGGTACCTGGGCTGAAGCTTGCGGCGGCAGCACGGAACTGAAGCGCCGCTCGGCCGCTGTCGCCGAAGTCCCGGTGCCGATCGCGTCGCGGTGCACCTGCTTACCGGACCACGCCGCCTTGACCACCTCGTCGCGGCCGCGCCACAGCACCTCAGCCGGCGACATCCGGGCAAGCCTCCGGGCGTACCAGCCCAGCCCCGATCCCTGTCGCGTACTCATACTGGCTCCGGCCTGCCGCTTACCAGGCTCTGCGCGACCGCGATTGTGGCACGAGTGGTAGCCACCAGGGAGTCGAGTGGGATGGGCATAGCTGAGCCGGACCGGCACGCCGCCACGAACTGCTCAAGCTGGCGGCGCTGGCCTTTGTCCTGGCCGCCGCGCGATCGCATGCTGGTCCTGCTCCGCCCGGCCCAGACTGCCGCGGTGCGGAAATTATCGAGGCGGGCGGTGCGGCCGGCTGCAGCGGCGTCCAGCGTCTCCTTCGGGAAGCGAACGTTGCCGCCGGTGACGTACGTGATCGTGGCAGTCGATCCGTTGCCGAACCGCACGGTGGCCTGCAGGTCGTCGTGCTCAGGCCCAGGCACGGCGTAGACCTCGGTGGGCGTGCTGGCAGCCCACCAGCTCAGGGTGTCGATAAAGTGCCCGCCTTCGCCGACGAAACGCGAGCCGGCCAGTTCTTCGTTGCGGTACCAGCTATCGGACTCCAGCCGTCCGGCATTGATCAGGTAGCGTGCCACCGAGCCGGAGTCAGGCTCGCCGAACTTCGACTTCAGCTGGCCGAGCAGCGGCGCGAACCGTCGGTTGAACCCGACCATCAGCCGGTCATTGCCAGTGCTTGCGATCGTTTCGGTGATCCGCTCGAGCTGTTCGGTCGTGAGCGCGAGCGGCTTCTCGACAAAGACAGCCTTACCGGTCTGCAGGGCGCGACAGACGAGGTCCGCGTGGCTGTCGTGGCGCGTCACGATGAAGATCGCGTCGAGGGATGTGTCGTCGAGCACCGCGTCAGCGGCGGTCGAGGCCGACGAGAAGCCGAACCGCCGCTGAGCGTTGACCGCGGACAAGGAACGAGTGGTCGCAACGTGCGCCAGCCGGACAGTCTCCAGCCTGGCCAGATGCGGCAGTAGCATCGACGAGGCGTAGTTTCCGGCGCCGATGAAGCCGATCGCCAGTCTTCCTGAAGCCGAGACACTGGCGGCCTTAGCCGCGGGGACGATCCGGCTCGTGGCAGGCCGCTCAGTTCCTGCTGGGCGGTCGGGATACTCCAGCAGGATGCCGACGCCGCTCAGCGAGCCGGAGGAGAGGTCGGCGTACACCTGGCTGGCCTGCTCCAGCGGGAAGACGCCGGACACCAGCGAGTCGACCTCAAGATCGGAATGGGCGATGAGGTCGAGAAAGCAGGCAAGGTTACGCCGCTCAGTCCACCTGACGTAGCCCGCCGGGTAATCGACCCCCTCCAGCTCATAGCGCTCGTCGTATCGTCCTGGCCCGTAGGACCGGGAGAACCGGACGTCAAGCTCTTTGTCGTAATAGGCGTTCCACGGCAGGTCCAGCTTGGTCTTGCCGATGTCCACGACCCGGGCGCGGTCGCGCGCCAGCCTCGCTGCCGTCTCGACCGGACCGTTGGACGGCCCGCCTGCCGCCAGCAGGACATGATCGGCGCCACGCCCTTCGGTCATCTCAGCCAGGGCCTGCTGAACCGCGGAGACGCCTTCCTCGGTAGGCGGAGCGCACACGACGGCGCCCGCCTTCTCCGCTAGCCTGCAGCGCTCGTCGATCATGTCGAGGCCGACCACCCGCACCCCGGCGGCGATCAGCAGCCGGACCACCAGCTGACCGACGAGGCCAAGTCCGATAACGCACGCGCTGTCGCCGAGCTGCACTTCGGCACGCCGCACACCCTGCATGGCGATCGCGCCCACCGTGGCGAAGGCCGCGTGCTCGGGCGCGACGCCGGCCGGAACCGGTACGCACAGGTTCACCGGGACCCAGTTGTACTCGGCGTGCAGGGCGTGCTCGTTCCCGGCTGCAGCGACTAGCTGTCCTACCTTGAATTCCTCGGCTCCCCGGCCGACCTCAACGACCACTCCGCAGAGTGAATAGCCCAGTGGCGTATAGGAATCCAGCCGGTTCATGACCTTCTTGTAGGTGCTGACCGCGCCCTGCTGCGACACCGAGTCCAGTACCTTGCGGACCTGGTCAGGCCGGGCCCGTGCCTTGCCGACCATGGACATCTTGGCTTCGGTCAGCTTCATCATCTCGGTGCCGGTGGAGATCAGCGAGAACAACGACTGCACGAGAACGCCGCCAGGACGGCACACCGGAGCCGGGACGTCGAGGACCGTCAGGTCTCCGGACTTGTAGTTCTGCGCTATCTGCTTCATCGTGCTCCCTGGTCGCTGCTGCTGGCCGGTCCGGTGGCCGCCGCCGTCATGTTGCGACGCCCATCGACCGGGCGTTTCTGTACCACAGCTCAAGCGTCAGGAGCTGCCAGATTTGCTTGGACCGGTCCTCGCGGCCGGCTTGCTCGTCGGCTATCAGCTGCATCAGCCCATCGCGCCGGATCATCCCGGATGTCATGAGCTGGCCGCCAACGAGCGCGTCCTGGATGAGCTCTCGCAAGTCACGCTGCACCCAGGCGCGGAGGGGGGCGCTGAACGAGGCCTTGGGACGGTGCACGATCTCCCGCGGCAGCCAGTTCTCGGCTGCGCGCTTGAGCGCGACCTTGCCATCCCGCCGACGGATCTTTGCGCTGCCTGGTATCGAGAACGCCGCTCGCGCCACGATCGGGTCTACGAACGGGACGCGGACTTCCACCGACGTGGCCATGCTGGCCCGGTCGGTGTAAGCGAGATTGAGTCCCGGCAGGAACATCCGCGAGTCGGCGAGGCACATCCGGTTGACCTCGTCGGTGAGTGAGTTGTCGTCGTACACTGCGCGGTGCTCGTCGAAAACCTGGGTCACGTAGCCGGCCAGATCCGGGCTCAGCAAGTCGCCCAGGTCGGCTGAGTCGTACAAGGTATAGCTGCGCCGGAATCTCGGCTCTTCGGGCAGGTCGGCGAAGGTCAGAAAGCGTTTAGCCCAGCGCGCATGCCGCAGGCCATGACCTCCCACCGCGACGGGCAGCCGTTCGACGGCGGGTCCGACGATTCCGTGCCGCAGGCTGGCCGGCAGCCTGCGGTACTTGCCGGCCAGCAGGCAAGCCAGGTGCTTGCGATAGCCGCCGAACAACTCATCGGCGCCCATCCCGGACAGCACGACCTTCACGCCACGTGCCCTGGCGGCCTCGCACATGAGCAGCGTATTAATCGCGGCCGGGTCGCCGATGGGCTCGTCGAGTACGTCCACCATGCGCGGCAGCAGGTCCACGATGTCCGGCGAGATCTCGATCTCGTGCAGGTTGATGCCGTAGCGAGCCGCTACCTTCCGGGCGTAGATCGCGTCGTCCGGCATCGCTTCCAGCCGCTGGTCCTCTGGCCGGAAGGCGATCGTATAGGCATCAATCGCGACGTCCGCCTGGTGGGCAAGCACGGTGACGATGCTGGAATCAAGGCCGCCCGACAGGAACGAGGAGATCGGTACGTCAGCGACCAGGTGCGCGGCAACCGACTCCTCAATGACTCCGACCAGATCGGCAGGCGGCCCGGCCTCAGCCTGAGCTGCCACGTCCGCGATGTTCCAGTACTGCCGGATGTCGCAAGTGCCGTCCGGGCTGACGGTCGCCCATGAGCCCGCGGGCAGCTTCCGTACCTTGTCGATCGCGCAGCGCTGCTCGGGCAGCCAGTAATAGAGCATCGACGCGATCAGCGCGCCCGGCTCAACTCGCAGTTCGCTGCCGATGGCAGCGACCAGCGCCTTGAGCTCCGAAGCGAAGACGATTCCGCCCCCTCGGTGCAGGTAGTACAGCGGCTTAATGCCGAACGGGTCACGGGCCAGGATCAGATTGCCGGTGTTCTCATCGTGCAGAGCGAAGGCGAACATGCCGCGGAACCGGCGGAGCGCGCCGGGCCCCCAGCATCGCCAGGCCTCGAGCACGACCTCGGTGTCGGAGTTGGTGACGAAGTGCGTGCCCCGTGCGATCAGTTCGGCTCGCAGCGCCCGGTAGTTGTAGAGCTCGCCGTTGTAGACAAGCGTCAGTCCGTTCTTGCGCAGCGGCTGGTTGGCTGCGGTCGTGAGGTCGATGATCGACAGCCGCCGGAAGCCGAAGTGGACCGACAGGTGGTCATCCTCGTGGCTCCAGACTCCCGCTGCGTCCGGTCCGCGGTGCGCGATCCGGTCGCTCATGACGTCAACCAGCTTCTGCCCGTCTGCTTGCTGGTAGGCCCCCGCGATGCCGCACATGTCAGGCACCGGCCCCGTTGGCGGCGCCGTCGCCCTCCAGGACGGCCTGGTAGACGCCGAGGTAGGCGCGCTCCTGGTGGCTCCAGGCGAGTTCCTGCTCCACCCGGGCCCGTCCGAGCTTGCCAAGCTGGGCGCGTTTCGACTCGTCGTCAATCAGATCCACGATGGCGGCGGCGTACTCGTGCACCTCATTGGGCTTGACGTAGACAGCGGCATCGGCTGCCGAAACGCGCGTTTCGCGCAGGTCAAAGGCGACTACGGGAAGCTCGAATGCCATGTATTCCATCGTCTTGTTCATCGTGGACACGTCGTTGAGCGGATTCTTCGGATCCGGTGACAGGCCTACGTCGGCGGTGGACATGACCTGGCGAACCAGCTCGTCCGGCGCCCTGCCGGTGAACTCCACATGACCGGCCAGGTCCAGCTCGTCTCGCAGCGCGACTAGGTCGTCGTAACAGTCACCCGAGCCGATCAGCGTGATCGCGATATCGTCGCGGCCGAACTCGTGCACGATGATGTCGGCGGCTCGCAGGACGATGTCGACCCCGTCCTGCGGTCCCATCACGCCGATGTACACCGCCAGGAACGGCCGCCCCCGGCGCAGGCTGGGCTCAGCCGGGCCGCGGCAGAGCCGGTCCGGATCTGGCCCGGTGCGGACGACGGTCACGTCGGAACTCGCCTTTCCGCTTCGCCTGATGGCGATCTCCCGGTACGACTCGTTCGTGGAGATGACGTGGTCGGCGGTGCGATGGGTCCGGCGCTCAAGCGCCAGTAGTCCCCGCAGCGGCAGTCTCGGGCCGTCGGCAAACCGAGACTCGTACAACTCGGGGCATAGATCGTGGTGGTCGAACACGAATGCAGTGCGGTCCAGGCGCCGGAGCACGAGTGCGATGGGCCAGAAGATGTCCGGTGGATTGCACGCCTGAAGCGCATCGAACCTGCCGGATCGCCGCGCCTTGACTGTCAGCCACGCGGTGGCGAGGAACGAGTAGACATACTCGGTGATGAAGCCGACCTTGCTGCCTCCGGGAGCGTACGGCCGGTACTTGTAGAGCTGCACGGTATTCAGGACCGCGTAAGCAGGGTCGCCCTTGCCCTTAGGGCAGATGACGCTGACCTGGTGACCCGAGGCCACGAGGGCCTGACATTCAAGCCACACCCGTCGGTCGAACGGCACTGGCAGGTTCTGGACGATGATCAGGACGCGGCTCACCAGCCAAGCCCTTCGTAGCCCGACAGTGCCTCGATTCGCTCCCCCAGCCGCCCGCTGATATCGATCAGGTGGCGCGGCGGCGACTCGATCAGCGCGTCCAGCACCAGCTGATCGCTGGACGACACGATCGCAACGTCGGCCTTACGCAATGCCTCGCTCGGCTGGCTCGTCAGCAGCCGACGGAGGTGCGGCAGCTTCGACTCGACGTACCGGCGGTTGGCCCCGACCAGCCGGGCCGGGTTGACGACCTGGTCATAGATGTGGAGGTCGTATCCCTTGCCGATGAGGCGTTCCGCGAGCTCCACGTTGGGGCTCTCGCGCAGGTCGTCGGTGTTCATCTTGAAGCTCAAGCCAAGAAGGGCGACAGTGCGGGCGTCGCAGCTGACGACGCGGTCCACGACCTCGTTGATGACAAGCTCGTTGGTGGCCAGCGTGCCGGCCAGCAGTGGAAGGTCGGCGCCATTGGCGCGGGCAAGGTGCAGCAGCGACCTGAGATCCTTGGGCAGGCAGGAGCCGCCGAAAGCGAAGCCGGGCCGCAGGTAGCTCGGCGAGATGTTCAGCACCTCGTCCTGGCAGAACAGCGACATGACCTCGCGGGAATCCACGCCCATCAGCCGGAAGAGGCGCGACAGCTCGTTGGTGAACGACACCTTCGTGGCGTGGAAGGCGTTGCAGGCGTATTTCAGAGCCTCCGCGGTCCGGGTGTCCACCACCTGCACGGGCTTGTCGAGGAACGCGAACACCTCGGTAACCGCGTCGGCAACCCGCGGGTCGGAGGTGCCAACCACGATCAGGGGTGGCGAGAAGAAGTCGGCGACTCCGGAGCCTTCCCGGAGGAATTCCGGGCACATCGCGGCACCGAGATGGGGTCCCGTGCTGGTCGCGGTGCGGCCGGTGGTGAGCGCCGGGATTACCACGTTCTCGACCGTGCCCGGCGGCACCGTACTGCGGATAACGACGCTGTGCCGGCCTGACGCCGGCGGGGCGACGATGCCCATGGCGGCGACGATGTCGTCGACTGCGCGCCGGATAAAGGTCAGGTCGGTGGCACCGCGCGCCATCGAGGGCGTGCCGACGCACACCAGCGACATGTCTGCTCGGTCAAGTGCGTCGGCGCACGAGGTCGTGGCGTGCAGCGTGCCCCCCGCGACAACCTGCGCCACGAGCTCGCTCAACCCTGGCTCGGTCACCGGACTGTGGCCGCCGGAAACCTCGGCGACCTTCGCCGGATCGACGTCGACTCCCCAGACGTCATGCCCATTGGCGGCCAGACAAGCTGCAGTTACGGTGCCGACATAGCCGAGGCCGATCACTGCAACTTTCATCGCGTCACCTTCTTCGCATGCTCGTCGCTGTCCCAACCCCGGCCACCGCTAGGAACCGCGGGCACGGCGGCGCCGACGTGTAACAGGAGCGCCGAACTGGGGGTGGTGATACCGCCAATGCCGGCGGATGCTGAGCCGCGGCGGCTAATTCACAAGATCGCTTCTGATTCTGTGGCTTTACCGGGAAATTAGGCGCGGGGAGGGTAGCGTTTGCCTCCGTCACTCGTGTACGCGTACTCAAGCCCGGACACTTGCGGCCAGTAATCGGCCAGCTTGAATTGGTGGGGGAAACCTAAATGACCGTTTATGTCGACCCGGATCTGACGGACGCCAAGCTCCGGGAGACTCTCTACGGCGGTGACCTGATAGTGCTCACCCGGCTGCGGTCGGTCGGCGATCTTGTAGAGCACGCACGGGAGCAGCTTGCTGAGCTCTTCGGGCCGCATGACCCGGAGCATGCTCACGAGTATTTCGGGCCAGCCGAAATGGCCAGGATCCTAGGCGTCTGGAAGCCGCGCTTCATCCATCATCCGCGGTCGAAGAAGCTGGTCTGCGACATCATCGCTGAGGCTGGCCTGCCTGCTGAGCACACGCACTATGACGTTCCCAAGCCCCGCACGTCCTTCCCGCAGGGCCATCTCACGACCGGCGTGGCGTTCGCCTTCCCCTGGCACCGCGACGTCTGGTACAGCGCGCCCGCTCAGCAGCTCAACTGGTGGCTTCCCATCTTCCCGGCGCGGCCGGACAACTCCATGAGCTTCGACCTGCCGAACTTCGATCAGGCTGTGCCGAACACCTCGGCCACCTTTGACTACTACCGGAACAACACCCAGCGGCTGACCACAGCCAGTTCGGTCAGCAGGGAGCAGCAGGCGCGACCGGGCGCCGTCGATCACCAGCCGGTGCAAGAGCTCATCGTGCTGCCGCCGCCGGGCAGCATCCTGCTGTTCTCGGGGGCGCAGCTGCACACCTCGATCCCGAATACATCAGGTCTGGCGCGCTACAGCATCGATTTCCGCACCATCGACGCCAGGGACCTGCTCGCCGACCGCGGTGCCCCGCTCGTGGACGTGCAGTGCACCGGCACGTCGCTACGCGACTTCCACAACATCGGCGACGGCAGCGCCTTCGACGAGGACTTGGTTACCCAGCTGTTCGGCCCGCCGCCGCCGGACGCGATGCTCGTGTTCGCCGGACCGGCCCAAGACTCGAAGTAACGTCGTATCAGAGCGTGGCCACGGGGTCTCCTGTGGCCAGGACACGGCCGTGCGGCTCCCTATTCACACGGGCCCGATTCAGGTCGGCCCAGTGCGAGCCGGCCCGATTCAAGCCGGCCCGATTCAAGCCGGTACTGCCGATTCCGACTGGCGCAGGAGAGAAGGCAAGTGAGAGTTCTGGTAGCGGGCGACCGCGGCTACATCGGGGCAATCCTCGTTCCGGCCGTGCGGGCGGCCGGGCATCACGTTGATGGCCTGGATCTTGGCCTGTACGAGGGCTGCGATCTCGGTCCCGCTATGTCTTTGGCCCGGCCTCCGCGTGACATCCGGGATGTGACGCCCGGCGAGCTGGCGGGCTACGACGCGGTCATCTGCCTCGCGGCGCTGTCGAACGACCCGCTCGGTCACCTGAATCCCGCGGCGACCTACTCGGTCAATCTCGAGGGCACCCTGTGCCTCGCGGAGGCAGCCAAGAAGGCCGGAGCCGAGCGCTTTCTGTTTGCCTCCTCGTGCAGCCTCTATGGTGCGTCCGGCTCGGCCGGGGTTGCCGAGGATGGCGAGATGTTCCCGGTCACGCCGTATGGCGAGACTAAGGTGCTCGCCGAGCGGGCGCTTTCGGAGCTGGCTGATGACAACTTCAGCCCGACCTATCTGCGGAACGCCACTGCCTACGGCGCCTCGCCGCGGCTGCGCCTGGACATCGTCGTGAACAACCTGACCGCGGTCGCGATGACCACCGGCGAGGTGCGGCTGGAAAGCGACGGGTCGCCATGGCGTCCGCTGGTACACATCCAGGACATCACCGCATCGTTCATCGCGATGCTCACCGCTCCGCGCGAGCTCGTCCATGATCAGGCATTCAACGTCGGCCGTTCGGCTGACAACGTCCAGGTCCGCGACATCGCCGAGATGGTCCGCGCTGCCGTGCCTGGCTCGAAGCTGTCCTTCGCCGAGGGTGCCGGGCCGGACGTGCGTAACTACCGGGTCGACTTCGCGAAGCTCACCGACACGTTTCCGGACCTGCGCCTTCGCTGGACCACGGCGCTGGGAGTCGCCGAGCTGGTTGGCGCCTATGCCGAGCACGGCCTGACATACGAGGACTTCATGTCGTCGCGTTACGTCCGCCTCCGGCGGATCAGCGAGCTGCTCGCGGCCGGCCAGCTTGACCAGATGCTCCGCCGGGTTGACTCGAGCCGATCCGGCCCGTCGGCTGCCGTTCCGGACGAGAGCCTGATCACGACGTCGAATCAGACCGCATGAACGTCCGCCCAGTCGCCGGGATCGCCGGCGCCCTGCTCTTTGAGCCCGGACCGCACGTCGATGAGCGGGGATTCTTCTCCCGGACCTTCGATGCGGATGTGATGCGGGAAGCGGGGCTTGACCCTGATGCGTTCGTTCAGGACAGCATCTCGAGGTCCCGTGCGGGCGTAGTCCGGGGCCTGCATGTCCGGCGCGGGAAGGGCGAGGCCAAGCTCGTGCGGTGCTCCTACGGCGCGATCTTCGACGTTGTCGTGGATCTGCGGCCCGACTCGCCGACCTACCTGCGCTGGGAGAGCTTCGAACTGCGCGACGACCAGCAGGTGTCGCTCTATGTTCCGGCCGGCTGCGCCCACGGGTTCCAGGCGCGTACCGATCCGGCCGACGTCTCGTACCGGATCGACCGGCGGCATGACCCGGCCGAGGACGTCTCGATCGCATTCGATGACCCGGAACTGGGCATTCCGTGGCCACTTCCGGTGACCGCGATGTCGCCGCGGGACCGGCAGGCCCCGCCGCTCGCCGCCGTCGCGTCGCTGCTTAACGGTGCGGCTTAACGGTCCTGCCGCGAGGACTGCTGGCGCGGCCGTCGCTAGGGCGAGGCCACGCGCTGGGGCCCAGCCATCGTGACGTTATATAGTATTAGGCTCCATATCTCCCTCGAACAGAAGTTCCCGGACAGGAGTTTCGGCTGACTACCGTGCAGGACGATGCGCTCGCCCGTGATCTTGCCGTCGCGGCAGGCCAATCGCTGGTCGATCTCCGGGTCCGGTGGCGGCCAGGGGATGGCGACGATGCCGCTGCGCTGCGCCGCACGGCCGATCGGCAGTCACACGAGTTCCTGGTGGCGGAGCTGGCACGCCTGCGCCCCGGTGACGCGGTGCTCTCCGAAGAGGGCGCCGACGACCCGGCCAGGCTGACCGCGAGCAGGGTCTGGATCGTCGATCCGCTCGATGGCACCAGGGAGTATGGCGAGCCTGGCCGGACCGACTGGGCCGTGCACGTGGCGCTCTGGGAGCGCGGCGAGCTCACGGCCGGCGCGGTGGCACTTCCGGCCCAGGACCGCGTACTGAGCACGGCCGACCCGATCAGCCCCAGTCAAAACCGGCATGAGCCGGTGCGGCTGCTCGTCAGCCGGTCCCGGCCGCCTGAGTTCGTGCAGGAGCTCGCCGAGCGGCTCGGCGCTGAGCTGGTGCCGATGGGCTCGGCCGGGGCCAAGGCAGCTGCGGTCATCGATGGCCAGGCAGACGCTTACGTCCACAGCGGCGGCCAGTACGAATGGGACTCAGCCGCCCCGGTGGCCGTGGCCAGGGCGGCTGGCCTGCACGCCTCCAGGATTGACGGGTCGAGCCTGCGCTACAACCAGGCGCACCCGTCAGTTCCGGATATCCTCATCAGCACTGCCGGGCTGGCGCCCACGTTGCTGGCTACTATCAGCAGCGTGCTGCGGGGCGCAGGCCCCGGCCCCGCACCGCTTGCCCCTCCGTCAAACGTCCAGTGATCCGGAGCTCACCCGATGGCGCCACCCCGCACTGATTACCTGATGTCCCAGCTCGACGTTCTCGAGGCTGAGTCGATCTACATCATGCGAGAGGTAGCCGCCGAGTTCGAGCGGCCGGTGCTGCTGTTCTCCGGGGGCAAGGACTCGATCGTCATGCTTGCCCTGGCCGAGCGCGCCTTCCGGCCGGCCAAGATCCCGTTCCCAGTGATGCACGTCGACACCGGGCACAACTTCGCCGAGGTGATCGACTACCGCGACCGGCGAGTTGCCGAGGCGGGCGTGCGCCTGGTGGTCGCGTCGGTGCAGGAGTCCATCGACGCGGGGCGGGTTGTCGACGAGACCGGGCGGTGGGCGAGCAGGAACCGGCTGCAGACGACCACTCTTCTGGACGCCCTGGCCGAGCACAAGTTCGACGCAGTCTTCGGCGGCGCGCGGCGGGACGAGGAGCGGGCCAGGGCAAAGGAGCGGGTGTTCTCGTTCCGCGACGAGTTCGGCCAGTGGGACCCGAAGAACCAGCGGCCAGAGCTGTGGAACCTCTACAACACGAGGATCCGGCGCGGTGAGCACATCCGGGTCTTCCCGCTGTCGAACTGGACCGAGCTGGACGTTTGGCACTACATCGCCAGGGAAAGCCTGGAGATCCCCTCCATCTACTTCGCGCACTCCAGGATGGTGTTCGAGCGAGACGGGATCCTGCTGCCCGACCACGAGGTGGTGCCCAGAGGACCCGACGAGACGCTGTACGAAGCGCGGGTCCGTTACCGGACCGTAGGCGACATGACCTGCACCGGCGCGGTGGAATCGACGGCCGTAACTGTCGATGACGTGATAGCCGAGATCGCGGCGACCCGGATCACCGAGCGGGGCCAGACTCGGGCCGACGACCGGACCAGCGAGTCGGCGATGGAAGACCGCAAGCGGGAGGGCTACTTTTAATGACCGCCAGCCACGCCGACGCAGGCAGCGGGGCCGAATCTGCCCGGCACATGGACATACTCAGGCTCGCGACAGCCGGTTCGGTCGACGACGGTAAGAGCACCCTGATCGGTCGTCTGCTGTTCGACTCCAAGGCGATCTTCGAGGACCAGCTGGCCGCGGTGGAGCGGACGAGCCGGGAGCGCGGCGAGGACTACACGAACCTCGCGCTGCTCACCGACGGCCTGCGGGCAGAGCGTGAGCAGGGCATCACCATCGATGTCGCCTACCGTTACTTCGCCACGCCACGGCGCAAGTTCATCATCGCCGACACGCCTGGTCACGTTCAGTACACGCGCAACATGGTCACCGGCGCGTCTACCGCGGATCTGGCCATCGTCCTGGTCGACGCCCGGAACGGGCTCACCGAGCAGAGCCGCAGGCACGCGTTCCTGGCCACCCTGCTCCGGGTCCCGCACCTGGTCATGGCGGTCAACAAGATGGACCTGGTCGACTACAGCTCAGACGTTTTCGAGTCGATCGTCGAGGAGTTCACCGCCTTCGCCGCCAAGCTGGATATCGGCGACCTGACCTTCATCCCGATCTCCGCGCTCCACGGCGACAACGTCGTGCAGCGGTCAGGCAACATGCCGTGGTACGAGGGTCCGTCGCTGCTCCATCACCTTGAGCATCTGCACATCGCGTCCGACCGCAACCTGATCGACGTGCGGTTCCCGGTTCAGTACGTGATCAGGCCGCATCAGGCGACTGACCCGGACCTGCACGATTACCGCGGCTACGCGGGCCAGGTAGCCGGCGGCGTGCTCAAGCCGGGAGACGAAATCACGCACCTCCCGTCTGGCCTGACGACCACGATCCGCCGGATCGAGACGGCGCGGGGGCCAGTGACCGAGGCGTTCGCGCCTATGTCGGTCACCCTGCTATTGAGCGATGACCTGGATGTATCCCGCGGTGACATGTTCTGCCGGCCGCACAATCAGCCCGCGGCGGCGCAGGACATCGAGGCCATGGTGTGCTGGATGACCGACGCTAGCAAGCTCACGCCCGGTAGCCGGCTACTGGTGAAGCACACCACCAAGACCGCGAAGGCGATCATCAGGGATCTGCACTACCGGCTGGACGTCAACACCCTGCACCGAGACGAGAGCGCGACCCAGCTCGGGCTGAACGAGATCGGCCGGATCACGCTGCGGGTCACCCAGCCGCTGTTCTGCGACCCGTACGCGCGCAACCGGCTCACCGGCGGACTGATCCTGATCGACGAGGCGACGAGCGCGACCGTCGGCGCCGCCATGATCACCGAAAACTAGTCCGGACGGTTCCGCTGACCGGAAAATAGATCACGTCAGCTGGGCGCGCGGCAGGGCCGGCGGAGCCGCCGGGCCCCAACCAGGCGAGGTGGCCTTTCATGCAACCGTCGACCACGAACCTGGACAAGAAGGACAGGAAAACCGACACAGTTGCATGAAACGTCAGCCGATGGCGGCGATCCTCGGCCAGCGAGGCCCGGATCGAGGCCTTGCGCACCGCTGACACCGCGCCCTGTCCTGACTCAGGGCTGGCCTGCGCCGGGATGTACCGCGAGTGACCGGTTTCAGCCGCCCCGGTTACGTTTTGCTCAACTTTAGGCGCGACTCTCGGGGACCGTGCCAAATTTGCTTATGGCCACAACGAATGGCGGTCAACCAGATGATTTAGCCGCGCGTCTCTCCTGTGTCCGGCCAAACGGGTAATGGCGGGACCCCTGCGGTCCCTGTGGTGGGAGACATGGGCCGCCGGGACTTGCTTGGAGGGGAGTTCTGGTTGTCAAGCGACTCCGCAGTGACCAAGGGCTGGGCCGGCGAAGGCCAATCGGGGGCCCTGTCCTACGGCCGTGCGTGGACGACTGGTTACATCCGCAGGGAAGTCCTCATTGATGGCACGTGCGCGCTACTGGCCGGGTTGCTGGCGTACGCCGTCCGGTTCGGCGATCTGAACCACCGGCTCCTGTACCTGGTGACCTCAATCGCCTTGCTGCCGGCCGCGTGGCTGGCGATCATCGCGATGCTTGACGGCTACGACGTCAGGTTCATCGGAGTCGGATCGGATGAGTTCCGCCGCATACTCAACGCCGGGCTCCTCATTACCGCCGGGGTGGCGATCATCTCCTACGCCGCCAAGGCCGACCTCGCCCGAGGTTACGTGGCGGTGGCGTTTCCGACCCTCACGATGCTGAACCTGATCTCGCGGTACGCGCTGCGCCGCAACCTGCACAGGCGACGGATGCTGGGCGACTGCATGCAGAAGGTTGTCGTCGTCGGCTATCCGGACGTGGTGGCGGATCTCACCACTCAGTTGCGCCGGGCGCCGTATCACGGCTTGTCTGTGGTGGCCGCGTGCCTGGCCGGACCGGGAGCGGAGACCGAGGTCAGTGGCCTCCCTGCGGTACACAGCCTGGACGACGTGCCGAACGTCGTCGATGAGTTCGGCGCGGACACGGTGGCGGTGCTGTCCTGCCCGGAGATGAGCGGGATCCGCCTGCGGGAGCTGGCCTGGGAGCTCGAGAAGACGGGGACCAGCCTGTGCGTCGCGCCCGCCCTCCTTGATGTGGCCGGGCCGCGAACCTCGATCAGGGCGGCGGCCGGTCTCCCGCTGATGTACATGGACCACCCCGAATTCACGGGAATCCCGCGACTGCTCAAGGCCGTCTTCGATCGTGCTGTCGCGTTCGCGGCGCTGCTGGTGCTGAGCCCGCTGATGGCAGGCATCGCCATCGCCATCAAGCTCAGCGACCGCGGCCCCGCGCTGTTCACGCAGCTTCGGGTCGGAATGGATGGCAGCACCTTCCGGATCTACAAGTTCCGGACCATGATCGCCGATGCTGAGCAGCAGAAGACGCAGCTCCTCAGCCTCAACGAGACCGGCGGCGTGCTCTTCAAGATCCGCGCCGACCCGCGAGTCACTCGGGTCGGCGGCTGGCTCCGGCGCTGGTCGCTCGACGAGCTGCCCCAGCTCTTTAACGTTCTAAATGGTGATATGTCGCTCGTGGGCCCGCGACCAGCGCTACCTGAGGAAGCGGACCTCTACGGCGAACACGTCCGCCGCAGGCTCGCCGTCAGGCCGGGGATCACCGGGCTGTGGCAGGTCAACGGCCGGTCCGACCTGCCCTGGGAAGAGGCCGTCAGGCTCGATCTGCGCTACGTCGAGAACTGGTCTTTCATGCTGGACTTGCAGATCCTGTGGAAGACCTGGTCGGCGGTGGGCTCAGGGACCGGCGCCTACTGACCGCTGCCTGATATGCCAGGCTTGCATCATGACGCGCGCTCAGCTCGACAAGCGGCCTGCCGACGTGTCGGCGATGTTCGACAAGGTTGCCGACCGCTACGACCTGCTGAATGACGCGCTCTCGCTCGGAATGGACCGCCGCTGGCGCAAGGTCGTGGCCAGGGCCGTTGGGGCCGGCCCCGGCCAGCTGGTCCTCGACCTGGCCGCCGGGACTGGTACCTCGGCCCGCTCCTTCACCGTGGCCGGCGCGCGCTGCGTCGCCTGTGACTTCTCGCTCGGGATGCTTTCGGTAGGTGCGCGCCGTCGGGCCGAGCGGCTCAGCTTCGTAGCCGGCGACGCCCTTGCGCTGCCGTTCGCTGACGCCACATTCGACGCGGTGACGATCTCGTTCGGCCTGCGCAATGTGGCTGACACCGGTCAGGCCCTGCGCGAGCTGCTCCGGGTTACCAGGATCGGAGGTCGGCTGGTTATCTGCGAGTTCAGCCACCTGCCCGCGCAGCGGCTGAACGCGCTGTATGAGCAGTACCTGACCAGGGCGCTTCCGGTCGTCGCGCGGCGGCTGTCGGGAAATGCCGAGGCCTATGACTACCTGGCCGAGTCGATCAGGGACTGGCCCTCGCAGCAGGAACTGGCCGGCAAGATCGCCGCAGCCGGCTGGCGCGGCGTGAGCTGGCGGAACCTGACCCTTGGCGTAGTCGCGTTGCACGAGGCCCGTCGTCCCGGCTAGTGCGCGACTGGCTATTGTCGGGTTACTGGGGTAACAGGCCAACAACGACAAACACCGAACAAGGCACCGGAACGAGGCCGCCTCAGCGACTGTCGCGGTCAGTTCGCGGGCGTCTGGCTGAACGGTGCCAGACAGCGGCGCGGGGTGGACGAACGTTAGCTATCCCGCAGGACTAGACTCATCGACGCAAGCTCTTGTGAAGAGGTTCACAAGGCAGATCAGGACGGGTCCGTGACCGAGCAAGAACCCCCCGCCGGCCCGCCAGACTTGGCCCCTGAGGTCGGCACTGCCGACGTCATCGTCGTGGGCGCCGGCCCGGCGGGATCAGCTGTCTCCTACTACCTAGCGACAGCCGGCCTCGACGTGCTGATGCTGGAGAAATCCAGCTTCCCGCGGGAGAAGGTCTGCGGCGACGGGCTGACGCCACGAGCGGTCAAGGCGCTCACAGCTATGGGCGTACCGATCGCCGAGGGCGACGGCTGGCTGCGGAATAAGGGCCTGCGGATCATCGGCGGTGGCGGCCGCATCGAGCTGGACTGGCCTGACCTGTCCAGCTACCCCGGCTACGGCCTGGTCCGATCCAGGACAGATTTCGATCAGATCCTGGCCCGGCACGCGGAGAAGGCGGGCGCCCGACTGCTTCAGGGCGTTAACGTCACCGGCCCGGTGATCGACGACAGGACCGGGCGGATCGCGGGCGTTACCGCCAAGGACGGCCGCACGTTCGGTGGCCGGATGGTGGTCGCCGCCGACGGCAACTCCTCGAGGCTTTCGATCGCGATGGGCCTGCACAAGAGGGACGACCGTCCGCTCGGGGTGGCCGTGAGGACGTACTACACCTCTCCGCGGCATGACGACGACTATCTCGAGGCCTGGCTGGACTTGTGGGACGGCGAGTCGCTGCTGCCCGGCTATGGCTGGATCTTCGGGATGGGCGACGGCACTTCCAACGTGGGGCTCGGACTGCTGAACACCTCAACCGGCTTCGGCGAGATCGACTACCGGGAAATGCTGCGCAAGTGGCTGGCCGGGATGCCGGCCGAGTGGGGCTTCACCGAGGAGAACCGGACTCAGCCAGTGCGCGGGGCCGCGCTGCCGATGGGTTTCAACCGGACCCCGCACTACACCAAGGGCCTGTTGCTCGTCGGCGACGCAGGCGGGATGGTCAACCCGTTCAATGGCGAGGGCATCGCCTACGCGCTGGAGTCCGGGGAGATCGCAGCGCGGGTGATCACGCAGGCACTTGCCAGGCCGACGGCAGGCAGCCGTGAGCTAGTGCTGCAGACCTATCCGCGCCAGCTGAAGGACGCGTGGGGTGGCTACTACACCCTCGGCCGCATCTTCGTCGAGCTGATCGGCAAGCCGTCCTTCATGCAGTTCGCAACCAGGCACGGGGTGAAGCGCCCGGCTGTGATGCGGTTCACTATGAAACTGCTCGGCAACCTGACCGAGACCCGTGGTGGCGATGCCGTCGATCGGCTTCTCAACGCGGTGTCTAAGATGACGCCCGCGGCGTAGCGGCCATGCCTGCCAAGGGACGCATGCCTAACCAGACAGTGCTCATCCGGATTAAGGGGGTGACAGGGCAATGAGCCTTTACGTGCCCATACTCGGGCTCGCCGCACTTGCCGCGGTGTTCGCCGTGTTCTCGCTGGTCGCGGGGGCGTTGGCCGGCCCGAAACGGTGGAACAAGGCCAAGCTTGAGGCCTACGAGTGCGGCATCGAGCCGACCAAGCAGCCCCTGGGCGTCAGGTTCCCGGTTAAGTACTACCTGACGGCGATGCTGTTCATTGTCTTCGACATCGAGATCATCTTCCTGTACCCCTGGGCCGTCTACTTCGACAAGCTCGGCGTCTTCGGCCTGGTGGAGATGGTCACGTTCATTGCCACGGTGCTCGTCGCGTATGCCTACGTCTGGCGCCGCGGCGGCCTGGAGTGGGATTAGTCATGGGTATTGAGGACAAGCTGCCGGCCGGCATCCTGCTGACCACTGTCGAGCAGGTAGCTGGCTACGCACGGAAAAGCTCGGTCTGGCCGGCCACCTTCGGGCTCGCCTGCTGCGCGATCGAGCTGATGGCCACCGGCGGACCGCGGCACGACCTGGCCAGGTTCGGCATGGAGCGTGCCTCCAACACCCCGCGCCAGGCCGACCTCATGATCGTGGCCGGCCGGGTCAGCCAGAAGATGGCGCCGGTGCTCCGGCAGGTCTATGACCAGATGTCAGAGCCCAAGTGGGTCATCTCGATGGGCGTCTGCGCATCCAGCGGCGGCATGTTCAACAACTACGCCATCGTGCAGGGCGTCGATCACATCGTGCCGGTCGACATCTACCTGCCCGGCTGTCCGCCGCGGCCGGAGATGCTGCTCGACTCCATCGTCAAGCTGCACGACAAGATCCAGAACATGAAGCTCGGCGTGAACCGGGAGCGCGAGATCACCGAGCTCGAGGAGGCCAGGCTGCGACGGCTGCCGCTGACCGCGGGCAGCGCGCCGCCGGCTGTGCAGCCCGGCGGCCGTCCTGAGCTCGGCCTGCTTGACCAGTCGGCTTCGCATGAGGGCGGGATCCGATGACGGGTCCTGGCGCCGAGGAGCAGCGAGAGGCGGAGGATCAGGGGGCTGCTGCAGCGCCTGATCCGGCTGCCGTCGCTGGCCGCGAGCGGCTGGCCGAGCAGGTGGCCAGGACCGGCATGTTCGGCGTGTCCGGCACCGGCGACACGTCTGGGTACGGCGGCCTTAAGGTTCGCCGGGCGCCGCGCCTGAGCAGCCCCCGTCCCTACGGCTCCTACTTCGACGACATCACCGACGCGCTCGCCACCTCACTGGCGGGGGCAGGCAGCAGCTTCGAAGCCGCTGTCGAGAACGTGATCGTCGGCAACGGCGACCTCACCTTGTATGTCCGCCGCGAGCACCTGCTGGCGGTCGCCTCCAGGCTGCGCGACGATCCACGGCTGGCGTTCGAGCTGTGCCTGGGCGTGTCCGGCGTGCACTATCCGGCCGAGGAGGCCGAGGAACTGCACGCGGTCTACCACCTGCTGTCAATCACGCATAACCGCAGGCTGCGCGTCGAGGTGACCGCGCCTGACGCTGACCCGCACATTCCGTCATTGGTGGGTGTCTATCCCACCTGTGACTTCCATGAGCGCGAGACCTGGGACTTCTTCGGCCTGATCTTCGACGGCCACCCCGCGCTGACCCGGATCGAGATGCCGGACGACTGGCGCGGCCACCCGCAGCGGAAGGACTACCCGCTCGGCGGAATCCCAGTGGAGTACCGCGGCGCGACAATACCGCCGCCGAACGAGCGGAGGTCATACGAATGACCGCTCCGGCTGACGACCAGGCCCAGGGCGACTACGACGAGGGCCGTGTCTACTACGTCAGCGGCGAGGACTGGGACGATGTCGTCTCGGCAGCGGCCGCCGACGAGAAGACCTACGACGAGCGCATGGTCGTCAACATGGGCCCGCAGCACCCGTCGACGCACGGAGTCCTGCGGCTGGTGCTGACCCTGGACGGCGAGACCGTCACTGAACTGCGGCCGGTGATCGGCTACCTCCACACCGGCATCGAGAAGAACATGGAGTTCCGTACCTGGACGCAGGGCGTGACGTTCTGCACCCGGATGGACTACCTGTCGCCGATCTTCAACGAGACTGCCTTCTGCCTGGCGGTGGAGCGGCTGCTGGGCGTCGAGGCCGAGGTCCCCGAGCGGGCTAGCGTGATCCGGGTCCTGATGATGGAGCTGAACCGGATCGGCTCGCATCTGACCGCGATCGGCACGATGGGCCTGGAGCTCGGCGCGACGACCGTATTCATCTACGGGATGCGCGAACGAGAGAAAACGCTCGACCTCATGGAGCTGATCACCGGGCTGCGGATGAACCACGCGTTCGTGCGGCCGGGCGGTGTGTCGATGGACCTGCCGTCAGGAGCGATCGAGCGGCTGCGGGAGTACGTCCGGATTATGCCCGGACTGCTGGGCGAGATCAGGGCCCTGTTCGACGCCGCTCCGGTGTTCCTGGCCCGGACCAAGAAGATCGCATACCTGGACGTGACGGGCTGCATGGCGCTGGGCGTCACCGGGCCGATCCTGCGGGCCGCCGGGCTGCCCTGGGACCTGCGCAAGAGTCAGCCGTACTGCGGGTACGAGAACTACGAGTTCGATGTCCCGGTGCAGACCAGTGCCGATGCCTTCGGCCGCTACCTGGTCCGGATGGACGAGATGGACCAGTCGCTGCGGATCATCAAGCAGTGCGTGGACCGGCTCGCGGACGCCAAGCCGGGCAGCGAGCCGGTGATGGTCGAGGACAAGAAGATCGGCTGGCCGGCCAGGCTCGCGCTCGGGCCGGATGGCATGGGCAACTCCCCGGATCACATCGCGCACATCATGAGCCAGTCCATGGAAGCGCTGATCCACCATTTCAAGCTGGTCACCGAGGGCTTCCGGGTGCCGGCTGGCCAGGCCTACCAGGCAGTGGAGTCGCCGCGCGGCGAGCTTGGCTGCCATGCCGTCAGCGACGGCGGAACCCGGCCGTACCGCGTGCACTTCCGGGACCCGTCCTTTACCAATCTGCAGTCTGTCTCCGCGATGTGCGAGGGCAGCATGGTCGCCGACGTCATCGCGGCGGTCGCCAGCATCGATCCCGTGATGGGAGGCGTGGACAGGTAATGGCGCTGAGCGAGGAGACACGCGCCCGGCTGGCGCCGCAGGCCGCGGAGATCATCGGCCGGTACCCGAAGGCTCGCTCGGCCCTGCTGCCGCTGCTGCACCTGGTGCAGTCGCAGGAGGGCTACGTGTCGCAGGATGGCATCGAGTTCTGCGCCGAGCAGCTTGGCCTTACCGAGGCCGACGTGACCGGCGTCGTGTCGTTCTACACCATGTACAAGCGCAAGCCGGTGGGCGAGTACCACGTCGGAGTGTGCACGAACTCGCTGTGCGCGGTGATGGGCGGCGACGCCATCTTTGCCGACCTGCAGGAGCACCTGGGCATTGGCAACGACGAGACGACGGCTGACGGCAAGGTGAGCATCGAGCACGTTGAGTGCAACGCGGCGTGCGATTACGCGCCGGTCGTAATGGTCAACTGGGAGTTCTTCGACAACATGACCCCGGCCAAGGCCAGGGACCTCGTCGACGACCTGCGCTCGGGGGTCGCGGTATCGCCGACCCGCGGTGCGCCCCGGCTGGTCACCTGGAAGCAAACAGGGCAGATCCTGGCCGGTTTTCCCGACGGCCAGGCGGCAGACGGCAATACCGCTGGCGAGGCCACGCTGGCTGGCCTGCGGGTCGCCAGACAGCAGGGCTGGACGCCGGATGACGGGCCCCGCGCCGCGGAAGGAACCCAGTGACCACAATCCTGACCCCCGAGCTCAGCGCGCACTGGGACGAGCCTGACTCGTTCCGGCTCGCCGCCTATGAGCGAGACGGCGGCTACCGGGCGCTCCGCAAGGCCCTGGCGATGTCGCCCGACCAGGTCATCTCGGCCCTGAAGGAGTCCGCGCTGCGCGGTCGTGGCGGTGCGGGCTTCCCGACCGGTGTCAAGTGGGGATTCATTCCGCAGGGTGACGGCAAGCCGCACTACCTGGTCGTCAACGCCGACGAGTCAGAGCCGGGCGCGTGCAAGGACATGCCGACCCTGCTGAACAACCCGCAGGCGCTGGTCGAGGGCATCATCATCGCCTGCTATGGCTTCCGCGCTCGCGAGGCGTTCATCTACGTCCGGGGCGAGGTCCTGCACGTGATCAGGCGGCTGCATCTGGCCGTCGCCGAGGCACGCGCCGCGGGCTACATCGGCGAGAACATCCTCGGCTCCGATCTTTGTGTCAACGTGGTCGTGCACGCGGGCGCCGGTGCCTATATCTGCGGCGAGGAGACCGCGCTGCTTGACTCACTCGAGGGCTTCCGCGGGCAGCCTCGGCTCAAGCCGCCGTTCCCGGCTGTCGCAGGGCTCTACGGCAGCCCGACGGTGGTCAACAACGTTGAGTCGATCGCCAGCGTGCCCTACATCATCGGCCACGGGCCGGCCGAGTTCGCCAGCTACGGCACCGAGAAGTCCAAGGGCTTCGGGTTGTTCTCGCTGTCTGGCCACGTCACGACACCCGGCCAGTACGAGGCACCGCTTGGCACGACGCTGCGGCAGCTGCTTGAGCTGGCCGGCGGGATCCGGGCCGGCCACCGGCTCAAGTTCTGGACTCCCGGCGGGTCGTCCACACCGCTGTTTACCGACGAGCACCTGGACGTCCCGCTCGACTACGAGTCGGTTGCCGCCGCGGGGTCCATGCTCGGCACGCGCTCGGTCCAGATGTTCGACGAGACGACCTGCGTCGTCCGCGTCGTGCTGCGCTGGGTCCAGTTCTACGAGCACGAGTCGTGCGGCAAGTGCACGCCCTGCCGCGAGGGCAGCTTCTGGGTCCGGCAGCTACTGCAGCGGCTGGAGGCCGGCCGGGGCAGCGAGGCTGACCTGGACAAGCTCCTCGATATCTGTGACAACATCACCGGCCGCGCGTTCTGCGCGCTCGGCGACTCGATCCAAGCCCCGGTTGCCTCCTCGATCAAGTACTTCCGGGACGAGTACATCGAGCACCAGCGGCTCGGCGGCTGCCCGTTCGATCCTGCCGCATCCACACTCTTCGCTCTGGAGACTGCCTGATGTCAGAGCAGACCCCGGCCAAGCAGCCGGCCCCGGCAACTGCAACAACCGCGGAGGTCGCACGGCCCGCCGATGGCGTGCGAGTCACGATCGACGGCTTCGAGATCACCGTGCCTAAGGGCACCCTGATCATCCGCGCTGCCGAGCAGCTGGGCATCCAGATCCCGAGGTTCTGCGACCACCCGCTGCTCGACCCGATCGGCGCCTGCCGCCAGTGCCTGGTGCAGGTCGAGGGACAGCCCAAGCCGCCTGCGTCGTGCACCACGACGGTGACCGACGGCATGGTCGTCCGCACTCAGCTCACCTCGCCGGTGGCCGAGAAGGCACAGCGCGGCATCATGGAGCTGCTGCTGGTCAACCACCCGCTCGATTGCCCGATGTGCGACAAGGGTGGCGAGTGCCCGCTGCAGAACCAGGCAATGTCCAGCGGTCGCGGCGAGACCAGGTTCGACGGGACCAAGCGGACCTTCCCCAAGCCGATTGCGCTGTCGGCGCAGGTGCTGCTCGACCGCGAGCGCTGCGTTCAGTGCGCGCGATGCACACGGTTCGCCGACCAGATCCCCGGCGACCCGCTGATCGAGCTGCTCGACCGCGGCCCGCACGAGCAGGTTGGCGTTGCCGAGGGCGTGCCGTTCGACTCCTACTTCTCCGGTAACACCGTCCAGATCTGCCCGGTCGGCGCGCTCACCAGCGCGTCGTACCGGTTCCGGGCCAGGCCGTTTGACCTCGTGTCCACCCCGAGCATCTGCGAGCACTGCGCCGCGGGCTGCCGGCAGCGGACGGACCACCGTCGTGGCGCGGTGACCCGCCGGCTAGCGGGCAACGAGCCTGCGGTCAACGAGGAGTGGAACTGCGACAAGGGGCGGTGGGCTTTCACCTATGCGACCGAGCCGGATCGGCTGGCCTCACCGCTGGTCCGTGACGAAGCCGGTGCCCTGCGGCCCGCCTCCTGGTCGGAGGCGCTGGCGGTCGCCGCGCGCGGCCTGCTCGCGGCCCGCGGGCGGGCCGGAGTCCTGCCGGGCGGCCGGCTCACGCTCGAGGACGCGTATGGCTACGCCAAGTTCGCCCGGGTCGCGCTCGGCACGAACGACGTCGACATGCGGGCCAGGCCGCATTCGGCTGAGGAGCTGCGGTTCCTGGCCGACCACGTGGCAGGCCGGATCAGCGTGACCTATGACGAGCTTGAGCACGCACCGGCAGTGCTGCTGGCTGGCTTCGAGCCGGAGGACGAGTGCCCCATCGTGTTCCTCCGGCTGCGCAAGGCCGTGCGGACCAGGGGAACGTCGGTCTACTCGCTCGCGGCGCTGGCCAGCCGCGGGCTGGACAAGCTGTCCGGAACGCTGCTCCCGACCGTGCCTGGCGCCGAAACCGAGGCTCTGGCTGCGCTGGCCCCCGAGGCAAGCACTTCGACGGCGGTCACGGCTGCCCTGCGTCAGCCGGGCGCCGTGATCCTAGTCGGCGAGCGACTGGCTGAGGTGCCGGGTGCGCTCACGGCGGCGGCCCGGCTGGCTGCGCAGACCGGAGCCCAGCTTGCCTGGATCCCCCGCCGGGCGGGCGAGCGCGGCGCGATCGAGGCGGGTGCGCTGCCGAATCTGCTGCCGGGCGGGCGCAGGATCGACACCGCCGAATCGTCGGCAGAGGTCGCCAGGGCCTGGGGCGCCCGCTCGCTGCCGACCGAGCCCGGCTTCAGCACGAGCGAGATCCTTGCCGCCGCCGCTGCCGGAGACATCGCGGCGCTGCTGATCGGCGCGGTTGACCCCGATGACCTGCCTGATCCGGCTGCAGCACTAGCCGCGATCGAGGCGGCAGAGTTCGTCGTGAGCCTGGAGTTGCGGGTAAGCGCGGTGACCGACCGGGCTGATGTGGTCTTCCCGGTCGCGGCCGTCGCGGAGAAGGCGGGCACCTTTGTGAACTGGGAAGGCCGCCCCGGCTCGTTCACCGCGGCGCTATCCGTCCCAGAGGTACGTACCGACCTGCAGGTGCTGGCTGCGCTAGCCGATGAAATGGATGTCCACCTCGGCTTGCCGGATCCGGATTCGGTCCGCCGCGAGCTGACGATCTTGACCCAGTCGCCGGCCCTCTCTCCGAGCCCGACGCCAGCCGTGGGCGGATACGTTCCGCCCGCTGGGCCGACCTCCTCGCGTGGGGCGGCGAGGCTTGATGCGCCGGGCGCAGTAAAGGCGTTGCTGGCCACCTGGCATAATCTCCTCGACGTCGGCCGGATGCAGGACGGCGAGCCGAATCTGGCGGGCACTGCGCGTGCTGCCGTCGCGCGGATGTCCAAAGCGACCGCAGCCCAGGTCGGCACGGCCGACGCCGAGCTGGTAACCGTGGCGACGAGCCGCGGCGCTATTACTGTTCCCGTGGAGATCGCTGACATGCCGGACCAGGTCGTCTGGCTGCCGACAAACTCGGCAGGTAGCGCTGTGCGGCGCGAGCTCGCCGCCGGTCACGGCGCCCAGGTCGTGGTGAGGAGCGCGGAATGACGGGCCTTGCAGCGACCGCCAGTTTGATCACTGCCCGGGGGGCACGGGGGGTGTCCCCCGTGGGTAGCAACGTGCCGACGCTAGCCAGTTTCGGGCATGACGCGTGGTGGATCGTCGTGCTCAAGGTGCTCGTCATCTTCCTGTTCCTGCTGCTCGGCACCCTGTTCGCGATCTGGGCGGAGCGGCGCATTATCGGCCGGATGCAGCAGCGCCCCGGCCCGAACCGGGCTGGCAAGTTCGGGCTGCTGCAGTCACTGATGGACGGCATCAAGCTTGCGCTGATGGAGGACATTGTCCCCACCGGCGTGGACAAGCTGCTGTTCATGATTGCGCCGGCGATCTCGGTGATCCCGGCCTTCATCAGCTTCGCCGTCATCCCGTGGGGACCGATCGTCTCGATTGCCGGACACCGGACCCCGCTGCAGCTGTCCGACCTGCCGGTCGCGGTGCTGCTGGTGATCGCGATGAGCTCGCTCGGCGTTTACGGCATCGTGCTCGCAGGGTGGTCGGCCCAGTCGCCATACTCGCTGCTCGGTAGCCTGCGATCGTCAGCCCAGGTGATCAGCTACGAGATCGCGATGAGCCTGGCATTCGTGCCGGTGTTCCTCTATTCGGGCTCGATATCCACCTCTCAGATCGTCGCGGCGCAGATCCACGGGCCGGAGTTCCACTTCTTCGGCTATATCTGGCACTGGCCATCGTGGTACGCGATCTTGCTGCTGCCGTCGTTCGTGATCTACCTGATCACGATGATCGGCGAGACGAACCGGCTGCCATTCGACCTGCCCGAGGGCGAAGGCGAGCTGGTCGGCGGGTACCACACGGAATACGCGTCGCTGAAGTTCGCGATGATCCAGCTGGCTGAGTACGTCAACGTGATCACCGTCTCAGCGCTGGCCACCACACTCTTCCTCGGCGGCTGGCGGGCACCGTGGCCGCTCAGCGTATGGTCGGGGGCCAACAGCGGCTGGTGGCCCGTGCTGTGGTTCGTGACGAAGGTCGTCATCTTCGTCTTCGTCTTCTTCTGGCTGCGCGCCTCGCTACCCCGCATCCGCTACGACCAGCTGATGCGGCTCGGCTGGAAGGTCCTGATCCCGGGCGCGCTGACCTGGACGCTGGTGGTCGCGACTGCCAGGGTGTACCGGCGCCAGGGCGGTGGCCCCACGGTCTACATCGTCGGCGGCCTGATAATCGTCGTCCTGCTGGCGCTGCTATGGCGGTGGGAAGGTAGCGGCCAGCGAGCCGAGCGGCTGGCCGCGCAGGCCGAGGAGGAGGGTGCAGAGACGGGACGACCGGCCCCGACTACCTCGTTCCCCACTCCACCCATGGATCTCCCGCATTACCACGGCATCGGGCTGGCCGGCTCAGGCGAGGCCGTGCTGGCCGGGGTGGCTCGCGATGACGGAGCCGGCGGAGATGACGGCGGCACGAAGGAGGTCACTGGTGCCTGAGTTCATCAACAGCGTCAAGGGGTTCGGGGTCACCTTCCGGCAGATGTTCAAGAAGGTCGACACCGTTCAGTACCCCGAGGAGAAGAAGCCGACCGCCCCCAGGTTCCACGGCCGCCACCAGCTGAACCGGTGGCCGGACGGGCTGGAAAAGTGCATCGGCTGCGAGCTGTGCGCGTGGGCATGCCCGGCAGACGCGATCTATGTCGAGGGTGCCGACAACACGCCCGAGGAGCGGTACTCGCCAGGTGAGCGGTACGGCCGCGTCTACCAGATCAACTACCTGCGCTGCATTCTGTGCGGGCTGTGCATCGAGGCGTGCCCGACGAGGGCGCTGACGATGACCAACGATTACGAGCTTGCCGACGACAGCCGGGAAAGCCTGATCTGGACCAAGGAGCAGCTGGTCGCTCCGCTCCAGCCGGGCATGGAGGCACCGCCGCACGCGATGCGGCTCGGCGATACCGAGGAGGACTACTACAAGCTGGGCGCGATGCTGGCGCGATCACAGGGAGAGGCGCAGTGAACCACTCCATCGTGCTGGCCGGGCCAGCGGCCGAGACGACCAGGCTGGTGGCGTACTGGATCCTGGCTATCGCATCGGTCGCGGCCGCGCTCGGCATGGTGCTCGCCCGCAAGGCTGTGCACTGCGCGGTCCTGCTGGCCGTCGTGATGCTGTCGCTCGCCGTCTTCTACGCGATGCTCGGTGCGCCGTTCCTGGCCTTCGTGCAGATCATCGTCTACACCGGTGCCGTCCTGATGCTGTTCCTGTTCGTCCTGATGATCGTCGGCATCAGTGCCGCGGACTCGATGATCGAGACCATCAGGGGCCAGCGAATGTGGGCTGCCCTGTCCGCCATCGCCATGCTGGTGCTGCTCAGCCTTGTCATCGGCCATGCGGTGATCGGGTCGGCAGCGCCGGCTAGCGCCAAGTTCGGCAACGCGAACGTGACGGCGCTAGCGAGCCTCATCTTCACCAGGTACCTGTACCCGTTCGAAATCATTAGCGCCCTGCTGATAATCGCGGCGGTCGGTGCGATGGTTCTGGCCCACCGCGAGCGCCTCACCCCGAAGCCGACCCAGCGGGAGCTCGCCGAGCAGCGCATCGCCACCGGGCATCCCGCGCCGCTGCCCGGGCCGGGAACCTACGCCCAGCACAACGCCGCCGACATGCCCGCGCTGCTGCCAGACGGCAGCCAGTCCCAGCTGTCGGTCAGCGCGGTGCTCACCTTCCGCGCCGCTGAATCCCCGCCCGAGCTGCCCGGCGGCACGCCAGAGGCAGGCACAGCCGGCCCGGTCGCGCCATCGTCGACCGACAGCCACGAAACAGGTGAGCAGTAATGGTGTCCCCGGCGCACTTCATCGCGCTATCGGTGATCTTGTTCGTGATCGGCGCCGTCGGTGTGCTGGTCCGGCGCAACGCGATCGTCGTCTTCATGTCCGTCGAGCTGATGCTCAACGCCGCCAACCTGGCGTTCGTGACTTTCGCTCGGATGCACGGGGCTCTGGACGGCCAGATAATCGCGTTCTTCGTAATGGTGGTGGCCGCCGCTGAGGTGGTCGTCGGACTGGCCATCCTGACCGCGATCTTCCGAGCCCGCAGGTCCGCGTCGGTGGACGACGCGAACCTGATGAAGTACTGAGGAAAGGGAGCCATGACCGGCCCAGTCCACGCTGCGCTCGTGTCGCAAGCCGCGATCGCGCCGCTGCACGCCACAGGCATCCAAGACGCCGCTGGGCTGCTGCTCGCGTTCCCGCTGCTCGGCGCCGCCATCCTGCTGCTCGGCGGCAAGCGGACCAATAAGTGGGGTCACCTGGTCGGCGTGGCCATGCCGGTGCTCGCGTTCGCCTACGCGGTCGCCGCGTTCGTGCAGATGCTCGGCTATCCGTCCGGGCAG
>Ga0335073_10000374_pt1 | contig 58531 bp, 52 predicted proteins | sample Lox_Sample_22_FD_207093 | JGI IMG/M metagenome (GOLD analysis project Ga0335073, IMG submission 207093) | Soil microbial communities from Loxahatchee National Wildlife Refuge, Florida, United States - Lox_Sample_2.2 | ecosystem: Environmental > Terrestrial > Soil > Wetlands | place: USA... | reverse complement strand
GCGATCAGCGTCCAGTCGTTTGGGGTCAGATACACCAATCCGTTCTTGGCAGACGTCAGAACCGACAAGTCTTGTTGCAGGGTTTCCTTCGGCATGGCGCGCCTAGCTCGGTTTTCCGGAGAGATTCTGTCTCTAATTAAACAGGACAACAGGGCAAAACCGAGATTATCAGAAAAAGAAAGGAAATACACTTCAAACCCAGCGAGCACCGAGCCCAGCCCTCGAAGAGTCGAACCCACACAAGCTGTTCGCTCAACGAGAATCCCAGCAAAAAACTTGGGAGCGCGGTTCCCGCTCGCGCTCCCTTTGTGTGTTTAGCTGCCGAACCGGCCCAGCCAGCCCGACAGAATGTCAGGAGGAGTTACGCAAACCCATCAAACTCAACTTAATTCTTTACGTCGTTCCGTCTCCGGTGCCGCAGGTGCAAATTCCCTTCGTGCTTCCGTCCAGGTGAATGGCATGGCATTCATTCTGGAGCGACGTTTGTTCGGTGGCACTGAAAGTAGCGTCTTGCGACGCCGTCTCAGTAATCGCGAAGCCCGCGTTCTGAATGTGCGTCGACCATGCCCGCACCGCCGCCAACGGACTTAGCGAGGTTGGATTGGGGCACACGCCGCTGTTCGCCCTGGTCGAAACAATCTTTAGTAATCCGCCGGTCAGAGTCTTCCCCGTCAGCGGATTGCTGGTGAGGTCGGTGTCTACCGACAGAGTTCGTAGGCCATCCGGACTCAGATAGCAACTGCAGCATTCCGTCAACTCCTGGTTCACGTCAAACACAAAAATAGCAGCGCAAAGGCCGCTGCCCGATGTGCCCGGGTTAGTAATACGCAGCGTTCCATCCGGAGCGCCCGCCGTATTGGCATTGGCAAAATAGTCGACCTTCAGGGTATCCGCCGGTGGCGCGGTCTGCGCCCACGCGGATGCTACAAAGAGGCCCAGAGCCAATGCACACAGAATCAGCATTGTGCTTCGATGCATTGATAGTCCTCCCATTTCAGAGTCACGCCAAAGCCAAGCTTGGGGGAGGGTCTGCTTAGCTTTTAAGGCGTGGCTCAACTCTACCGGGAAAAGGCAAGCCCACAATCCCCCAGACGAACTAACCCGATGTATTAAAAGACACACCTTACCCCGCTCCCGGTGATTCCAAACACTCGTTGACACCGCCTGTGGGGCTGCCAGAACCTCAATGAGTGTAATCGCGATATTACAACAGCTACCCGTCAGGGCCTTTGCTCTGGGCTGATCTTTACGGCAGATGTCAATAATTTCTGAAGGCGTTCTTCTTCGCCGCACTGTACAACGACTGTCACAAAGTAGCCGTTCAGAACGGTCGAATACAGGCCGCGATAATAGCCAACCTCTGCTGTCTGGAAAACTTGCGACACAGTGCCGCTATAGGAAATACCAGAGACTGTGAGTGGAAATGCATCTCGGTAAGTCTTTACGTTATCGCGGTCCATGTGCTGCCGGAGCTGGCGAACGTATACGTCCGTGGGAGTCCCTTTCGCGAAGTTCGCGACGGAGACGGCAAGTTGGGCGATCGTGTGGTTCTCCTTCGGTCCGCGCTCGGGTACACCCTGATCGTATACGGCCTCCAGCAGCTTTGCCTGCTGCGTTTCAGCACTTAGGGGTGGAAAGGACCACTGCGCTTTGGGGGCTGAAAGCGTTAACTGGAAATATGAATTCTGATACACGTCAGCCGTTACTTTTCCGGCAGCCGCCACTGACGTGATGTCGCTTTTCGGAGCTTGCCCGAGAGTCGCAGCAGGGAGCCAAAGAGCCATAGTCATGACCACTAGCTTTTTCATTACGAAACCCATAATGTTCAACCTGCCTCCGAATCGGGATGCTAGTCCTCTCGGCACAACTGTTGCAAACAGGCGATAGCGCTCATTGACGGGGTTTTGAGCGTAATTTGGATGTTACGTCAATCGGCTGCCAGTAAAGCGGAGCGCAATTGAAGCGGCGACGGAGTTTTCTCTGTCATTCCCTTGGCAAGGACTGGATACTCGCGGTATGCCCAGACACGGATCACCGTGAACAACGCCCAAACCCTCGGATGTTGGCGAAGGGGCCAGTACCCCCCAAACCCCGCCTCTGGTAGCAAACTGGTAGCATTTTTGCAGTCGGTCAACATGGGGAAGTGCTGAAACCCTTGTAAAATGGTGCGCCCTGAGAGATTCGAACTCCCGACCTTCTGGTTCGTAGCCAGACGCTCTATCCAACTGAGCTAAGGGCGCGGATCACTTTGGCAGGAAGATCGCCATCGATTATAGCGGAAGACCTCGCCCGCGGAAAACACGGAACACCACTCGCCTCCAAATGCCCCGTCCCTCGCGGCCTTCGCCCTTTCTGCCGGAAGCTTGACCCGGCACCTCAGAGTCGTTTTCAACAGCCTCGTTGGCCGCGTTCTTGCCTGTTTCCACCCGAAGTAAATCTTTCCCGCGGCTGCGCAATTCCTACCCGTGGGTCAAACTCATCGGCTTTTATTTTGAATGGCTTGCGGACGGCACGCCGCATGCTCTAACAAGTACCAGACGAAGTGGCGCGCAACGGGGTGCTTCAGAGAATAACTTCGGCCAGAGGTTTTCTGTGAGCACCCCTTGCATTCTCCCCCACCGCCTCGGCTAAACCCTCCCCCTGTAATTCTGTCCCGAGATCCAAGTAAGAGAAGGAACAGAGGGGTCTCGCCGACTTTGCGAGACATGGGGATTTCTGGTGGGGAAAGTAAAATCTACGCCAGAGCCACCGGCTCCCGCACATCAATCCCGGCCTGCCGCAGCAACTTTGCCACCGCATCCTGTTTCAGCCGCGACGCGTCGTATTCCACGCGCACCGTTCTCTGCTTGGCATTGAACTGCACGCAGCGCACGCCATACACCTCGCGCATGCTGTCGATCGCCCGCAGCTCGTTCTCGCCCGGAATCGCTCCGTAGTTGAACACCACATCCAGATAGGTCATCACTCAACCTCTTCGGTATGATGAAGATGATGTGAAATTCCCGGCCCGTCGCCGGGGATGAATCCAATATAGAGCATCACCATCCAACAGCCTAGGACGATCGCTCGACACTATCGCGATCCTTCCTCATGGGAATGACCACGAATCCTCCCCCCAGCCTCGAACGCGACCCCGTCTGCGGGATGACCGTCAACCCTGCGACTGCCAAACATGTCCACGATCACGCCGGGAAAAAATATTACTTCTGCTGCGCCGGGTGCGTCGAGAAATTCAAGTCTGATCCCGCCGCACATCTGAATAAACCCGCATCGTCGGGCTTAGTGACGCTCGGCATGCCCGCAGTGAAACTTGTCTCCGGGATCGTCAACATCTCGTCTCCATTGTCATCCGGAGCGGAGCATCGGGTTCGCGATAGCGAAGCCGATACGCAGTCGAGGGACCTTGTGTCGGCCGCAACGCCGGTTGCCCGGCGCCTCACGCACGAAGCCGCTGCCTACGTCTGTCCCATGTGCCCCGAGGTCCGCGAGTCCAAGCCCGTCCCGTGCCCGAAGTGCGGCATGGCCCTTGAGCCCGAAATCCCAATCGCCGCGCCCCGGACCGAATACACCTGCCCCATGCATCCCGAGATCGTTCGCTCCGCGCCGGGATCGTGTCCCGTCTGTGGCATGGCTCTCGAACCGCGCACGGTGACAGCCACTGAGGAAGAAAACCCCGAACTGCGCGACATGACGCGCAGGTTCTGGGTCAGTGTGGTCCTGACCGCGCCGCTGCTCGCCATCGCGATGCTCGGGATGTTCGGCTATCACCTTCACCTCGATCTGAACCTGGACGGCGTTCCGATCAACCTGCCATGGGTTGAGTTCCTTCTCGCCACACCCGTCGTTCTCTGGTGCGGCCTGCCATTCTTCCAGCGTTTCTGGACGTCGCTCGTGAACCACAGCCCCAACATGTTCACGTTGATTGGGCTCGGTACCGGCGTCGCGTACATCTACAGCGTGGTCGCGACGATCGCTCCGCGAATCTTCCCAGACTCCTTGCGCACCATGGGCGGATACCCCGACGTCTACTTCGAGGCCTCAGCCGCCATCACTGCACTGGTCCTGCTCGGCCAGGTCATGGAACTCCGCGCCCGCAGCCGTACCTCGGCCGCCATCCGCGCCCTGCTCGACTTGAGTCCAAAAATCGCTCGGCTGATCAACGCCGACGGATCGGAAAAAGACATTCCTCTTGAGCACGTAAAGCCGGGAGACAAGCTCCGCGTTCGTCCCGGAGAAAAAGTTCCCGTCGACGGCGTCGTGCTCGAAGGCCGCAGCTCGGTCGACGAATCGATGATCACCGGCGAATCGATTCCAGTCGAGAAGGAAGCGAACAGCAAGGTCATCGGCGCGACGATCAACGGCACCGGATCGTTCATCATGCGCGCCGAAAAAGTAGGCCGCGAAACCCTGCTCGCCCGCATCGTCCAACTCGTTGGACAGGCCCAGCGCAGCCGCGCGCCTATCCAGCGCCTCGCCGATCGCGTTGCCGCCTGGTTCGTTCCCGCGGTCGTCGCAGTTTCCGTCATCACGTTCGTCGCATGGTTCTTCTTCGGCCCGCAGCCGCGCCTGGCGCACGCGCTCGTCAATGCGGTCGCCGTTCTCATCATCGCCTGCCCCTGCGCCCTCGGCCTCGCCACTCCGATGGCCATTATGGTCGGCACCGGACGCGGCGCCCACGCCGGCGTCCTTATCAAAAACGCCGAAGCCCTCGAAACTCTGGAGAAGGTCGACACCCTCGTCGTCGACAAAACCGGTACACTCACCGAAGGCAAGCCGCGGGTCGTGAGCATATCTAAAGAGATTGCGAGTGACCCCGAGCTGCTTCGCCTTGCCGCCAGCCTCGAGCGCGCCAGTGAACATCCGCTCGCCGCGGCAATTGTTCAGGCCGCGTCGGACCGCAACCTGACATTTTCTCAGCCACAAGAATTTCAATCGATTCCCGGCCGAGGCATTCGCGGCACGGTTGACGGCCGCGCCGTCGCGATTGGCAACCCGTCACTAATGGTTGACGTCGGAGCCCTTCAGAAGCCGGGTTTCATCTCGCGAGGTTCTCCGGGAACTACCGGCCTCGGTGTCGCCATCGATGGCAAGTTTCTAGGGACCTTCGGTGTGGCTGATCCGCTCAAGCCCTCGGCCGTCGAGACCGTTCGCGAACTAAAAAATCTCGGCCTCCGGGTCGTCATGCTCACCGGAGACAATAAGGTTGTCGCAGCCAACGTCGCCAAAAGCGTCGGCCTCGATGACTTCGAAGCCGAGGTCCTGCCCGAAGGCAAATCCGAAGTCATCAAGAAACTTCAGCATCAGGGAAGAGTGGTCGCCATGGCCGGGGACGGCATCAACGACGCGCCAGCCCTGGCGCAAGCCAACGTCGGCATTGCCATGGGCACCGGCACCGACGTCGCCATGGAATCCGGCGGCATTACGCTCGTCAAAGGCGACCTCACCGGCATCCTCCGCGCCCGCCGTCTCAGCCAGGCCACCATGCGTAACATCCGCGAGAATCTTTTTTTTGCTTTCATCTACAACGCCATCGGCGTGCCCATCGCCGCGGGCGTGCTTTACCCGTTTTTTGGATTGCTCCTCAGCCCCATCTTCGCCGCTGCCGCCATGAGCTTCAGCTCAGTCTCAGTCATCACCAACGCCCTCCGGCTTCGCCGCGTGAAGTTGTAAGCAGAACTCAGGCAAAGAGTGGATCAATAAATCAAGAAAAAGACCGAAAAGTTAAAACAGAGAGATAAAGAGATTACGAGATTAGAGATAAAAGATGTGTGGGGCGGAGAGCCTCGCCCGTTGCTCACCGCCTTTAGATTTCAAATGCCCGACCACCGCGGAAAAGCGGGCGCTCTAGCGCCTCGTAAGCGGGAGGAAAATGCGAGGCCTTTTCTACAACTTTCCCAGAAAATCCGTGACCTCCGGTTCCGTCCAATCCACCGCCCCAATGAATTTCCGCCGCATCACGCCGTTGCGATCGATCACATACGTCTCCGGAAACTTGAATGTCCCGTACAGCCGGTTGCTCTTCTGGTCAGGATCTCGCACCGTCAACAGATTCACACCGTGATCTTTCAGAAACTGCCGGTACGCCCCGTCGTCCACGTCCACGCTGACCGCTAGCACCGTCACGCCTTTCGCCTTCATCCGCCGCTGCATCTCCACCAGCGACGGCATCTCTTCCACGCATGGCGGACACCACGTCGCCCAGAAATTCAGCACTACCACCTGCCCGCGGAACTGACTCAGCGTCAATTTATTCTGCCCATCCTGCACCGTGAAGTCCGGAGCGTTCGACCCGATCCGCGGCGGCCGCGATCCGGTGTAGCAGCCCGCGAGCGCCAGCAGCGAAAGGGAAGCGACGAGCGAGCGAACGATCAACCACCGGGAGATCCAAGAGCGAGATGCCGCAGGGCAGGAGAAATGAACCGCGCTTCGCACACAGCTATAATAAAGGATTCGCTCCTCGCGCGGGAGATTGAAAGGCGTGTCTTCCGGCACCGTAACAGGGCAAGAAATCAACCGAGGCTTTCGCCCCTGAGGTACTCACAGTGCAGCCGCTCGTCTCGATCATCGTTCCGGCGCGCAACGAAGAGGCTAGCCTCGCCACTTGCCTCGACTCACTCATCGCCCAGACTGGCGTGTCGTTCGAGACAATTGTCGTCGACGATCACTCCACCGACCGCACCCGCGAAATCGCACAGTCGTTCACTGGAATCCGCCTCATCGACGCCGGCCCGCTGCCCGACCGCTGGACTGGCAAGAACAATGCTGTCGCTGCCGGTGCCCGCGCTGCCCGGGGCCAATGGCTCCTTTTCACCGATGCCGATACGCTCCATCTCGCCGGCTCCCTCGCTCGCGCCCTCCAGGAAGCCGAGGAAAACCACGCCGACTTTCTCTCCTACTCCCCCGAGCAAATCGCCGTCACTTTCTGGGAGATGGCCACGCTTCCGGTCGTCTTCGCCGAACTCGCCCGCCAATATCCTCCATCCAAAGTCAGCGATCCGGCTTCCACCGCAGCCGCCGCCAACGGCCAATATATTCTTGTGAAGCGCGATGTCTACGATTCCGTCGGAGGACACGCGGCCGTCGCCTCCCACATCCTCGAAGACGTCGCCCTCGCCCGCGCCGTCAAAGCCTCCGGCCACAGGATTCGCTTTCGCTACGCAGCCGACGCCGTCCGCACCCGCATGTACCGCAACTACGCACAGCTCCGCGACGGCTGGACTAAGAACCTCGCTCTGCTATTTCCAAATCCCGGCCGTCTCGCTCTATGGATGTTGAGTTGGTGGTTCCTCGCCTGGCTCGTTTTTCCCATCGGAGTCTCCAGCATCGCACTTCGCTACTGGGATTCCGTCGTTTTTCTCTTGCCTTGGATTTTTCTGGCGATCCGAATCAGCCGTGCGCACTTCGGAATCAAAATGACTCTGATCGCACTCGCGTTTGGGCTGCCCATGTTCGCTTACCTGTTACTCCGCTCCAAACGCGCCCACGCTAACGGCAGTCTCACATGGAAGGGCCGGACTTATTCTGAGAAAGGCTCTTTACTGGCCGCCGGCCACTGACCCCTGACCACTATGGTTTACCTGACCCGCAAAGCCGAATTCTCCGCCTCGCACTACTACCACAATCCGGACTTCACTCTGGACGAAAACCGCCGCGTCTTCGGCAAATGCAACAACCCCAACGGACACGGTCACAACTACACACTCGAAGTCACCGTAAAGGGCGAAGTCGACTCCCGCTCCGGCTTCGTCGTCGATCTCAAACAGCTCAAGGAAGTCATGCACCGCGAAGTGCTCGACGCCATGGACCATCGCTTCCTCAACAAAGAAGTTCCGGAATTTTTCACGCGCATCCCCACCACTGAAAATATCGCCATCGCCATCTGGCAGCGCCTCGAAGCCAAGCTCCAGCAGGCCCGCCTGCACCGCGTGCGCGTCTATGAAACCCCCGACTTGTTTGTCGACTTCTACGGTGAGCAATGAATCTTTTGCCCAACAAGACGCCGCGTCATCCCGAAGGCTCGCGCTTCCACCAGCGGGCCGGGGGATCTGGTGTGTGTCGCAACGCCCATTCGCCGGCCGCACAAACCATGCAAAATTCCTCGCTTGGAGCTCGAAGCTCCTCATGATCGCCCATCTCACTCGCCGCTATCTCTTCTCCGCCTCGCATCGCCTGCACAGTGCCGCCATGTCCGCCGAAGAAAACCTCTCCACCTACGGCAAGTGCAACAACCCTCACGGCCACGGACACAACTATGCCCTCGAAGTCACCGTCAGCGGCCCCGTCGATCCCGCAACCGGCATGGTCTGCAACCTCGTCGATCTCGACCAGGCCGTCGAAAGGGAAGTGCTCTCCCGCTATCACCTGGAGAATTTGAATATGAGGCAAGAATTTGCCCAAACCGTGCCTACCACGGAAAACCTCTGCATTGAGATCTTCGAAATATTGCAGCGCGGTTTCCGGATGGCGCATCTGGAACGGGTGAGACTCGAAGAGACTATGATGAACTCGTTCGAATACGCCGGCGCCGCCGAACCGCTACGTTAGGTTCTGCATTGTCATCTGAGGCATGTCCTTTGCGCCGAGTATGGCACTTGCTGCCCCGGCAGAATGTGTCCTGGGAAGGAAAACGACCGATCGAGCCGTCAACTTATGAAACCCTCGTCAATAGAACAGACCAAAGAACCCGCTACTTTGACTAGCGCGACCTACGAAGACCTCGTCCGCGAGATGCTGGTCCGGCTCGGCGAAGACCCCTCTCGCGAAGGCCTCGCTGCCACTCCCCAACGCGTGCGGAAGGCCATGCAGTTCCTCACCAAGGGATATCAGGAAGACCCCGAAGCTCTGCTTAAAGGCGCGCTCTTCACCGTGACCTACGACGAAATGGTGATCGTCAAAGATATCGAGATGTTCAGCCTGTGCGAGCACCACCTGCTACCGTTTTTCGGCAAAGTGCACGTGGCTTACATTCCGAACGGACGTGTCATCGGTCTCAGCAAAATTCCGCGCCTCATCGAGATGTTTTCCCGCCGACTGCAGATTCAGGAGCGCCTCACCACCCAGATCGCCGAGACGATCCAGAAAGTGATCGAACCGCAGGGCGTCGGCGTGGTCATCGAAGCGCGCCATCTCTGCATGATGATGCGCGGCGTCGAAAAACAGCACTCCGCTGCCGTCACGTCTTCCATGCTCGGCTGCTTCCGCAACGAAGAAGAAACGCGCTCCGAGTTCCTCTCGTTGATCCGCCAGCGCCCCAACGGCGTGTGAGAAATTGCCGGTTACAGCACCCTCGCGTCTCCTGCGACAGTGTGAGGATTTTGATCTCCCAACCTCTTCACGAGCTCGGACAGGAATTTATTCACCGGTAGGCGTAAGGACTTCGCCTCCCGCGCTCCGGAAACACTTTGATCATCACGATTCCGGCAATAAATCCTCCCACGTGCGCCCAGACCGCCACGCCTCCGACATCGCGCCCGATGCCCGCCGTCGACAGCGTCGCCGCTCCCTCCACGAATTGAATTACGAACCACTCCCCCAGCACAACCCACGCCGGCAGATAGAGCACGAACACAAAGAACCATGTCAGCACCCGCGCCCGCGGATACAAAATGAAATACGCTCCCAGCACTCCGGCAATCGCTCCGCTCGCTCCCACCGTCGGCACGTTCGAGTGCGGATAGATCGCCACTTGCGTCGTCATTGCAATCAATCCCGCCAGCAGATAAAACACCAGGTACTTCGCGTGCCCCAGATAGTCCTCCACGTTGTCGCCAAAAATGTAGAGAAACCACATGTTGCCCAGCACGTGCATCCATCCCCCATGCAGAAACATCGACGTGAAGAAGGGAACCACGACCTGCTCCAGCGAGTACCGGTGCGACCCCGCCAGAAACGCCGCCAGGTGCGCCGGAACCTCGCCATACGTGCGCGCAAACAGCTCCGCTCCGCGCGGATCTGAGACCAGTTGCGTCCACTGAAAAAAATAAATCAGGATATTCAGCCCGATGAGAAAGCTGTTCACATACGGCGTGCTGTATCGTGGTTGATCGTCTTTGATGGGAAGCATGCTGGATTTGATACCTTAATGTTTGGCGTCATCCCGAAGCCCCGTGTTTTCTCCGACGGGGCGAGGGACGTCGCGCGTTGCTCTATCGGCTTCTGCCAACGAACATCAGCCGGTGGTCCAATAACTCGACTACAAAGCTACCAAATCTTCTCATGAACGGCGTCCTCATCATCGACAAGCCCTCCGGACTCACGTCCCACGACGTCGTCAACCGTCTCCGCCGCATCCTCAATCAGCGTGCCGTGGGACATCTCGGAACTCTCGATCCCATGGCCACCGGCGTTCTTCCCCTCGTCACCGGCAACCTCACGCGCCTCGCCCAGTTCTACACAGGCGCCGAAAAAACCTACGAAGGCACCATCCGCTTCGGCTTCGCCACCGATACCTACGACGCCGAAGGCGATCCCACCACCGCTCGCCAGCCGGTCACCCTGCAGCCCAACGAAATCCAGCTCCTCGCCGCTCGTTTCCGCGGTGTCATCGAGCAAACACCGCCGCCGTTTTCCGCTAAGAAAATTCATGGCGTCCCTGCCTACAAACTCGCCCGCAAACAGAAAGACCTCCTCCTCCAGCCGATAAAGGTCGAAGTCAAGGAACTCGAAATTCTGTCGGTCGAGGGCGACCGCGCTCTCTTCCGCGCCCGCGTTGCCTCCGGCACCTACATGCGCTCCGTCGCCCACGATATGGGACGCCTCCTCGGCTGTGGCGCTCATCTGGAATCTCTCCGCCGCACCGCCGTCGCCGAATTCACGCTCGCCGACGCGCACACCCTCGACAAACTCACCGCGGCAGCAGGCAACAGCTCTGTTCTTGTGGCGCAGGCGTCCTCGCCCAACCCCGATCTCGAATCCTTCTTCGTCCATCCTCGCAAACTTCTGCCTCTACTCCCCTCCGTCACCGCCGACGAGCCCACCGCCGCCCGCATTCGCAGCGGACGCCCCGTCAATCTCCCCGAACTCTCCCGCGCCCGCCAGGTCAAGGTTTTCGCCGGACAACGGGAACTCCTTGCCATCGCCACCCGCGTTGCCGGCACGCTTTTCCACCCCAGGATAGTGCTCTGTGGCGCACAGCCTTGTGAGACGGACGCCGCCGTCCGCCGCTCTTGACTCTGATTTCAAGCCACTCACCGTTCGTCATTCCGAACTTGCGCTTCGGATGAGGAATCTGCTTCTCCGCCGCCTTTGCGGTTGCGAGAGAGAACTTGCCCTGCGCAAAGCCGCAGGCGAGCCGTGAGCCATCGAAAACGGGAACCCGGCTTTGGCCCCAGAGGTTGCTGTAGAATTTTCCTCGCCACACAGAATCACGCGAAAGGATCTCATCATGCCTACCGCCGTCGCTCAGGGAGATCTCGCCCTGCTCCAGACTCCCATCTCCCAGGAACTTCTCCACTCCACCATCCCCGCCCGCCTCGCCTATGTCTGGACCGACAACACTCCTCGCGTCATTCCCATTTGGTTTCACTGGAACGGCCGCGAGCTGGTCTTCGCCACCCCGCCCAAAGCCCCCAAGCTGAGGGCGCTCGCCAAGAATCCCAAAGTCGCCCTCACCATCGACAACAACGAATTTCCCCACAAGGTTCTCCTCATCCGCGGCACCGCCCGCATAGAGCCCGTCGACGGCATCGTCCCCGAATACGCCATGGCCGCCGAGCGCTACTTCGGACCCCAAGAAGGTCCGGCCTGGGTCGCTCGCCTGCGCACCATGATCTCCAACATGGTCCGCATCACCGTCACCCCTGAGTGGGTCGGCCTGCTGGATTTCGAAACCCGCTTCCCCAGTGCCCTCTCCGCCTGATCGTGTGTTGAGCATCTTGGGCGGCCCGGCTGGCCGCCGTCGGCTGCCCCCACGTGTAGCGTTTTCGGCGAGAGCGTGGGAGTTTTTGAGTTTTTGGTTCTTGATTTTTGACTTTCTTCCTTTCAACTTCCGCATTTTGAATTTCGAATTTTGAATTTTGACTCTTAACTTTTCACTCTCCATCTCCCGCCGGCCCCCGATTCCAACTGATCTCGATTGCCCCTCATCCGTTAGAATCAGATCAGAGGCAGCGCCCCTGTGTCCTCTGTGGCGAAGAATTCTCCAATGACCATCGGTGTCCTCGCCCTGCAGGGCGATTTCGACGCGCACCGCCGCCGGCTCGAAGAGCTGGGCGCCGAAGTTGTGCTCGTCAAAAAGCCTGAGCAACTCGATCTCATCGACGGCCTCGTCATCCCTGGCGGTGAATCCGGCACGTTCCTCAAACTGCTCGGCACCGCCGGATTCGAAAAACTCAAGCAGTTCGTCAAACTCAAGCCAACTTTCGGCACCTGCGCCGGAGCCATCCTGCTCGCCGCCGAAGTCGAAAATCCCGAGCAAGCCGGCCTCGGTGCCCTGAACATCCGCATCCGCCGCAACGCCTACGGACGCCAGATCGATAGCTCCATCCGCGAAGGCAAGCTACGAATTCCCGCCCTCAACGGCCACTTCGACGAATCTCCGCTGGAGATGGTCTTTATCCGCGCCCCAAAAATTTCTCACGTCGGCCAAGGCGTCGACGTCCTCGCCACGGAAGGCTCCGACCCCGTGGTCGTCCGGCAGGGAAGAGCCATGGCCGCCACCTTCCACCCCGAGCTCTCCGACGATCCCCGTATCCACCAGGCCTTCCTCGACCTCGTCGCCCACGCCAGGTAGCCTCGCATCGCCCCCTCATCTTTTCTCTTGACAAGTCTGTCGCGTAACCGTAGAGTTACACATTATGCGTCACCGTTCGGTTACATATTCTTCGACTCCGGCCCGGCGCCTGCAGACCGAGGCCACTTTCCAGGCCCTCGCGGATCCCACCCGCCGCGCCGTTCTCGACCTTCTCCGTCGCGGCAGCCAGCCCGCCGGACAGATCGCTCAGGCCTTTCCCGTCTCCCGTCCCGCCATCTCCAAGCACCTTGGCCTGCTTCGCCGCGCTCATCTGGTCCGCGAGCACCGCGAAGGCCGCCATCGCGTCTATGACCTCAACCCCGAACCGCTCCGCGCCGTCGATTCCTGGATCGAGCAATATCGCACCTTCTGGGCGACGAGCCTGAACAACCTGAAAGCCTTCGTCGAGGCCGAACAGGCGCGCGACATCCAGTCCTCGCCGCGCCCGAAATCCTCGCGCAGGCACGAATGAAACCCAGCACGATCAAACCAATGTCCATTTTCGAAACAACTCGGATTTCAGAAATCACACAGAAAGGGAAGACCGCCATGACAAAATCTCGCACCTCGCTCTCACTGCTTGTTGTCGTCATCACGTTCGCCGCTGCCGCGCTTGCTCAAACCAGCTCTCTTACCGACGCCCAAAGAGCCTTCGCCACCATCAAGAACATGCCCGGCACTTGGGAAGGCAAAACCTCCGACGGCCACTCTGTTCAGGTCGATTTCAAAGTCACCGCCGCCGGCTCCGCCGTGATGAGCGAAATCCTCGGCCACGAAGACATGATTTCCATGTTTCACATGGACGGCCCCGACAAGCTGCTCATGACCCACTACTGCAGCGCCGGCAACCAGCCCCGCATGCAAGCCAGTGTTTCGCCTGACGGCAAGACCATCGTTTTTAATTTTCTCGACGCTACCAATCTTGCGACCCCCGACGCCGGCCACATGCAGCGCATGGTCCTGACGATGCTCGACGAGAATCATCACACCGAAGAGTGGACCTTCGCCAACCACGGTCAGCAGATGAAGGAACTCTTCGACCTCCGCCGCAAAATGTGATCATTTGGGGCGGCGGGGCACTCCTCGCCCACTTGTCCGTAGCGTTCGCGTGAGAGATTTCGAAACTTGAGGAGAAACTTCATGGCCACTGCGACCATCACCCCCGATCAGAACACCGTTATCGCCGAGGTTTTCATCGCCGCTCCGCCGGCCCGCGTCTTTCAGGCGATCAGCGATCCCACCCAGCTCCCACGCTGGTGGGGACAGGACGGCCTCTATCGCGTCACCAAGTCCACCATGGACCTGCGCCCAGGCGGAAAGTGGCGCAGCGAAGGCAACGGCGCTGACGGCAAGTCGTTCTACGTCGAAGGCGAATATCTCGAGGTCGATCCGCCGCACCTGCTTGTCCACACCTGGAGCGGCAACTTTCACCCGGGGAGGACCGTCGTCCGCTGGGAACTCGAGCCGCAGACTGTGAACGCGCTGCATCCCGGCGGCCCGCGGAAGGTCGGCACCGGAACGCTGGTCCGCGTCCGCCACGAAGGATTCGCCGGCGACCTTGCTTCGGCCACGAGCCACGGCGAAGGATGGAAGCGCGTTCTCGGCTGGCTGCAGGCTTTCGCCGAGTGGGCGGGGCCGGCCGACACGCGCCGGTAACTTCAGACCACGGATTGCTGCCGATCCTCAGCGATCAAAGGCGAGAAGGGAATCGGATCGGCAGAACGCCGTCTCCGCCCTGCACGGCGCGCTATACTTTCCTATATGTCTGGGGTTCCACAACAAAGCCCGCAGAAGACCTTTTACCTGGAAACCTTCGGATGCCAGATGAACGTCCACGACTCCGAAAAGGTTGTGGGGACGCTGGTGCAGGAAGGGTACCTCCAGGTGGAAACTATCGAGCAGGCCGACCTGATCCTGTACAACACCTGCTCGATCCGTGATAAAGCTGAACAGAAAGTGTTTCACCGCCTGGCCGACTACAAGAAGCTGCAGACGCAAGGCAAGAAATTCGGCGTGCTCGGCTGCGTCGCGCAGCAGGAAGGCGAAAAGATTTTCGAGCGCGCGCCGCATGTGTCGCTGGTGTGCGGATCGGCATCGTACCGCAAGCTGCCCGAGATGCTGGTGCAATTAGAGAGCGCGCAGTTGGAAGCTGCCAGCGCAAGGGATCGTGTGTCTCTTGATGCTGCACCGTTCCGGGGCCCCGCGCCGTTACCGGCGGGGCGAGGAATCCCGCGTGGAGCGGAGACGGCGTCGCTGGTCCGCATCACCGGCTTAGATGATCGCCAAACCGACAAATGTTTCGAGACCGAGTTCGCCGCCCGCACCAATCCTCACCGTGGATACATCACCATCATTGAGGGCTGCGACAAGTTTTGCGCCTACTGCGTAGTGCCCTTCACCCGCGGCAAGGAGCGCAGCCGCACTTCCGAGTCCGTCCTCGCCGAAGCCCGCCACATGGCCGATCTCGGCTATAGCGAGATTCAACTGCTGGGACAGAACGTGAATTCGTATCGCGATCCTTCCGACGATCCCCGCAGCCGGAGGAGCTTTGCCGAACTGCTCGCCGCGGTCGGGGAAGTCCCGGGGATCAAGCGGGTGCGGTTCACGACATCGCACCCGCGCGACTTTGGACGCGATATTGTCGAGGCCATCGACGCGGTTCCAGCCTTGTGCGATCACGTGCACCTGCCGGTGCAGAGCGGGTCGACGCGCGTGCTTGATGCCATGCAGCGCCTCTACACGCGCGACGAATACATGGAGCGAATCGCGTGGATGAAGGCTGCGAAGCGGGAAATCAGCATCACAACCGATGTGATCGTGGGATTTCCGGGTGAGACGGAGAGGGATTTTTCCCAGACGCTCGATCTGCTCGATGAGGTCGGCTACGACGGCGTCTTTTCGTTCAAGTATTCGCCCCGTCCAAACACTCCCGCAATCGGGCTGGAGGATGCGATTCCCGATGCCGAGAAAGCGCGCCGCCTCGATGTACTCATGGCCAAGCAGAGGGACATACAGAAGCTCCGCTATAAAAATTACATCGGCAAGATCAGTGAAGTAATGGTTGAAGGTTATAACGAGGCGCGCGGCCAGTGGATCGGCCGCACCAGTCAGAACAAGACCCTGAATTTCACGTTGCCGTCGGGAAAATCAGCGGATGCCGTCGCGACGACGATTCCCAGGACAGGAACCTACGCGCAGGTTCGGGTCACGACCAGCTTTCCCAACAGCCTGCTGGGTGAATTGGTGATATAAGGAAAAATATCCGGAGCTCAATGATGGAAGTAGAAATGACAATTCGCGGCCTCATGATGGACCCCGTCACAAATATGCCGATCGTGATATTGAAGGATGTGGGCGGCGAGACGGTGTTGCCAATCTGGGTAGGAGTGTACGAGGCGAACGCGATTGCGCTGGAGATGGAGAAGGTGAGCACGCCTCGTCCGATGACGCACGATCTGATCAAGAACGTGCTGACAGGGCTGGAGACGCAGGTGCATAAGGTCGTGGTGACGGAGTTGAAGGAAGACACGTTCTATGCGGTGATCTGGCTGGAGCGCGGCGGCGAGGTGATCAGCGTGGATTCGCGGCCCTCGGATGCGCTGGCGCTGGCGTTACGAGTGGATTGCCCGATCTTTGTGGACGACCTGGTGCTGAAGAGTTCGAAGCTGGCGTCGAACATGTCGGACCGGGTGAGCAGCGAAGAGCTGCGAAAGTACCTGGAAGGACTGAACGACGACGATCTGGGGAAGTACAAGATGTAGTTCCGGCTCCAAGCCTGCCTGCAGCGTTCCTCGCGCAACTTTACATAATACCTGTTATCGGACATCAAACATCTTCCGCAGCGTAGCGGGCTTCAGCTAGTCCCGACAAAGCTCAATTCTCAAGTCAAGGCCCCATCCCTTTTCGCCGGGAACGCCGTTCGCACGGAACACGGAAAATAAGGATGGGGCACCTACGGACGCTGACTCCAATGTTTGGATGGCGCGCCCGACTATTGCTGGCTGATCGCTACGCCACTGAAGGCGGAGACGCCGATGGGAGTTGAGGTTGCGGCAAGCGTGAGGTCGCCGTACGGGTCGACCGAGAATACCGACACTCTGGCGCCGCTTCCGTCCGAAGCCGTGTAGATGACGGCGAGCCATTTCTGATCGGGCGAGACGGCGATATCGGTCGGCACGCCGGGCAATGAGACGGACTTGTAGAACGAACCTCCCTGGCCATCACTGAAGAAAATAGAGATTGCCTGGCCCGGGCTGTTCCCTGCATACCAGATGTTTCCAGCACCTTTGGCGAGCCAACACGGAGCGTTATTGGGATACGCCGGTTGCGGTCCCAGTACCGGAAACACAGTTCCGCCGGAGTTGACCAGAGCAAAACTGTCGGGACTATGGGCAGGATTAAATCCGAGAATATCGCCCCAGAATGCCGCGCCCAGTGGAGTGTCCTGGGCGTCGCTGGGCAGCGTGACCAATACACTTGTACCGGCGAGTGCGCCCTGTGCCGTGAGCGGCAACTGCAGCACGGAGCCGGATTTCAGCGTGACTCCGGCCCAACTCTGGCCAACGGCGATTTGCCCAGCGGATGAGTCCGTCAGTGAAACCACATGGCCCTCAAGGTTTCCCTGAGGCCAGGCATGGCTTTCGGCGCAATTCGATCCCACGACGAATGCGTGCCAGTCGTTCAGGGCAACCGAGACCGGCTGCGCGCATTGCGAGGCGAGTGCTACGGTGCCTGCTACCGAGATGGCATTGCCCTCGCGCACCAGCCGGCTGATGGTGTTGGAGCCGTAATTCACGACGGCGCCGAAGGAACCTGCAAACTGCACCGCGCCGCCGTTTCCGCTCGCGCCGCCGTTTCCTCCCGTGGGTAAGGTACTCACGAGACTTAACGATGTGGCAGCCGAATTGAGTTGAAAGACAACGGCGGCGTTGCCTGAGGAATCGTTGGTGCTGGTTACGATGAGAATGTCGTGATGCCGATCGGCGGCGACGGCCGAGATAGCGGACAAGAGCAGAATCGACACGAGTCCGTTCACGCGAGAGAGATAAGTCTTCACGGTGCCTCCTCTTGGAATGATTTCTTGCGGTTTAGGACAATGAAATTCCTCGAGTTTCGGCGGCCGCCGCCGCGGCACGATCCTGCGTCCGGCAGAAACTCTGAGATGGAACCCCACGAATGTTGATGCGAGCTCTATTGGCCCGCGCACATGGGATGCAGAGGAGGCGGGAAGGTTACAGAGGGAGGGAGAAATTGCTTGCGGGAGCAGTCGTTTAATCCCATTCCGTATCCACGATAGGATGGGTTCCCGTTCGCGACTACCTCTACCACCCTCTGGTTTGCAGCATGTGCGCCTCATCGAGGGCGCTGACGGCGAGGCCTTTCATGGCTCCCTGGAGATCCTCGCTGACCTCAAGTAACACTTTAGGGTCCTGAAAATGCGTCGCGGCGAGGACGATGGCGCGAGCCCGCTTGGCGGCCTCCTCGGGATCGGCAAACTCGGTGGAGTCCTTCATGAAGATGCCCGAGCCGACGAAGACGGCTTCGGCTCCGAGTTGCATGACGAGCGAGGCGTCGGCGGGTGTGGCGATGCCTCCGGCAGAAAAATTCGGGACGGGCAGCTTCCCTGCTTTGGCGACCATCCTGATCAGCTCGTAGGGGGCCTGGTGCTCTTTGGCTTTCGCGTAGAGTTCTTCTTCGCTGAGGACGGTGAGGATCTTCATCTCCTGCACGATCTGGCGCATGTGCTTGACGGCGTGGACGACGTCGCCGGTGCCGGCTTCGCCTTTGGTGCGGATCATGGCGGCGCCTTCGGCGATGCGGCGGAGAGCTTCGCCGAGATTGCGAGCGCCGCAGACGAAGGGCGTCTTGAAGGCGTGCTTGTCGACGTGGTGGGCTTCGTCGGCGGGCGTGAGGACCTCGGATTCGTCGATGTAATCGACGCCGAGTTCCTGAAGAATCTGGGCTTCCGCAAAATGCCCGATGCGGCACTTGGCCATCACGGGAATGGAGACGGCAGCCATGATCTCGCGAATCTTCTTGGGCGACGCCATGCGGGCAACTCCGCCTTCGGCGCGGATTTGCGCGGGCACGCGCTCCAGGGCCATGACGGAGACAGCTCCGGCTCGTTCGGCGATGACGGCCTGCTCGGCGTTGGTGACGTCCATGATGACGCCGCCTTTAAGCATTTCGGCGAGGCCGGTCTTGAGGCGGAGAGACGTGTTGGAACCGTTGGATTGGGACATGGTTTTCAGCCTCTAGTTTTCAGCCTTTAGCTTTCAGCCATCAGCTGTCAGCTAAACCTTTTCGCAATCGCGAAGGATGGGCCGTCGGCGTCGGCCGGCGGCACTCAGCTAACCCTTTGGATGATGGGAACTCGGAGGGGTTTCGCCACATTCATTCTAACGCGCGCGAAGGGATTGCGGAACCCCGATGGGTAAAGGTCTAGCGCTCCACGAATTTGCCGAACATTTTTTCGGGGTCGATGGCGATGAAGGTGCCGCGGCTGCGGGCGAGGACCTCATGGTTTTCGTTGAGGATTTCGGCGGCGTTGATGTGCTGACGTCCGTGGACGGAGACTTCCCTGCTCTCCACACGCAAGGGCTGGTGCAAGGGGACGGGCTTGAGATATTCGACGGTCATTTCTTTGGTGAGCGCGACGACGTGGCGGAGTTTGTTCACTTTGCCCATGGCGTCGTCGAGGATGCTGGCGATGATGCCGCCGTGACAGTGGCCGGGGGGGCCGGTGTAGCGGTCGTTCAGATTGAAGTGGCAGATGAAGGTGCTGCGGGCTTCGTCGAGCGTGAAGGTGAGGCGCATTCCGTCAGGATTGTCAGGGCCGCAGACGAAGCAGGTGTTTCGGGAAAGTTTGAGGTCTTTGGTTTCGTGACCGTGGATCTTGCCGGGCATGGAAGGATTCTAGCGCGTCGCGCTTGGAAAAAGCTCTGGCCGCAGAGAGCGTTCAAAATGCCCGCTGAGAACGCAGAGTTGTGGCCGGGCACTCGGCTTTTCGTTTTGAAACGCTTTCGTTCTGGTCTTCACCATGGGAATGAAAGGGAGACACCGTGGACGATCAAAAAGATGCAATCACGCGGCGCCGGTTCACGAGAGCGGTGCAAACGAGGCTTGCGCTGTGTCTTTGGGGAATTTTTGCGGCGGGGCTGCTGGTGGAAATGGCGGCACCGCGATTGAAGATCGAGAACAACGCGTTCGTGATGCCGCCGATCAGCGACGCGCGGGGAGCAACGCTGCGACCGGCAGTGCTGGTGCGGCGGGAGAGGTGGATGCAGGGAGCGTCGGGACTTCTCACGCTGGGAGGCGCCATGGCGCTGTGCATTTACTACCGGCGAACGATCGCGGGGGCGCTGCGGGGTTGACGGCCGGGGAGCGGATTTCTCTCAGGAAGCGGCGTGGCCGGAACGGCAGAGGCCACCAAACCATAATCGACGGACGTTCGCGGGAGTGCGTGCGAGTCCGTTTTTGCCCCTGAGCGCATATCAGGGCGAACAAGAATCCAAGGAGGGCTACCAAGTGAAAGGATCAATTTTGTCGCGCGTATCGACGTTGCTGCTCGCCGCTGTTGTGGGTGTGGTGGCGCTGAGTGTCACAGTGCATGCCACGCAAACCATTACCACGCCGAACGCCTCAAAGGTTTCCTACAACCTGAACGCAGGGGCTTCCAGCTCCGCGGTAAACCCCGCCGAGAGCGTTCCCGTGTTGGTGATGGGCGTGCAAAATAATCTGGGCTACCGGGGCGTCGGGGAGGTAACGATGCTGCACGTGCCATCGAGTTTTCTGGAGTGGACGGGAATCGAATCGCCGGCTGCGGCCGCCATCACGTCAGGATTTAGCGGCACCTCGGGCACCCACATTGTCTACTTGGACTACAGCCATCTGGTTGACATACAGGTTGCGAGTTCGGACACGTTCATTATCCACAACGCGAATACCATCGCGATGGCGGGCGAGGTAACTCTGATCTGGTAGGTTGCAGAGAGCGCCAGGGCCGCGGGCGGAACGCCTGCGGCCTTTTTTTCTTTGGGAGCATTCCTGGAGCGCGATGGGCGAGGAGTTTGAGTGCCTTGTGCAGAAGCTTAATGATTCTTTCGCGCGAATACTGTATACATATCGGTTTTGGGATAGAGGTGGGCTGATTTCGAGGTTGAACATGGAGCATGTCATGAAACGATTTGCTATTTTCGTTCGCTTTTTCGTTTTCCTTTCCGTTTTCTGTCTGGCGTTGGGATGCCTGACGATGCCTGCACAGGATGCGCAGACTTCTCCTCCGTCCCAAAACAAGGACGCGGCCAAGGCGACCTCGTCGAAGAAAGATTCCAGGAAAGATCAGAAGAAGGACGAGAAAAAAGACGAGGCGAAGAAGGACGAGTCCAAAGAGGAGAAAAAAGGCGGGATGACGGCCGAGACTTTCTCCGGGCTGAAGTGGCGGCTGATTGGGCCGGCGGTGGCGTCGGGGCGCGTGATGTCGATTGCCGTGAATCCGAAAAACAAGTTTGAGTACTACGTAGGCGTGGCGTCAGGCGGAGTGTGGAAGACGGTGAACGACGGGACGACTTGGACTCCGGTCTTCGATGGCGAGGCCTCGTATTCGATTGGGTGGGTGACGCTCGATCCGAACGACGCATCGGTGGTGTGGGTGGGATCGGGCGAGAGCAATTCGCAGCGCAGCGTGAGTTATGGCGATGGAATTTATCGATCGGACGACGGCGGAAAAAGCTGGCAAAACCTGGGACTGAAAAAGTCGGAGCACATCGGGCGGGTGGTGATCGACCCGCGGGATTCGAAGGTGGTGTACGTGGCGGCGGAGGGTCCGCTCTGGGGGCCGGGCGGGGATCGCGGGCTCTATAAGTCAACCGACGGGGGAAAGAACTGGAAGGCGGTGTTGACGATCAGCGAGAACACGGGTGTCGTGGATGTGCAGCTGGATCCATCGAATCCGGACATTGTGTATGCGGCGGCGTACCAGCGGCAGCGGCACGTATTCACGCTGATCGACGGCGGGCCGGAGAGCGCGATTTACAAATCGACCGACGCCGGAACAACCTGGAACAAGCTGAAGTCGGGACTTCCTTCGGTGGATATGGGACGGGTTGGGCTGGCGGTGTCGCCGGCGGATCCGAATGTGGTGTACGCGACGATTGAAGCGGCGGACGGCAAGGGCGGAATTTTTCGATCGAATGACAAGGGCGCGACGTGGGAGAAGCGGAACGAGTTCGACGTGGGCGCGATGTATTACGCGCGGGTCGTGGCCGATCCGAGGAATGTGGATCGAATCTTCGTAATGAACGTGAATTTGCGGGAGTCGCTGGACGGCGGCAAGACGCTGCGACGGGTCAGCGAGACGAACCATCACGGGGATAATCACGCGATCTGGATCGATCCGGACGATACCAGGCACTGGCTGCTGGGCTCGGACGGCGGGATGTATGAGACGTGGGACGACGCGAAGAGCTGGGAGTTCAAGGCGAATCTGCCGACGGTGCAGTTTTATGACGTCGCGGTTTCGAACGCGAGTCCGTTTTACGACGTGTGCGGCGGGACGCAGGACAACTTTTCGTGGTGCGGCCCGGCGCGGACAAGGAATGTAAATGGAATTTTGAATTCGGATTGGTATGTGACGACGGGCGGAGATGGGTTCCATTCGGAGGTCGACCAGGTCGATGCGAATACGGTGTATGCGGAATCTCAGTATGGCGTGCTGGTGCGATACGACAAGACGACTGGGCAAGAAGTGGTACTGCAACCGCTGGAGGGTAAGGGGGAGCCTCCGCTGCGGTGGAACTGGGATTCGCCGATCGTGATCAGCCCGCATTCGCACACGCGAGTGTATTTTGCGGCAAACAAATTATTTCGCAGCGACGATCGCGGGGATACGTGGAAGGCGATCTCGGGGGATTTGACGCGGCAGATCGACCGAAACAAGCTGCCGGTGATGGGAAAAGTGTGGGGGCCGGATGCGGTCGCAAAGAACCAGTCGACGTCGTTCTACGGAAATATCGTGGCGCTTTCGGAGTCTCCGAAAAAAGAAGGATTGATTTATGTGGGCACCGACGATGGACTGATTCAGGTGACGAGCGACGGCGGGGCGAACTGGACGAAGTATGAGAAATTTCCGGGCGTGCCGGATATGACGTATGTGAGCCGTCTGGCCGCCTCGAATCACGATATGAATACGGTGTATGCGGCATTCGAGAATCACAAGAATGATGACTTCAAACCATATCTGCTGAAATCGACGGATGAGGGAAAGACGTGGGCGTCGATCGCGGGCGATTTGCCCGAGAGCGGACCGGTGCTGGCGTTCGCGGAAGACCCGGTGAACACGAATCTGTTATTTGCGGGGACTGAGACGGGGGCGTACTTCACGATCGATGGCGGGCAACACTGGGTGCGGCTGAAGGGTGGGCTGCCGACGATTGCGGTGCGGGATATGGTGATCCAGGCACGCGAGGGCGATCTGGTGATTGCGACGTTCGGGCGCGGATTTTATGTGCTGGATGACATCACGCCACTGCGGCAGATCAAGGCGGATTCGACGCAGCAGGCGGCGGCGATGTTCCCGGTGAAGGATGCGCTGATGTATGTGGAGAGACATCCACTGGGCGAACCGAAGAAGGGATTTCAAGGGGATGCCTTCTATGCGGCCGACAATCCGCCGTACGGGGCGGTGTTTACTGCGTATCTGAAGGAAGGGATCAAGATGAAGAAAGAGAAGCGGCAGGACGCGGAAAAGGAAGCGGCGAAGAAGAACCAGACGCTTCCCTATCCGACGAATGATGAGTTGAGGGCGGAGGCGGAAGAGGCGAAGCCGGAACTATACTTCGTGATTTATGACGAAAGCGGGGCCGCGATTCGACAAGTTGAAGGCGGGACTGGTGCGGGATTCCAGCGCGTAGCGTGGGATCTGCGATATGCGACGCCAGCGCTGCGTGAGCACCGGGAGAACGGCGAAGAGGAAGATTTTCCCCAGGCTGGAGAGCAGGGACCGCTGGTGCTGTCGGGAACGTATTCGGTGCGGATGTTTGAGCGAGTAGATGGCGCCGTGACGGAAGTGGCTGGGCCGCAGTCGTTCAAAGTGGCGACGGAAGGATCGGCGTCGATGAGCGCGTCGGATCGGACGGAGCAGGAGGAATTTCTGAGAAAGACGGCGCGATTGTACCGCGCAGTGTCGGGCGCGCTGCATACGGCAGAAGATGTGGAGACGCGGATGAAGACGATTCGGGAAGCGCTGCGAGAGGTTCCCACAGTCGAAAAACAGCTGAGCGCGGACGCGGATGGGATTGAACAAAGGGATCGGGAAATCTTGCGCTTGCTGCGTGGCGATGTGGTGATGGCGCGGAGACAGGAGAACGTGCCGTCGTCGGTCAACGAGAGGGTGGAGTCGATTATGGAAGGCGAGCGGTTCTCGCTGCAGAAGCCGACACAGTCGCATATCGATTCGTACAACATTGCGGCGTCGGAGTTTGCGGAGCAGTTGGCGAAGCTGCATACGCTCGTGGACGTGGATCTGGTGAAACTCGAGAAGGATATGGAGGCGGCGGGAGCGCCCTGGACTCCGGGAAGAGTGCCGGAGTGGTCGGAGAAATAAAGAAGATCAACTCGTTAGGATTTTCGAGGATTTTTTCCTCAGTAACAGCTTGCTTTTTTCTGCCGACTCTGTGGTAAACTCGCGCCCGACTGTTGCCAGCGTTGTGGGACGCGGTGACGGCCGTGGGGAAATCCGTCTGTGCCCGGGGGGTACTGGGGAATGGGCCTCGCGTTGATGGTTTTAATCTGGCTGATCACCCTGATCAGCACGTATTTTTTTGTCGCCAAGACATGGTGGTTGCCGGCCGGCGCGTCGGCCGCTGCAGGATGGATCGACCATCAATTCGCTCTCACCTTCGTGATCATGGGAATTGTGTTCGTTGCGGCACAGCTGTCGCTGGGATACATCGTGTGGCGATACCGGCAGACTCCGAGTTCTCCACCCGTTGCCTATTCGCACGGAAATACCAAGCTGGAAATCATCTGGACGGCGCTCACGACGATCCTGTTTATCGGACTCAACCTGATGGGCAGCAACGTGTGGGCGAGCCAGCGTTTTGATCCAGCCGAGCCCGGCGCGGTGCAGGTGGAAGTCACGGGCATGCAGTTTGCGTGGTACTTCCGCTACCCGGGGAACGACGGAACCTACGCGAAGACGAACGTGAGGTTGATGGATCCGTCGGCGGGCGGGGAGGCAGCGGTGGGGCTGGACACGAATGATCCGTCGGCCAAAGACGATGTGGTCACCGGAACGATGTATCTGCCGGTGAATCGCGAAGTGGACTTGAGTTTGCGGTCGGTGGATGTGATTCACAGCTTCTTCGTTCCGTCGCTGCGCTTCAAGCAGGACGCGGTTCCCGGGCTGAACATCCACATGCACTTCAAGCCGACGGTGATTGGCGAATACGAGATTGCCTGCGCGGAACTGTGCGGGCTTGGGCATTACAAGATGCACGGCATGGTCCACGTTGTCAGCCAGGAAGATTTTGACAAGTGGCTGTCGGCACGGGAGGCGGAGAAACAATAAAATGGCGACCCCGGCTACGGTACATTCGCACGCTCCTCAAGGGTTTATCCGGAAATACGTTTTCAGCCTCGATCACAAAGTCATTGGTCTTCAGTATTACTTCCTGGCGCTGACGGCAGTGTTTGTGGGGATGTTTCTGTCGCTGCTGATGCGAATCCACATGGTCTGGCCATCGGCGGTGTTGCCGCTGGTGGGCGAGATCAAGCCGGAAACATATCTGAGTTTGCTGACGATGCACGGCACCATCATGGTGTTCTTCGTGCTGACGACGGCGCCGCAGGGCGGGTTCGGAAATTATTTTCTGCCGATTCAGATCGGCGCGCCGGACATGGCGTTTCCCGTGCTGAACATGCTGTCGTTCTGGACAACGTTTGTGGGGTTCGTCGTCATCGTTGCCGCGTTTTTTGTGACGGGCGGTGCGCCCCTGCATGGATGGACGGGATATCCACCGCTGAGCGCGGTGAGTTCAGCGGGACCGGGGGAGCAACTGGGCGCGGATTTGTGGATCACGAGCATTGCGATTTTCTGCCTGGCCTCGTTGATGGGAGCGCTGAACTTCATTACAACCACGCTGGATCTGCGGGCGAAAGGCATGACGTTGATGCGGATGCCGCTGACCTGCTGGTCGTGGTTCATCACGGCAATTCTGGGATTGCTGGCGTTCGGCGTACTGCTCTCGGCGGGTATTCTGCTTTTGATGGATCGCAATCTGGGGACGAGTTTTTACGTGCCACTGATCGTGGTGAACGGGCAGGTGATGGGGCACAAGGGCGGATCGCCGCTGCTGTGGCAGCACCTGTTCTGGTTCTTCGGGCATCCCGAGGTGTACATCGCGATTCTGCCGGGCATGGGGGTGACATCGCAGATTCTGTCGACGTTTTCGCGCAAGCCGATTTTCGGCTACAAGGCGATGGTGTACGCCATGCTGGCGATCGGATTCTTCGGATTCATGGTGTGGGGCCACCACATGTTCATGAGCGGGATGAGCCCGTACTCGGCATTCGCGTTTTCGATTCTGACGATGTGCATTGGAGTACCGTCGGCGATCAAGACATTTAACTGGCTGGGAACCATGTACAAGGGCCGGATTCGATTTAAGACGCCGATGCTGTATGCGATTGGTTTCGTGTCGTTGTTTGTATCGGGCGGGCTGAGCGGGCCGTTCCTGGCTCAGCCGGTACTGGATATTCAGCTGCATGACACGTACTTCGTGGTCGGACACTTCCACCTGATCATGGGCGTGGCGGCGATCTTCGGAATTTTCGCGGCGACTTATTACTGGTTCCCGAAAATGTTTGGCCGGATGATGAATGAGACGCTGGGGAAATTGCATTTCTTCCTCACTCTGGCGGGAACCTACGCGATTTTCATGCCGATGCACTATCTGGGCATGGCGGGGCAGACGCGGCGTTACTCGCAATTCACCGAAGTGGCGTACCAGCAGAAACTGGTGCCGCTGCAGGAGTTCATGACCATTGCGGCGATCATCACGATTGCGGCGCAGTTTATTTTCGTCATCAACCTGTTCTGGAGCATGTTTAAAGGGCCGAAGGCCGGCGACAATCCGTGGGAGTCGACGACGCTGGAGTGGACGACGGCGACCCCGCCGCCGCACGACAATTTTGCTGGCGTGACGCCGGTGGTGCATCACGGGCCGTATGAGTACGGAGTGCCGGGAGCGCCGCGGGACTACGTGATGCAGACGGATCCGGAAACGGTAGTGACGCATTGAAGAATGAAGGGCCGCGGATGAAGCGAGAGTCAAAGTTCCCACCTCCTTTTCGCAATGAACGCGAAGGGAAAATGGGGCGACCGGCGAAACAATGATGGGGCACGAAGAGACGCACGACCGCAACTAAGTAGTTATGGCGACTTATACACCAGCTACCCCGGTTGATCATGTTGGGCACGGCCACAAGCCTCCGGCACCTCCTGCGGCGGGAGGAGGCGATGACGGACGCGGCGGTGAGCTTCCGAATTATGGCGCGCGGCTGCGGCGGGCGCGGCTGGGACTGATTTGCGCAATTGCCACCGTTTGCATGGTGTTTATCTCGCTGACCAGCGCGTACATTGTGCGGCAGGGGTTGCCGACGTTTGACGGTGCGTCGAACAGTTACGTGCACGACTGGGGCCGGGTGGATTTGCCTTGGCTGTTGCTGGCCATCAATACGGTGGTATTGCTGGTAAGCAGCGTGACGATGGAACTGGCGCGGCGGCAGGCGGCGCGACAGGCGGCGCTGGCTCCAGTGAGGTCGATTCCGGGAGTCTCGCTGGGCAACGAGAAAAGTTTTCCCTGGCTCGGACTCACAGTCCTGCTTGGATTGGGATTTCTGGCTGGGCAGTGGCTGGCGTGGGGAGAGTTGCACGCACGGGGATTCTTCGTGGATACGAATCCCAGCAGCTCGTTTGCATTTTTGCTGACGGTTGCGCACGCGATTCACCTGGCGGGAGGAATGATTGCGCTGCTGTGGGCGGCGAGCTCTTCCCTGCTGAAAAAGCCGGTCGAGGTGCGGCGGATTACGGTCGACGTCACGGCGTGGTACTGGCATTTTATGGCCGTGCTGTGGATTTATATTTTCGCGTTGCTGGGATTGGCCAGGTAAGTAAAAGCAATCACAAAGGACACGAAGTCACGCTAAGGAATCCCTGGTGAAATTTCGTGACCTTCGTTGGTTGAAGATTTTCTGCAGGCGAGGGAAAGGGGAACTTGAGGAATGGCTGATGCCACCTTGGAGCATGTAGGCGTGCGACACGGGGTTCCGGGAGAGTTTGAGGCGCCGCTGTTTGGAGCGTATTCGAAGAAAGTGGGGATGTGGCTGTTTCTGGCTTCGGACTCGCTGACCTTCGGCGCGTTGCTGTTCGCCTTCAGCTACAACCGCATCTACACGACACCGTGGCCGACGCCTTTTCACGTGGCGAGCATCACCAATGCCACGATCATGACGGCTTGCCTGCTGTCGAGTTCGCTGACGATGGTGCTGGGAGTGTTCGCGGCGCAGCGCGGCGACCGGGTGTGGACCCGGAACTGGCTGCTGGCGACCATGGCGTTTGGGACGGCGTTTATTGTGCTGCACGGCATGGAGTGGACCAAGCTGATCGGAGAAGGACTGACACTGCCGGGATTTCCGCATCCGGCGGGAGCGGGTTCGGGCGAGTTGGCCGATGTCTCGAAGGCAGTGCCCCAGTTTCCGGCGACTTTTTTCGGACTGACCGCGATGCACATGCTGCACGTCACGATTGGCGTGATCTATCTGGGGGTGGTTTCGCTGCGGAAACTGTTTCTGCCAATTCTGGGAGCGATCTGGCTGGCGGGATTCTTGCTAATCCCCTCGGACAACGTGTTCCATTACGGCATTCATGCGCTGCTGATTGGATTGATTGTGGCCGCCGTGATTCTGTTCTTGAAACCGAAAGATTATGACGCGCATGATGTCGAGGTTTCGGGATTGTATTGGCACTTTGTGGATCTGGTGTGGATGTTCATTTTCCCGCTGGTGTATTTGATGTCGACACGGATTTCGTAATCCGGAGGGTCGCGTCGCTCTGATTGCGACGCAAAGCGCGCGGGAGATGATGCACCCAATACGGTAGGCGAGGATTAATTCCATGCATGACGTAGCGACGCACGACGACAGCAAAGGACAGTATTTCTGGGTGTGGGGAGCGCTGCTGGTGCTGACGGCGATCGAGGTGGTGCTGGCTTACCGGCAGGTGTTCGAAGCGGTGCGAATGCTCGAGGTCCTTCTGATGTTGTCGGTGATCAAGTCGGCGCTGATTATCGGCTACTTCATGCACTTGAAGTTTGAGAAGGCGCTGATGCGATGGATGCTGGTGATTTCGGTGACAGCGTGTTTCATCATCATGTATTTCTTTTTCTTCCCGGATGCGGGGCGGATTATCAGGCTCGGGGTACACTGAGGTCGCGATGAAGTTTGCGGGAAAAATACGGCTGGCTGCGTTCTTGCTGCTGGTTGCGCTGTGGACAGCGCCGGCATTGGCACAGGGTTGCGCTATGTGTTACGCGAATGCGAAGGCCACGCCGAAGGATGCGCAGCGGGCCATCAACCGTGCGATTTTTGTGATGCTGGCGCCGCCCGTCACTATCATGGTTTTCGGATTCAGCTTTGCAATCAAGTATGGGAAGCAGCGGGACCGGGAGAACGAAAACACCTCGGAGTAAAGCACGTCGGGTCCAGGGTCCTCTGCAGGGCTCCTTTCAAGAATCCATCTTAAAAATCAGTCTCAAAAGTAAGCCTCGGCGCGATCGCAGAGGAGTGGACGCGTGTGCGCCGTGTCCTTGCGCCTGTACACAACAAGATGTGATCGAAGTCACAGCGGCGCGGTGAGGGTGGGCGCTAAGGTGATCGCGAAAGAACCAAGCGCAGGAGCGACGGCAAATCGCCTCGTCGGAGCCTAATCCTACAAGAGGTGCGCGCAATTCGGAACCAACCTACTATGCCGAGTTTGCCGTCGCCTTGCGCAGCCTAACATACCCCAGCCGGCACGCGGCAATACAGGATTCTACTGAGGGCGCGTCAAATCGCACAAAGGCTTCCCTTTTTGGGAAGCCGATGGGCAGAGTGCAAGTGCTCTAACCGCAGAACATCCGCTGGTTCCGCATTCCGCATGCATCGGGCGGAGAAGCGGCCGCGGCGTGGACTGCACCATCCCGGTGCAAGGTTTCCAAGTACCTTATAATGGAAGATTCGGCAGCCCTCGCCGAAGGCTCTGAGCGCGTTGCTCGGGGCGAGCGTGCGGCGGCCCTAGCCCTTTATCCGATGTCTTCAGACCCTACGCATGTTGTCTCGAGTCCCGCCGAGGGAATCGTTGTACGCGGCGCGCGCGTGCACAATCTCAAGAACATCGATTTCGAGGTCCCGCACAACACGCTGACGGTGGTGACCGGTGTCTCGGGATCGGGCAAGTCCTCGCTGGCGTTCGACACGATTTATGCCGAGGGGCAGCGACGGTATGTGGAGTCGCTGTCGGCGTACGCGCGACAGTTTCTGGAGCGGATCGAGAAGCCGGACGCGGACACGATTGACGGGATCGCGCCGGCGGTGGCGATCCGGCAGAAGAATACGACGCGAAATCCGCGCTCGACGGTGGCGACGGCGACCGAAATCTATGACTATTTGCGGCTGCTTTTTGCGCGCGTGGGCCGCACCTATTGTGCGAGCTGCGGGCTTGAGGTGAAGAAAGATACGGTCGACGAGGTTGCGGACACGATTCTGGCGCTGGACCCGGAGACGCGTCTGCAGGTGCTGTTTCCGCTGCAAGGGAGTGGGGCGGCGGGAACGGGCAGAAGTCCGCGAAACGCCAATGTGGAGAAGGGCAGGTCAAAATCGTCATCCTCTCTCCGCAAACGCGAAAAGAAGGATGGGGCCTCCGGCGAGCCGTTGAGCGAGGCATTGAAGACCCGGCTGTTTGATTTGCGGAAGGCTGGTTTTAACCGGCTGTACCAGGCGGGAGAGGTTTATGAATTCTCGACGCCGGAGTCTCTTATCGATATTGATTTCAGCCAGCCGGTGTATCTGCTGGTCGATCGGTTGACGGTCTCGGCTGAGGCGCGCACGCGCGTGGTCGATGCGATTGAGACGGCGTACCGGGAGGCGGGAGAAGTCATTTTTGAGATTCCGGGTGCTGCCGACGACGCGGGCGGGGGCGCCCGCGGTGCACAAGCAAAGATCCTGCGATTCGCTCAGCGGTTTGAGTGCAAGCAGTGCAATTTGCGTTATGACGAGCCGGAGCCCCGGCTGTTTTCGTTCAACAATCCATATGGGGCCTGTCCGAGATGCCAGGGATTTGGAAACACGATCGATTTCGATCTCGACCTGGTGATTCCGGACAAGATGAAGACGCTGGCAGAGGGGGCGATCGAGCCGTGGACGAAACCGAAATATCGTCCGCTGTTTGCAGATCTCAAACGCTATGCCAAGCAGGCGGGAGTACCGCTCGATGTGGCCTGGGCGGACCTGGAGGAAGAACACAGAAACCTGGTGCTGAACGGCGAAGGCCGGTTTCCAGGGGTGCGCGGATTCTTTAATCATCTGGAACGGAAGAAATACAAACTTCACGTGCGCGTGTTTCTCAGCCGGTATCGCGGATATTCTCTGTGCTCGGAGTGCGATGGAACGCGGCTGCGGCTGGAGGCGCGGCAGGTCAAGATCAACGGGAAGAACATTTGCGAGATTTGTGCCCTGACGGTCGAAGCTGCGCTGCTTTTCTTTGAACAGGTTCAGCTGAGCGCGGAGGAAGCCGAGATCGCGGAAAAGCTGCTCGAGGAAATTCGGGAACGCCTGCACTTTCTGAACGATGTTGGATTGGAATATCTGACCCTGGACCGGCTTTCGTCGACGCTGTCAGGCGGAGAGGCGCAGCGGATTCAGCTGGCGACTTCGCTGGGGTCGCGGCTGGTCGGCACGCTGTATGTGCTGGATGAACCGTCGATCGGGCTGCATCCGCGGGATACGCACCGGCTGATTAAGATTCTTCACGATCTTCGGAACCTGGGGAACACGATTCTGGTGGTGGAGCACGATCCGGACATCATGCGGGCGGCCGATCGCATTCTCGATCTGGGGCCGGGCGCTGGGGAAAATGGCGGGAAACTGGTGGCGGCGGGAACCTACGACGAGATCGTGCACAATTCGGCGTCGCTGACGGGACGATACCTGTCGGAGGAGTTGCGGATTCAGCCGCCTGTGGTGCGAAGGAAACCGGGAGTGCAGCAGATCAGAATTCGCGGAGTCAGGGCGAACAATCTCAAGAATGTGGACATCAGCATTCCGTTGGGAATGATTGTGGCGATCACGGGAGTTTCAGGATCGGGCAAATCGACGCTGCTGCATCAGGTACTGTACCGGGCGCTGGCCCAGGCCAAGCAACAGACGTCGAATGGGACGCCGGGAGCGACGTCGCCGGCAAGTTGGGAGAGCCTGGAGGGCGATCAGTTTATTGAGGAAGTAGTGCTGGTGGATCAGTCGCCGATTGGGAGGACGCCGAGATCGAATCCGGTGACCTACATCAAGGCCTTCGACGCGATCCGCGAACTGTTTGCTTCCCTGCCGGAGGCAAAGAAACGCGGCTTCAGCGCTGGGCATTTCTCGTTCAATATTCCGGGAGGACGTTGCGAGGTCTGCCAGGGCGACGGGACGGTCACGGTGGAGATGCAGTTTCTCGCCGACGTGGAATTGATTTGCGAGGAGTGCAAGGGGACACGATACAAGCCGCAGGTCCTCGAAGTGCGGTATCGCGGGAAGAATATTCATGAAGTGCTGAACCTGACGGTGAAGGAGGCGCTGAAATTCTTTGCCGAGGCGCCCAAGATTACGGAGAAGCTGCGATCGCTGGAAGAGGTTGGGCTGGGATACTTGCGGCTAGGCCAGTCGGCGACGACACTTTCCGGCGGCGAAGCGCAGCGCATGAAGCTGGCCGCGCATTTGCAGCCGGCGTCGCGGGAGAGTGGGCGATCTGGCGCCGGCACTGCCGAAGGAAGGCGGCGCTTGCGGCTGCTTTACATTTTTGATGAGCCGACAACAGGGCTGCATTTTGATGACGTCAGCAAACTCCTGGCGGCATTTCGCCGTCTGATTGAAGCAGGGGGATCGATTGTGGTGATCGAGCACAATCTGGAAGTGATCAAGACGGCGGATTGGGTGATCGATCTGGGGCCGGAAGGCGGAAATCGCGGTGGTAAGGTCGTGGGAGCGGGACCGCCGGAGGCAATCGCCAAGCTGGCGGGATCGTACACCGGAAAATATCTGGCGCATATTCTGAATGGCAATGGCACGGCGCGCTCCAATGGTCGATCGTAGATTCGGTTATCGATTCGCGGTCGCGTGGCTGCTGTGCGCGGGGTGCGTGGTTGCGGTTGCGCAGGCCCCGGCCGGCGCCCCGGATCAGCCGCAGGCGGGAGAACCGTCTTCGCCAGCGCCTTCTGCATCCGCCCCATCTTCAACGTCGTCATCGTCATCATCTTCTTCATCGAACCGGACGGTCCATCGCAAGACTGGAGAGAATTCCACCGAGACGATTCGGCACACGCGGGTGGCTGAAGCTTCCTCGTCTCCCGAGCTCACGCAGGCCGAGGATCTGATTCAGAAGAAAGATTATGTGGCGGCGGAACCGCTGCTGCGGAAGGAAGTTGGCAGAGATCCGGCAAGCTATGTGGCGTGGTTCGATCTGGGCTTTGTGGAGAACGGATTGGGGAAGGTGGACGAATCGATCGCGGCGTATCGCAAGTCAGTGGCGGCAAAGCCCGACGTTTTTGAGTCAAATTTGAATCTGGGAATTCAACTGGCCAAGACTGGGCAACCGGATGCAGAACAATTCTTGCGAGCGGCGACACGACTCAAACCCACAAGCCACGTGGCGGAGGGTCAGGAGCGAGCGTGGCTCTCGCTCGGGCATCTGCTGGAAAACTCGAAGTCGGAGGAATCGGTCGAGGCTTACCGGCAGGCGGCGGCGTTGCAGCCGAAGGATGCGGAACCGCATCTGGCGGCGGGATTGCTTCTGGAAGGGCAGGGTCGATTTTTCGATGCGGAAAAGGAATACAAAGAGGCGCTGGCGCTGGATCCATCGTCGGATGCGCTGACGGGGCTGGCGAACATCTACATGCGCGGCCGTCGCTTTCCCGAGGCCGAAACCGAGTTGCGGAAGCTTGTGGCGGCAAATCCTCGGAACGCAGAAGCGCATATTCAGTTGGGGCGAGTGCTGGCGGCGGAAGACAAGAACGACGATGCCCTCGCGGAATTGCAGGAGGGGGCGAAGATGGCGCCGGCGGATCTTTCGGTCAAGCGCGATCTGGCGGATCTGTACGCCACGGTGGGAAAGAATCAGGAGGCGGAGGCGGCATATCGAGAACTGATTGCGGCTGATCCGAATGATGCAGAGTTACACCGCGGACTCGGCCAAGCGCTGGTGCGGCAAAAGAGATTTCCCGAGGCGCAGCAGGAGTTTCTCGCGGCCGTGAAGCTCAAGCCGGATTTCGGCGACGCTTATGGCGATCTCGCCTTTGCGGCGGGCGAAAACCATGACTACGGGTTGACGATCAGGGCGCTCGATGCGCGCGTAAAGTTTCTGCCGGAGACAGCAATTACTTATTTCCTCCGGGCGTCGGCCTATGACCATCTGCGGGAAGTCAAGCTGGCGGCGGCAAACTATCACCTCTTCCTCAATACGGCGGACGGGAAGTATCCTGATCAGGAGTGGCAGGCGAAGCACCGGCTGATCGCGCTTGAGCCGAAAAAATAGCTGTGGGATTCGGGATGATGTTTGGGGCGGGCTTTCCAATTCGTTGTTGCGCGGCGATTACCCTGGTGCTGGCTGCGGTCGCCGCGTGTGCGACGCCCGGCAGAGAAGTAACGGTCGACGAATTGAAAGCACGGGTGGCCGCGACCAGTATTGGCGAGCGGCCAAAGCTTTGCCTGCAGATTGCCGAGAGGCAGATGGACGAAGCCAGTAAGCTTTTTGTCTCGGGTGAAATCGAGAAAGCGCAATTGCCATTAACCGACGTTGTCGCGTATTCGGAGCTGGCGCGGGACTATGCGATTCAATCGCACAAACATCAAAAGCAAAGCGAGATTGCAGTGCGGGGAATGGCGCGGAAACTGACCGAGATCCTGCATTCGCTGACGCAGAGCGATCAAGCGCCGGTGCGCAACGCCGTGCAGCGGCTCCAACACGTGCGCGATGATCTGCTGGAGTCAATGTTTCCCAAGGGTATGAAATGAGCTCAACTATGTTCAGAGCGGTCGTTGGATTGCTGCTCGTGCTGGCACCGGCGGTGACAGTGGCGCAGAGGCGTCGCGATCCCCTGACGCAGCCGGAGATCGACCAGATTCGGGACGCGAGTTGGGAGCCGGATCAACGGCTGTCCCTCTATGTGCAGTTTGCGCGGGCCCGACTGGTCAAGCTGGAGCAGATGCGGGACGATCCGAAAACGAAGAACCGTCCGCACCAGACGCACGATCTGCTCGACGACTTTCAGCTGCTTTACGACGAACTGAATGACAATATCGACACCTACGTCGACCGGAGGGATGATATTCGCAAGCCGCTGAAGATGGTCATTGCGGCGGACACCGAGTTTCAGGCGAAGTTGCGCGCCTTGAAGGAGGCGGCCGGGGTGTCGGCTGCGGAGTACCAGGAATATGAGTTCGTGCTGAGCAACGCGGTGGATACGGTGGATAGTTCGGTGGATGACCACCGCAAGCTGCTGGCGGACCAGCAAGACGCCGCCAAACATAAGAAGCTGAACTCCCGATCGAGCGCGAAGAGTGAAGGAAGGCCGCAGTAGTAGAGATCGTGGGAGCGCCGCGCGCCTGCCTGACTCTAGGCCGAAACTGATCGCTGAAGCTGACCCGTGAACCTGGCCTCTGCCGTGCTAAGCTACGCTCACCGTGCGTGAAGGCCTGCTGGAACTTTTTCAGGAAACCTACAGCGAGTTGAGGCCGGGCAGTTCCCTGCCCGAGCTGAAGATCGAATTCTTTGCGTTTGCCAACGTGAATAATACGATCCGGCTGCGGGATGGGCGGCTGCTGGTGCGGCTATCGGATCTGCTGGAGGGCGCGCCGGAGACGGTGCTGAAGGCGATCGCGCACATCCTGCTGGCGAAGATGTACCGGCGTCCGATTGATCGTGGACATGCGGCCAGATATCGAAGGTATGTCGCAAGCCACGAGATTGTGCACAAGGCACACCTGGTGCGGCAGATGCGCGGACGAAAAAAGCTGCATTCCGCGCGCGGGCTTTATTACGATCTCGAGGAAATATTCGAGGAGTTGAACCGGCGCTTTTTTCACGGGTTGATGGCGCGGCCACGCCTGAGCTGGAGCCAGACCAAGACGCGGCGCATTCTGGGGCATTACGATCCAGCGCACAATGCCATCATTATCAGCCGCATTTTCGACCATCCGGCGGTGCCGGCATTTGTGGTGGAGTACATCGTCTACCATGAGATGCTGCACTTGAAGCATCCGGTGAAGCTGCGGGGCAGCCGGAGATGCGTGCACTCGACGGAGTTCCAGGCGGAGGAGAAACTATTTCCGCGCATGGCCGAGGCCAATGCGTTTCTGAAGCGGTTGTGACCCCGATGGCCTGGTCCAGTGATTCCCGGATCGGGCTCCAGACCTAACTCGAGTCCTAGCAGTTCCCTGCAGCCGAAAGCCGTTCGAGGACGTATTCCTACCATGTGATCCTAATCACATGCGGTTGTGAGGCGGTGGATTGACGGGGTTTGCGAGGGAAGACTATCCTTTAAAGTTGAAATTGAAATTCATTTTCAAAATCATGGGAACCCGCTAAATGCTTCAGGCTTTTGTGATTACGCTTCGTGAAGGGGTCGAGGCCGCACTCATTGTCGGCATCACCCTGGCCTATCTGGCGAAGATCGGACGCCACGAGCTGCGCAAGACCGTTTATGCCGCCCTGGTCGCGGCGTTTCTGGGCAGCATTACCGTAGCCGTTGTCATCTCCCGGACTCATTTGAATGAGGACGTCTTTGAGGGCTGGATCATGCTGGTGGCCGCGTTCTTTGTCGTCACCATGGTCATCTTCATGATGAAGACGGGACGGAAATTGAAGGGGGAAATCGAGGGGAAGGTCGGGCTGCTGGCGGGCAACGACGCTTGGTTCGGGCTGTTTATTTTCATCTTCCTGATGGTATTGCGGGAAGGAGCTGAGACGGTGCTGATGCTGGCCGCGGTCTCGCTGAACTCGACCGAACTGCTGAGCTTTCTGGGGACGCTGTTGGGGGTGCTGGCGGCGATTGCGTTTGGCGTGATGTTCGTCAAAGGCAGCGTACGGATCAATTTGCAGAAATTTTTTCGCGTGACGACGGCGATCATGTTTCTGGTCGCGGCGCAGTTGGTGATCTCGGGACTGCACGAGCTTTCCGAAAGTGGAGTGATTGCATCATCGAAGCGGGAGATGGCGATTATCGGTCCGATCGTCAGCAACGACTGGTTTTTCTTTGTGACGATTTTTGCGCTGGCAGCGTTGATGGTTCTGTTTGATGCCAAGCGGCGAGCGGCAGTTCCGGAGAGTGCTTCCCCGGCTGAGCGCCGCAAGGCTGCGTGGACAGCCCGCCGCGAGCGGCTGTGGATGGGATCGGTGTACGTATTCTCTTTCGTTTTCATCGCGATGATCACGGCCGAATTTATTTACTCGAAGAGCGTGAGCGCACTGTCTCCGGCGACGGAGGTGACCTTTACGAATGGCAAGCTGAGTGTTCCGCTGGCGCAGGTTTCCGACGGAGATTTGCATCGATTCCAGGCGAAGGAAAACGGGACGGAAGTGCGCTTCTGGCTGTATCAGAAGCCGGACGGAAAGGTGGCGACCGTATTCGACGCGTGCGAAATCTGCGGCGCGGTGGGCTTCTACAAGAGCGGCAATGGCGTGGTGTGCAAGAACTGCGCGGCGCCGATCAATCCGCAATCGGTGGGAACGGCGGGCGGATGCAATCCGATTCCGCTGAAAGCGATACAGACGGCGGATGCGGTGATTATCGAGGAGGCGGACATCGCGGCGGGGAGCCGCATGTTCGAACAACGCTAGCCGATGTTCGTAAGGATGGTCTACGAGTCATTCCGGCGCCAGAAACGGCGCAAGTTGCTGGCGGGCGCGGCCATTACCCTGGGGGTCACGGTGGCAACGGCGATGATTGCCGTGGCGACCGACATTGGCGATAAGATCAACCGCGAGCTGCGCACGATTGGCGCCAACCTGGTGGTCACTCCGCTGGAAGATTCGCTAGACCTGGAGATCGGCGGAGTGAATCTGAAGCCTCCGACTGATGGCGCCTTTCTTGATGAGGCGGACCTTCCAAAAATCAGGGGTATTTTCTGGCACAACAACATTACCGGCTTCGCTCCGATGCTACCGGTGAGCGTTGCGCTGGAACATGACGGCAAGCAGCGGGATGTCACGCTGTTGGGAACGTATTTTGCGAAGAAGATTTCTTACGGTACCGATGAGTTCAATACTGGCGTTCGCACGACGCATCCCTGGTGGAAGGTGGCCGGATCATGGCCGGAGGATGGTTCCCGCGACGTTCTGCTCGGTGAGCGGCTGGCGAGCCGTCTTGGAGAGCACGCGGGCGAGGCGGTAACGGTTTCCGGCAGACAGTTGCGCGTGAGCGGAATTCTTTCGACGGGCGGGACGGAAGACGATCAGGTTGTGGCGTCGCTTGCCGTGGCCCAGGAGATTCTAGGCAAGCCGGGAGCGGTGCGGCGGGTTTATGTGAGCGCGCTGACCAAGCCGGAGGATGCCTTCGGACGGCGGGATCCGAAGAGCATGTCGGGAGCGGTCTACGACCGGTGGTACTGCACGCCGTATCCGCAAGCGATTGCGTTTCAATTGGCGGAGGCGATTCCGCATTCGCATGCGGAACAGATTCGCCAGGTGTCGCAAAATGAAGGTGCAGTGCTGACCCGGATTGAAGGATTGATATTTCTGATCACACTGGCAGCGCTGTTTGCGTCGGCGCTGGCAGTGTCGGCGGCAATGGCGACCACGATTTTCGAGCGGCGCGCTGAAGTGGGGCTGATGAAGGCTCTGGGCGCGGGAAAGCTTGCGGTGGCGGCAATTTTCTTCGCCGAAGCGACGCTGCTGGCATTGATCGGCGGAGCGGCGGGATTTGCGGCGGGCACCGTGCTCGCCCATCAGATCGGGCATTCGATCTTCAATTCTGAAATTTCGATTCCGCCGGTGCTGTTGCCGGTGATATTGGCGATTGCGGTGATGGTGACTTTTGCGGGCAGCGCGGCGGCGATCCGGCGCGCGGTGAGCCTGGACCCGGTGTTCGCGCTGCGAGGGGAGCTATGAGCGCACCCATGTCTCATGGCGCGCGCGATCTGGCGGCGAGCCGGGCTGGCGGGCCGCATCGGTCAATGTTTCTGCGCATGCTGGTGCGGGCGGCGATTCTGCGGCGCGGGCGGGCAGCTTCGGCGTTGTTTGCCATGGTTGTGGCGGCGGCAGTGGCCACAGCGATGCTGAACCTCTACGTGGATGTGCAGGCGAAGCTGCGGCGCGAGTTCCGCAACTATGGGGCGAACATCATTCTGGTGGGCAAGGACGGCGCTTCCCTTCCCGCGGATGCGCTCGCGCGAGTGGATTCTGGGCTGGCCGGACGCGGCGTTGCGGCGCCATTTGGGATGATTGTGGCGCGTACTGGCGATGGGCAGCCGATTGTGGTGGCGGGAACGGATTTCGATCGCGTGCGGCAACTGGATCGCTGGTGGTCGGTGAGCAACTGGCCGTCGGACCCCAGGCAGGCCTTGATTGGCGTTCGGGCGATGGCGGCGGTGACGCCGAAGAATCAGCCTTTCGATCTCAGCTTTCAGGGAAAACTTTTGCGCGTCACTCCAGCGGGTACCGTGCAGACGGGAGCCGCGGAAGACAGCCGGATTTATCTCTCGTTGTCTGATTTTGAGAGTTGGACGGGGGTTCAGCCGGAAACGATTGAAGTCGCCGCGAATGGCTCTCCCGAGGAAATCAGCGGCATGATGAATCAACTGGCACAGGCGATTCCGGCGGCCGATGTCCGACCGGTGCGGCAGATCATGGAAGGCGAAGCGCGGGTGCTGGGCAAGACGCGTGCGACCTTGCTGGCCGCGGCGGCGATGATCATTCTGACGGCGGCGTTGTGCGTGCTTTCGACGCTGATCGGGTGGGTGTTCGACCGGCGGCGTGATTTCGCGATCATGAAGGCTCTGGGAGCGTCGGGAAGATTGCTGAATGGATTCTTCGCGGCCGAGGCGGCGGCGCTGGGGGCGATGGGGGCCATGATTGGATTCGTGGTGGGAATCGGGATTGCCGCGTGGATCGGGAGGGTGAATTTTCATGCTCCGGTGGTGCCACGTTTGAGTGTGCTGCCGCTGGTGCTGGCTGGTAGCATGGCAGTGACGCTGATATCGGCGATCCTTCCCATCTCGCTGCTGCGGCGCGTGCAGCCAGCGGTGATTCTGAGGGGAGAGTGAAATGATCCAGATCAAGAACGTGACCAAGCTCTACCCCGCCAAGGAAGCGGGAAACGGATCGGGCAAGGATAACGGATCGATTCACGCCCTGGATCACATCTCGCTGCATGTGACGGCGGGCGAGTGGCTGTCGATCATGGGGCCGTCGGGCTCGGGGAAATCGACGCTGGTGAATCTGATTGGATGCCTGGACCGGCCGTCATCTGGCGAGATATGGCTGGACGGACAGAACGTCGCGGGCATCTCTTCCGCCGATCTGAACCGGGTACGTGCGGAAAAAATTGGATTCATCTTTCAGCAGTTTCATCTCATTCCCTTTCTCACAGCAGTCGAGAACGTAATGCTGGCGCAATATTTTCACAGCATGACCGACGAAAAAGAAGCGGTCGAGGCGCTGAGCCGCGTGGGACTGGGCGACCGGGCGCATCACTTGCCTTCGCAGCTTTCTGGTGGAGAGCAGCAGCGGGTGTGCATTGCGCGGGCGCTGATCAACGATCCGCGAATCATTTTGGCCGACGAGCCGACGGGAAATCTTGACGCACAGAATGAAGAGATCGTGCTGCGGCTGCTGCGCGAATTTCATCAGCAGGGGCGCACGATTGTGATGGTCACTCACGATCCGGTCGTGGCGCGGCTAGCCGACCGGCGCATTGAGCTGCATCATGGCAAGATCGCGTCGCAGGAAGTTTTCTCGATGGCGGACGAGGAGCAGCTGGATGAAGTGCTCGAGGAATTGTGGGTGCTTAACGAGCATGGACAGATCGCCGAAGTAGAACGCATGGAGGTTCACGGTGCGCTGCCGGTGAGCCTGGCAATCGAAAAGATGATTGAGCTGGGACTGGTGATTTCCACGCCGCACCCGCCGGAGGCACATGACCACAAGCCGTTTGTGAATCCGTGCCACGACGCCTTGAAGCCGATGGCGGCGTCGATGGGCGATGGCACGATGATCGTCGAACTGACGCCGCGCGGGCGCGAGCGCGCGGGCAGCATTATCCGCCGGCATCGGCTGGCAGAACGGCTTTTCACCGACAGTCTTGCAATGGACAGCGAGACCGAGATCGAGCAGCAGGCGTGCAAATTCGAGCACATTCTTTCTCCGGAAGCGACGGACAAGATCTGCGCGTTTCTGGGACATCCGCGAACCTGTCCCCACGGGGCGCCGATTCCGCCGGGGCCATGTTGCAGGAATACAGGCGTTTCGGAGGAAGGGGGCATTCGAGAGGCCGTGCGATTGGAGTAGAGCCGGGTAAATTCACCACGAAACACACGCAGGTTCACTAAGGAAAAACAGAACACCTCGAGTTACTCGAAGCCTACCTCAGCAGCGTTTATCATCGTTTATCATCGATTAAAGTAAGCGATCAAAATCATGCGGCGTCCTACGATTGGCGTATTTGACTCCGGCTTTGGCGGGCTGACCGTCCTTAAAGTGTTACTTGAAGTCATTCCAGAGGCCGACTACGCGTACTTTGGCGATACTGCGCGGCTTCCTTACGGATCGAAGTCGGTTGAAACGGTGGCGCGCTATGCGGTCGAGGCCGCGCACTATCTGGAATCGCAGGGAGCGCAGATGCTGGTGATTGCGTGTAATACGGCGACGGCACTGGCCCTCGACCGGATTACCGCAGCCGCGCACGTTTCGGTCGTCGGCGTGGTTGAGCCCGGAGCGGAATCGGCCGCGTCGGCGACGAAGAACCGCAAGGTGGTGGTGATTGGAACCGAGGCGACCGTCAGCAGCCATGCGTATCGCAAGGCGCTGGAGGCGCGTGGCCTGGGAGCACGGGAAAAGGCGTGCCCGCTGCTGGTTCCGCTCGTGGAAGAAGGATGGGTGGAACACGGCGTGACCGAGCAGGTCGCGAGGATTTATCTGGCCGAGGCCTTCTCCGATGGTTTTCATGATGCGGATGTGCTGGTGCTCGGGTGCACGCACTATCCGCTGCTCAAGCCCCTGCTCAGGCGCGTGGCTCCCGGGCACGTGAGGATCGTGGACTCGGCGGAGTCAACGGCGCATGCGGTAGCTTTGCAATTGAGGCGGCTCGTCCCTGACAATTCCCCGGGTAGTGAAGAACGCCGTGGGCATCCGCGACTGAAATTCTTTGCCACAGATTCCGTCGAAAAATTCCGACGACTGGGAGCGCGATTTCTGGGGCGCCCCATTGACGACGTGCAACACGTCGATCTGAAGGAATAGTCTGTTGCGCAAGAGCGCGCTCCGCCATGTCAAATGAGTGTGTCCCTGATGGTTCGATGTGAATCTGAAACGCGGTATGCATCCTCTCGACAACGTCATCTGGCAGGCGCTCAGCACCCGGCAAACACAGTTTGCCGAGAGCTACGATGGCGCACGCCGCTTCATTCCCGAAGTCACGCTGCTGGCTGGGTTCCGCGATCGCGGGCCGGAAGGATACGCGGCGCTCGCGGGACTGCTAGGACCGCGGAGTACAGCCGGAATCTTTCTCGACGATCCGTATGAGCCACACGCGGGATGGGAATTCGTGGCGGGGGCGCCGCTGCTGCAGATGGTCTGCGAAAATGGACCGGGCTCGGTCACAGCGCGAAGTGCCTTCGACCATGAACTCGTCGAGTTGGGAGAAAAGGACTCACCCGAGATGGTGGAGTTGACCGCGCTCACGAAGCCCGGCCCATTCGGAAGCCGCACCCATGAACTGGGAACGTATTTGGGGATTCGCCGCAAGGGAAAGCTGGTGGCCATGGCCGGGGAGCGTCTAAAGGTTCCTGGGCATACCGAAGTCAGCGCGGTCTGCACGCACCCGGATCATCTGGGCAAAGGCTATGCTCAGACTCTGATGAGCGAAGTCATCAAGCGCATCCGGGAGCGGGGCGAGACGCCATTTCTTCACGTACGCGCAGACAATACGCGGGCGGTGACGATCTACGAGAGGCTGCGATTCCGCATACGGTTGCGGGGACACTTTGCGGTGTTGAGGAAGATTTGAAGTGGTTGGGCACTGCGAGCGGGCGGAGCAGGGTCGGGATTTATTCCGTTTTGCGGAGGAGGGTGAGTTGTCCGGCTAAATCGTCGTTGCGGTGCTCCATGGACAAAGTACTGCCGTCGGCCGATAGCGACCAGTGATCGCAGAAATGCATTTCGCGCGCGCCAAATTGCACCCACGATTCGATCACCAGTTCGTCTCTCTGCCAGCCTGCGGTTCCACGGATTGTCTTACCGTTCAGGAGGCTTTTACCCGGCTCGCCATTGGTTGCACATTGAAAGACGATCCGGTCCTGGCTGCCATCTCTTCGCGTGACCAGTATCTCCTGCCGCAATTCAGGATCGGAGTGTTCAATTTGAATCGTAATCGCTCGGGGCTGCGGCCCGCGCAGCCGACTCAAGGATAAGTCGGCAATCCATATCCCGCTGAAGCATGTACCGCTGAAATCGGCACTCACGTGCGTCTCCGGCCATCAGGCGAGAACCTCAAGGCATGAGATTGACGGCGACGGGATTATGGTTGCGTGGCCTGGCTACTGCGTCTCGGAGCGGCCACTCAGTACAGATGGAAGTCGACTTCGACGGCAATGACGGTGGCAACCGGGTGGCCGTCCTTCATGCCGGGCTCAAACTTCCAGGTCTTGACGGCCTCGATGGCTTTCTCGTCCAACCCCATGCCCAGGCTGCTCATGACCCGAATATTGCTGGGGCGGCCATCGACTCCGACGATCAGGCTGAGAGTGCAAGTTCCCTGGTACTTGGCCTTTCGGGCTTCCTCGGAGAACTCGGGGTCGGGCTGGTAAATGGGCCGCGGCGGAGAAACGCCGCCGCCGACGCGGAACACCCCTCCACCAACACCGCCGCCTTCCCCGGGTCCAAAGCCCGGTCCCTTGCCAGATCCAACGCCGCCACCACTGCCCGACCCGATGCCGCTGCCCGAACCGGTTCCGTTGGAGGGCAGCATTGCGTGCGACAAGGGATCGCCCAGGTTCGGCATGTTATTGGACGCCAGTTGAACCTGCGGAGGAATCACGATGGTCGGCTCGACAGCGAGCTTGGGATTCAGATTGCGAATGACCGCTGCGGGAGGAGTGATCTGCTGCATCGAGAACTTCGGCAGACGGCCTTTGCTGGCCTGCAGAACATCGCGATCGCCGCCACCACCGCCTCCGCCCACCTGCGTCTTGGAAGGCTTCAGATCGGGCAGGTCACTGGGATCGATCAAGGTTACGACGACCTTCTGCGGAGGAGCGGCTTTCACGATGTGGCGGCCAATCAGCGTTCCAGCCACCACGATCGCCACGATCAGAACGTGCACACCGGTCGAGCCGAGGGCGCCATTCCTCTTGTAGTTGTAAAAGCCCCAAATGTCTTTGACCGGTTCGGGCTTCGATTCCAGCTTGAGAGGCGGAAGCTTTTTGGGAAAGAAGAATTCATCAAGCTGTTCGAAAAGAGATTTCCAAAGAGGCTCTTCGAAGCTTTCTTTCGCCAGCAGAAGGTGGAGTTCAGGTTCCTGGCCCGGGGCGGTCGAATTAACCGGTGTTGATCCCATAAGTCCGATCGATTTTCCTTACAACCAGGGGGAGTTGTCCCAATAACCTCCGTGTAATCCCCCGGTTACACAGATGAGCGGTATCCGCTCCAAGTTGCTTGCGTTTTCGTCCCGACCGGTGGAAATGAGGTATCCAGAGGCCCCCACGAACGGATCGGGCCAGTCCGATCATTGCGTTCAAATCCGCTTCGTAAAATTGTAACTCTACTTTTCCCTTTGCGACAGTGGATTTCGTCGGCCGGGGAAACTGACTGATAGACATGTCCTTCCCGGACTTTTCCTGCTATCGGGCGGCTTGCCGCTGGACAAGAGTGCCGTTTTCCACCAAGGACACGAAGATCACGAAGATCGGGCTGGCTGCGGGCTGCGATTTTCATGGGATGTCCTTGCCTTTCCCCTTATCTTTCCGCGGCGCACATAGACGTTCCCCGCCCTCGCTCCCTATAATGAAAAGATTCAATCATTTGGGAGACGCGACCGAGTGCCGCTCGAACTAAAAGCGACCATCAACCTGCCGAAAACCGCCTTCCCCATGAAGGCCAACCTGCCCCAGAACGAGCCGAAAATGCTCCAGCGCTGGGAGCAGATGGACCTTTACAAACGCATACGGCAGGTTCGGAAGGGCGCACCGCGCTACGTTTTGCACGATGGCCCTCCCTATACCAGCGGGCCGATCCACATGGGCACGGCCCTCAATAAGTGCCTGAAGGACTTCATCGTCAAGTCAAAAACCATGGCGGGATTCGATGCGCCCTACGTCCCGGGATGGGATTGCCACGGCCTGCCGATCGAGATCAAAGTCGACAAGGAGCTGGGCGGCAAAAAGCTCCAGATGAAGCCGCTCGACGTGCGCGCCGCCTGCCGCAAGTACGCGCAGAAATATCTCGACCTGCAGCGGACGCAGTTCAAGCGCATCGGCGTCTTCGGACGCTTCGACCGTCCTTACGCGACGATGACTCCGCAGTATGAGTCGGTCGTGCTGTCGACTTTCTTTTCGTTCTACGAAAATGGATTCGTCTACAAGGGCCTGCGCGCCGTCTACTGGTGCATGCACGACGAGACCGCGCTCGCCGAGGCGGAAGTCGAATACGAAAACCACACCAGCAGCACGGTGTGGGTGAAGTACGCGCTGCTCGACGATCCCACCGCGATTGACGCCGCGCTGGCCGGGAAAAAAGTTTCCACCATCATCTGGACCACAACTCCGTGGACGCTGCCCGCATCGATGGCCGTGGCGTTTCATCCGGATGAAGAATATGTCGCACTGGACATGAATAATCTGGGCGTGTTCATCGTTGGCGAGAAGCTCGCCCGAGACACAATGAATCGGTGCTTCCGGCATGATCCGAACGGCCCCGTGCCGATTATTGCGCATTTCCCCGGACGCAAGCTAGAGCGCCTGAACTTCCAGCATCCCTTTCTCGACCGCAAAGTTCTCGGAGTCCTCGCCGACTACGTGACCATGGACACCGGCACCGGCGTTGTCCACACCGCGCCTTCGCACGGCGCCGAGGACTTTATCACCGGCATGAAGTACGGACTCGACGCGACCAGCAATGTCGATGAAAAAGGCATACTGCGCAACGGCCTGCCGGAATACACCGGCAAGCGTGTGTGGGACGCCAACCAGCCGATCATCGAACTGGTAAAGTCGCGCGGCGCGCTGCTGCACACGGAAAAGACCGAGCATTCTTATCCGCATTGCTGGCGCTGCCACAATCCGGTAATCTTTCGCGCCACCGAACAGTGGTTCATCTCGATGGAAACGCCCATGCCCGGCGGTGCAGCAGGCAGTCGAGGTTCAGGAAATGACACCCTGCGCACGCGCACGCTCGAAGAAATCAAGAAAGTGAAATGGGATCCGTCGTGGGGCGAGGAGCGCCTCTCGAACATGATCGAGACGCGCCCCGATTGGTGCATCTCGCGGCAACGCGTCTGGGGAGTGCCCATCGCCGTTTTCCTGTGCGAATCGTGCGGCAAGCCGCTCAACGACAAGGCGATCAACAAGAAAGTCGTGGAACTGTTCGCGAAGTCCGGCGCCGACGCCTGGTTCACCGACGCTCCCGCGTCGCTTGTTCCCGCGGGAACAAAGTGTCCACATTGCAACGGCACGAAGTTCGAGAAAGAAACCGACATCTTCGATGTGTGGCTCGAGTCAGGCGCGAGTTATCTCGCGCTAGTTGATGACGAGCCCGATTATCCCTGGCCGTCGGATCTATATCTCGAGGGCGGCGATCAGTACCGCGGGTGGTTTCAATCTTCCCTGCTCTGTGCCATGGGCACGCGTGGAACGCCACCCTATAAAGGCGTGGTGACGCCGGGATGGACGCTGGATGAAAAGGGCCAGGCGATGTCGAAGTCGCGCGGCAACGACGTTGATCCGGTCGATATTGCGAGCCGGCTCGGCGGAGAAGTCGTGCGCTTGTGGGTCGCGTCTGTCGACTTTCGCGAAGACGTAGTTGGATCGGAAGCGCTCATGCAGCGTGTCGGAGAAAACTACAAGAAGATTCGCAACACATTCCGCTACATTCTCGGCAATCTCTACGACTTCGATCCAAAAACTGCCACGGTTCCCTTCGAGCAGTTGCAGCCGATCGATCAGTACATGCTGCGCCAGGCCGCGGCCTTCGCTTCCGACGTCCGGCGCTGGTATGCAGAGTTCGCCTTTCACAAGATCTATCATCGGTTGAATCACTTCTGCATCGTCGATCTGAGCGCGTTTTACTTCGATGTGCTGAAAGATCGGCTCTACACTTCAGCGCCCGCTTCGCTCTCGCGCCGCGCTGCGCAGACGGCAATCTGGCACATTGGCGAAGCGCTCACGCGCCTGCTTGCGCCCATCATGACCTTCACCAGCGAGGAAGTTTGGGAGCACCTTCCAATCGTCGGGCTGCGCGAGCCGAGCGTACACCTGGCGCAATTTCCCGATCCGGCCGCCATGTCAGAGCGAGCGGCCGATTCAACATCTGACCAGGACTGGACGGCGCTGCGATCGGTTCGCGATCAGGTCCTGAAGGCGCTCGAAGAAGCCCGCAACAACAAGCTGATCGGCACCGGGCTGGAAGCCCAGGTCGCCATCACCGCGTCCGATTCGACGTATTCGCTCTTGCAGCGCTACGCCGCTGAGCTGCGCTATCTTTTCATCGTTTCCCAGGTCACGCTCGCGCAAGGCTCGGGTAATGGGACCGGCGGGGTCCACGTGGAAGTCAAGAAAGCCGACGGCGCCAAGTGCGACCGCTGCTGGAATTATTCGACGCATGTCGGCGAAAACACGACGTATCCCACAATATGCGAGCGCTGCAGCGCGGTGCTGAAAGAACTGGAAGCGCAGCGTTAATGACGAACAACTCGGTGCGCACCTTACATTTTCTGATCGCCTTGTTCGTCGTGCTTGTCGACCGCTGGAGCAAGCGGCTGGTAGCGACTCACATCGCGATGTACCGGCACATCCAGATCATCCCCGGATTTTTTCGGCTGACGCATACGGAGAACACGGGAGCCGCGTTCAGCCTGTTTGCCGATTCGCCGGCGCATTGGAAGACCGGCATTCTCATTGGATTTTCGCTGATCGCGATGGTGATTGTGTCGGCGCTGCTATGGAAACAGTCTCGCGCAGTCACGATGACCGGGGTCGCGCTGTCATTGATTCTGGGCGGGGCGGTGGGAAACCTGTGGGACCGGGCGGCCCACGGGCGCGTGGTCGACTTCCTGCTGTTTTACGTCAAGCAATATCAGTGGCCCGTGTTTAACCTGGCTGATAGCGCCATCGTGGTCGGGGCGTCGTTACTGGTGCTGGAGATTTTATTGCATAAGTCGCCGACAAATGAGACCCCGGCGGCTTAAGAGTGCTATCACCGGCATGAATCAAAGTGAAGCGCTACGGAGCGCCGTAGAGCTGGCGGTAGACGCTGGCGTTGCGCAGGATAGCCTGCACGTATTCGCGGGTTTCGGTGAAAGGGATTGATTCGACAAATTCCTGCGGGTCCCGATACTTGCCCTGTCCCAGCCATTCTTCCACGCGGTCGGAACCCGCGTTGTAGGCCGCTAGCGCGTATTCAAACGATCCTCCAAACTGATCGACCATGCCACGGAAGTACCGCGTACCGAGTTGCAGATTCACTGCCGGCGTGAACAGTTCGGAGGGATTGTAGCGCCTCAACTTCTCTTCACGGGAAACCAGCTTGCCGGTCTTAGGCAGCAGCTGCATCAGGCCCAGCGCATTGGCGCGCGACACAGCCTGGGGATTAAATTCGGATTCCTGCCGGATCAGCGAGGCGACGAGATACGGATCGAGCCCGTTGGCAACGGAATATCGTTTCAGATCGGGCCAATATGGACGAGGAAACAGCGCCTCCCAGTAAGGTCGAGGCAGAGCGGGGATATCGACCGCAAAGTAGCTCGGGACCGAATGCTTCATGACTTCAATGGCCCGATCGAAGTGGCCGGTATCGATGTAGAGCTGGGCGGTTTCTGTTGGGCCCCAGCTATTGCCGCCGGCCGAACTGGAGGCGGCCTGCAACTCGCGCACCGCCAGGTCCACCAGGCCCCCGTTGCCGAGCAGTTGCGCTTTCTGCAGGTGCAGATCGTCGGCGGGAGGTTCAATCAATTCGATCTTGGAGTTCTCGAGCGCCGGGACACGATCGAGCAGGGGATAACGATCCAGAGGCTCGGGGGTTTCGGGAAGCTTCTTCAGACGATCGCGGCCCAGTTCGGCGTAGTAATAGTTGCGATACCGATCCGACAGTTTTTGATAATAGGCGCGAGCCATCGCGGGTTGGTTGTCTTCTTCGGCCAGGCGGGCACGCCAATATAAAGCTGCGGAGGTTTCATTTCCGTTGGGATAGAGGGCAATCTGTTCTTCGAAAAGCTTTTTCGCTTCGTCGTTTCGCCCCTGGCGGAGAGTGAGCCACGCGGCTTTCCAGTGAGCGTAGGAGGCGCGTGAACCGTTGGGAAAACGCTGCTGCAACTCGCGGAAGGCGTCGAGCGCCTGGTCGTACTCATGGTGCACGAGATGTAGATTGGCCACGGAAAGCAGCGCCAGCTCCAGCCATTGGCTGGTCGGAGCGATCTGGCGCAACTGGTCAACCGTGCTGTAAAACAACTCATTCTCATCCGACGCCCAGGCAACTTCCCCCAGAATATAGAGCCGCTGCGCGTTCTGTTCGGGCGTGACACCGGAAAGATTTGTAAGTTCGGACTTGGCTTCGCGATTTCGCCCGCTGCGATGAAGGGCGTCAGCGAGGTCAAGTTCTGCCGCTACCCGGTTCTCTGCAGCGGCATGGATCGCGAGTTCACGGTATTCGTCGGCAGCGTCGCTGTAGCGCTTGGCCTTCATCAACAAGTCGGCGCGGGTTTTGCGTTGCGCGGAGGCTGCCAACGGTGCAGAAGGCAACTTCCTTAACTCCGCATAGGCTGCGTCGGCTTCGGCCGCAGTCGGCATGTTGTAGTAGACGTTGGCCAGCGCGGCCGCTGCCTTCGCGTTTTGCCCCAGAGCTTCGTAGGCCTTCCCCAGATTGAACTCGACGTCAGAGCGCGCGGGCGTGCGGTCTTTCTCCAGCAGAGCGGCCGCTTCGGTGGCGCGGCCCTCGGTCAGCAGTGCGCCAGCATAGCTGACGTCGGCGTCGCGAACGAGCAGCGAATCGGGATAAGTACTGCCGAAATCCGCCAGAGCAGCAAGCGCTTCGGCCTGACGCCCGGTCTGCAGATAGCTGGTTCCGAGATAGTAGGCGACGTAGTCACCGAGGTCTCCGGCGCGAGGCTTGGCACGATTCAGCGGGTCGATGGCTTTGGCATAATCGTGGTCGAGCACCCGGGCATATCCGACGACGAGCCACGCAAGCGCTCCCGCATCTTCTCGAGCGTGCGCGCGCGCATAAGCTTCGACGCCGGTGTAGGCAGCGGGAGTGCGGTCCTGAATGAGCTGCTGAGCCATGGGACGCAGATTCGCTGAGGCAACGAAGGCCTCCCTCATGCGGCGCACGCGAGGAGAAATGCTTTTCTTGTGTCTCTTCGAACTTACCGTGTGAGCCTGGGAGGAGCTCTTCTTGGCAGACGCCTTGCCGCCGGTCTGGCTGGACTTCGCGACAGAGGACTTGGAAACGGACTTGCGAACCAGCGCCTTGGGAGATGTTTGACTGGACGGACTTTGCTTGGGAGGGGCTGGCTCATCAGGCGCAGCCGTCTGCTTTTCGGGCGCGCTCGCGGGGGCTGCTGGAGTTGTGGCCGAAGTAGATTGCGCGTCGGCAGATCGAGGCGGAGCCACGCGCCCACCCCAGCTTGCGCCGCCGAGAACCGAAAATGCTCCCAGGGCGAGCACGCACCACCACTTGAGACCCAATCGAACCACCTTAATATTTTCGCGCGGAGACGCGAATGCCAGAACCTGTCCTAAGAATTGCTACGGCACGACTTGAACTCGTGCTCTTTCCCAAAACTTGCGGCGCGCGCCAGAGCCGATTCCGGCACCGCATCTACTTGCGGAAGTTGGCGCCCATAACCGACATGTCATCCTCGGCTAGGCTGCGGACGACTTCCTTCTGGAAGTAGTCGCCACTGGCAGCCGCCGTGCTTCCATAGCGCTTTTGAAATGTCGAGCGGCTTTTTTCGATATCGTCTTTCAGCCGGTCGTAGAGATCCTTATGACGGCGGCCCTCCGCCACTTTCGCCTGGTTGTAGAGCTTGATCTCATCCACGAGAAGCCGGGCAAAGCGTTGGGCCTTGCGATGAGTATCGGCATCTTCGGGCGACATTCCCGCAAACGGGTCGGTTGCTGCGGCCGGAGCCGAGGCTGCGCTGGCGCTGGCCGCATGCGCCGAAACTTCGACGACTTCTGCGGCCGGTTCCGGCTCGGGCGTTGCCTTCGCGGCAGTATGTTTCGGCGTGTGAGAGGCAAAAGGATCGGAAAAAGAACTCACCGTCTGCGCTGCGACCGGAGGCATGGCGTGCTCGGCAGGAGCCGTGTCGCCGCCTTCCTTCTGAGCCTGCTTGCGCAACGAAGCGACTTCCAGCCAGGCGCTGGTCGCCATGACAACTAATTCCAAAGATGATGCGTCGAGCAGGCCCGTGGAGCCGCCGTCGGCATAGAGAAGCGCAGCAACTTTATCCTTGAGGAGCAGAGGCAGAACCAGAATCTGCTCGTTCTCCGGACCGCTGAAGCGATCGACAAAACGGCGGTCCATTTCGGCGATGTTGGCCGGGGTCGAAACACGATTTTGATAGGCGTGGAGTACGGGTCCGCCACTCATGTCGAGCGCGAAATCCTTGACGGCATCGTCCTCGCCTAGACCGCGGCACTGCCACCCGTTGGCGGTTCCGGCCTTGACAACGAAGAGCGCGACCCGCGCGGCATACGCACTGCCGGCGTCGAGCAGGGCCCGCAGAATTTCTTTTTGTGTGGTGCCGGCATGAATGCTGGCGACGGCCTGTACCAGACCGCTCGGAACCGGCGTCGAAGCGCCGCTTTCTGAAGGCGCAGTGCTGGACGCTGGCAATTCCGCCAACACGCGTTCGACCAGTTCGGACTGCAACCTGGGTAGTTGGCGGTCGAGAACCTCGGCCACGGCGCGCGCGACGATTTGCTGGAGTTCCTTGCCTTCCGCCATTCTCAGAAAACCATTTTCCAAGCGAGCACTCTACGTGCTGCCAGACTCTTTTAACTGCTGATTATACGGCACTTGTGCGGCTGCATCAGAGTACTTCGGTAACCGGCGATTTTGCTTCAAAAGCGCACCTCTGAACTTTATCGCAAAGTTTTCCCGCTGAATATGTCAAAGCGATTGGGCAAAGACACAGGTTACCAAGTAGAATAACAGTTCGGTTTCATCGCTGGGTTCGTCTGGAAAATACTGCATCGCTTGGACTATGGGAGCCATCCAAAACAAACTAGCAGGGCCTGTTAGCGAGGAACTGGCGCTGGTACAGGCGGCGAAGCGAGGCGATGATTCCGCCTTCGAAGAGCTGGTTCGCCGTTACGACCGGAACGTGTTTCGCATCGCGCAGCACATCACGCAGAACCGCGAGGATGCGGAAGACGTGGTGCAGGAAGCGTTTCTGAAAGCTTACGGAAACCTGGCGCAGTTTCAGGAGCAGTCGAAGTTTTATACGTGGCTGGTCAGGATCGCGGTCAACGAAGCGCTGATGAAGTTGCGCCGGCGCAAGCCGGAGCGCACAGTCTCGCTCGACGAAGACATCAAGACAGAAGATGATTCTCTTCCCCGCGAGATTGCCGATTGGAGTCCGAACCCGGAGCAGCAATACACGCAGGCGGAATTGCGTGAGATTTTAAGCAAGACGATTCAAGGCCTTCCCCCGGGCTTTCGCACGGTGTTCGTGCTGCGAGACGTGGAAGGACTTTCGACCGAGGAGACCGCGGCCGCGCTGGAATTGAGCGTGCCTGCGGTAAAATCGCGTCTGCTGCGGGCTCGCCTGCAATTACGCGAGCGCTTGGGCAAGTACTTTCAACGGCGCGAGAACGGCAGGAGAGGTGATGCGCAAAGTGGAGATGGCAACCAGTGAAATGCTCTGAGTTTCTAAACGAGCTGACCAACTATTTGGACGGCGTCCTCGACGAGAAGACAAAAGGCGAATTGGAGAACCACCTTTCCTGGTGCCACAACTGTTACGTGGTTTGCGACACGACCAAGAAAACCATCGAGATCTACCGCGACTCCCAGCTTTACGAACTTCCCGAAGACCTTCGCAGCCGCCTTCGATCCGCCATTATGACCAAGTGCCAGCAGCACAAGAAGCGCGGGCCACAGAGCGTGTAAGCACCGTGGGCGCGTTCGCTTGCTGAACCTGTCTGCACTATGATCAGCGCATGCCGCATAGAATCTGTCCGTGGTGGATGGGCTACATTCTAGCGAGCCCGGTACGGCGCTGGCTGCAAGGCGATCCCACCGAGCTTCTTAACCCTTACCTTCGTGAAGGCATGACCGTGCTCGAACCGGGGCCTGGGATGGGATTCTTCACGATTCCCATGGCGAGATTAGTGGGCACATCGGGGAGAGTCATCGCGGTGGATATCCAAGCGAAAATGATTGCCGCGTTGAAGCGGCGCGCGGCGAAAGCGAATGTTCTCGAACGCGTTGATGCCCGTATGGGTTCGGCCGAGACGATGGGCCTGGACGACCTGCCGCCAAAGGTGGATTTCACACTTGCGTTTGCCATGGTGCACGAGTTTCCGGACGCCGCACGATTCTTCAGCGAAGCGGCGAGGGCGTCGAAGCCGGGCGCACTGTTACTACTCGCTGAACCGGCGGGTCACGTGAGCGACAAAATGTTCGCCGCCGAGCTTTCTGCGGCCGGTGCGGCGCAGTTCGAAGTTATTGCACGGCCAGTCGTTCGCCACAGCCACGCCGCACTGCTGGTGAAGATGTAGTTCTTAGAGGCTAGGCTCAGGCGAGTAGCCAGAATCGTTATGCCCCGGGCCGTATGAAACGTTTTTCATCATCCTGTAACTATATCCAGTGCAATGGTTTTCCGAAGGTTCCGTTTTGGGCACCGATCGAATGACGGAAAACAGAAACCCTTTGCGCAATCCATGAATCTAAGTATTCTGAGGGTGGCGTGAAAGCAACTGTGAGGGGGCGCACACACTCAAAGACCAGCGCGAAATCAATATTCGCGAATCGACGTTCTCGAACCAGGGATCGGGCGAACCAGCTCGAATGTGGAAGGTGGGGTCATGATCGCAAAATTGGTGGATGTGTTTTTCGGCTGCAGGCACTCCCGCTATAGCTTTCCGGTAACCATTCGTCGGGCAGCGCGCCGCCCTCAGGCCGCGGCTTTGACTGGAACCTACGTCGCCTGCCTCGATTGCGGCAAAGAGTTTCCGTACGACTGGCAGGAGATGAAAATTATCACGTCGCCGGAGCGGCACCGCGAACGGCTCGCGGAGCTGGCCAAACACGCCGCATGAGCCACTCGCTCTAACGCGCACGGAGAGCTGTGTTCTATTTCTTTTTTGTTTCCAGCCAGCCGCGAGTCACCGCTGAAACCTTGACGATCGCGAGGCCGCTTCCTTCCAAATAGAAAAGCCCCGCTTGCCGCGGGGCTCGTTCTTTTTCTTCTCGCTCTTTTGCCGGAGACTTATCTGGCCGGATACTCCTCCGGAATCGGCACGGGCACGCGCTTATCCAACGGAATGAACTCGCGCTCGGCTGGGCCGGTGTAGACCTGCCGCGGCCGCGCAATCTTCTGCTCGGGATCGGTGATGAGTTCCTGCCATTGCGCCAGCCATCCTGCTGTGCGTGGGATGGCAAACAGCACGGTAAACATCTCCGGCCGGAATCCCATCGCCTGGTACATGATCCCCGAATAAAAGTCGACGTTGGGATACAGTTTGCGCTTTACGAAATAATCGTCTTCCAGAGCGATCCGTTCGAGTTCGAGCGCGATATCGAGCTTGGGACTGCGTCCCGTGACCTGGAAGACCTGCTCGGCGCTCCAGCGGATAATTTTCGCCCTGGGATCGTAATTCTTGTAGATGCGGTGTCCGAAGCCCATCAGTTTGATCTGCCCGTCTTTGACCCGCTTGATATAGGCCGGGACATGATCCTTCGAACCGATCTCGTCGAGCATCTTTAGCACTTCTTCATTCGCTCCGCCGTGCAACGGCCCGGCCAGGGCCGACGCCGCGGACGCAACCGACAGGTATGGATCTGCTTGCGAACTGCTGACCGAGCGCATTGCGTTGGTGCTGCAGTTCTGCTCGTGGTCGGCATGCAAAATGAAGAGAATGTCGAGCGCGCGCGCAAGCGCCGGATTGGCGACGTATTTCGGCTCGACCATCTTCCACAACATGTTCATGAAATTTTCGGTATAGCTGAGATCGTTGTCTGGATACACATATGGGAACCCCACGTTGTGCCGGTATGACATAGCCGCAATGGAAGGCACTTTCCCGATGAGGCGCGTGATCTGGTGCATCCGGTTGGCGGGATCGTGCACATTCTTGGCGTCGGGATAGACGCTCGACAGAGCCGCTATGGTGCTCACGAACATCGCCATGGGGTGAGACGAGTAGCGGAAACCCTCCATGAACTTCTTGGTGGTCTCGTGCAGCATGGTATGGTGCGTGATGTCATACACCCACTTGTTCAAGTCTTTTTCGGTGGGCAGTTCGCCGAACAGCAACAGGTACGCGACTTCCAGGAAGGAGCAGCGTTCGGCCAGAACTTCGATCGGATATCCGCGATAGCGCAAGATTCCCTTGTCGCCGTCGATGTAAGTGATCGCGCTCCGGCACGACGCCGTATTCATGAATGCTGGATCGTACGTCATCAGCCCGAAGTCTTCCGGGCCGGTCTTGATCTGACGCAAATCCATGGCCCGGATAGTGCCGTTTTCGACCGGAACGGTATACGTTTTATTCGTACGATTGTCGGTGATGGTAATTGTGTTTTCTGGCATGAAATATTCCGCCTTTATGCGATCGCTATGGAAACAAGCATAGCCGAGCCTATGTCGGTTCCCCAAGGGTAATCTGTGATTAGCATCACAGCAAAGTGTGACCGTGATTTCAATCACACCACAGGTCAATGATCGCCCGGGTCGTCCGGGCAACGATCGTCCGGCTAACGACCCGTTTCGCGGAAAGCAAAACCGGCGGCCGCAGCCGCCGGTAGCAATCACGTCAACAGCCGCCCTGCGGCTGACCGAGCCAATCGCCAGGAACTAGTTCGAGTCATCCCGCCGCTTCAACGTCGGACGATCATCGTCGGTCTTGTCGCCGTTGTTGTCGCCGGTATTCGAAGTGCGACGCAGGCTCGGCTTGTTCGAATCCTTCTGATCGAGCAGCTTGTGCTTATTCTCAATGGCGGCCAGCCGGGCCTTCACATCGTCGAACTCCGAGGTGGTGACGATGTACTGCGCCTTGGCGGGAAGAATCTTGCGAATCTCTTCCTGCGACTTCTCGATCCGGTCCGGTGTCTGCGGGTGCGTGTCGAAAGCCTTCGACAGCGTGCCGGGCTTCTTTTTCTCCATGGCCTGAATCTTCTCGAAGAACGATACGAATGCCGAAGGATCATATCCGGCGCGGTACATGTATTCGATTCCGAGATAATCGGCTTCGGCCTCGAATCCGCGCGAGAAGTGCAGGAACGTCAGCGGAATCGCCAGCCCCGATCCTTCGTAGGCGGCATAGCCGATCGCTCCACCCATAAAGATGAGAGGAATCGACATCATCTGCAGAAGGTTGGCGCGCGTCATTTCGCGGCCATAGTGGCAGGCGGCGACGTGGGCAATTTCATGCGCCATCACACCCGCCATTTCTGCTTCTTCGTCCGCGGCCAGAATCAGGCCGGAATTGACGTAGAAGAACCCGCCCGGCAGCGCCATGGCGTTGACTACGTCGGAGTCGATAACCTTGATCGTGAACGGCACCTGCGCATCGGAGTTGCGCACAAGGTTCTGGCCGATCCGGTTGACGTATTCGGTAATGACAGGATCATTAATCAGCTTGACCTGCGATTCGATCTGCTGCGCGTATACGCGGCCTCGGGCAACCTGACCTTCGACCGTATACCAGTTCCCCACGCCGCGGCCGCATCCTACGTTGCGATTTCCCACGGCATCGACGTCGGTCTTGCCGCCGTCGTGCTTAATCTGGCTGTCATCCTGCGTGGGCAGCGCGGCAGGCGCCGGCTTGGGCGCGTTCTGCACGTCGCTGGCTTTTGGCTGACCCTGATCTGTGTCGGGACTCGGGTTCTTGCTCTGAGGCTGGGTTTGCGTTGGAGTCTGTGCTGGTGGCGGAGTCTGCGTCTGTGGTTGTGTCTGAGTGGGATCCTGACTCGGAGTCTGAGTCTGCGCCTGCATCCAGGGTACTGCGCTGAACGCTGCCAAGGCCAACGCGCTTGCCAGCCATCTGAGTTTCATAGGGTACTCCTTGCTGCGATTATACGCCCGGTCGGAAGACACCAAGTCCCAATCTTGGTCCTATATTTAGACGCGGACAGGCCGCCCAGGGGTTATCCGGGAGGCACGGATGGTGAGGGCTAAATCGCAGGGAGCTTCGGGTTCTGGTCCAACACCTTGGTTACTTTCCGGTTGGGGCTCCCGGCAGTGGGGAGGGCACCGAGCCGGGGGCTGCCCCAGATGCGGCCGAGCTTCCGGCGGCGGCGGCCAGGGCCTCTTTCGGAGCCTCGGTGGCAGGGGTTTTCCCGCATAACCCGATTACCTCGGAAATCCGCTGAGTTTCGTGCTGTTTCAGCATCTGCCAGTTACGCAAGGTCTCTTTTTCGCGGGCAACCTGATCTTCGTTGGCCTTGATGCGCTCTGCGTAATGCGCCGTCACCCGTTGCATTTCCGCCTGGATCTGGGCATTTTCGCTGGCCTTGCGGGCTTCGAAATCCTCCAGCTGCTTGCGCTGTGCGGCCTCGTAATCATTGAGCGCCTGCTGGCGCCGGGTCGCATCCTGCAGCAGAGCGTCCGCGGAGGCGCCGGCGGCCTCCAGCGCCATGAGCACGGACGCGCGCTTGAATTCATCCGACAATCCGCGGAGGCGCTCGCTATTGAGCATCTCGACCACTTTGGTGATGTCGTAGCCGGAGCGGGGCCGCAGAATTCCGGCGGCGTTGTAAATGTCTTCGTACGAGAGCAGATCTGCCTGCGGGCCGGCGAATCCTTCGGCGGATTGAGTCTGCGATTTGTTCACGGGAGCCTCCTTGGATGCAACTTTATCGGCTGCGCCGGGATCGTCCTGCTGGCGCCGCCAGAACTTCGGAAAGAGCGGTTTGGACTGCAT
>Ga0335073_10000373_pt1 | contig 58612 bp, 50 predicted proteins | sample Lox_Sample_22_FD_207093 | JGI IMG/M metagenome (GOLD analysis project Ga0335073, IMG submission 207093) | Soil microbial communities from Loxahatchee National Wildlife Refuge, Florida, United States - Lox_Sample_2.2 | ecosystem: Environmental > Terrestrial > Soil > Wetlands | place: USA... | reverse complement strand
CCTGATGCCCGGTGACTTTGCGACCGTGAAGCGCCAGTCACTGGTACTCGATGTCCGGCTGACGCCGGAGGCATGGCTCGATCAGCTCGAAATCGAGTGCGCGCTCAAGAGGGGTGCGGCCCGATCGCGCGAGGACCCTGATGAGCGTGCCGCATAGACGGTGTCAGCGGCCCTCCTCCAGATGCCGACTCACCTCCAGGGCGGCGCGGGTGCCGCTGCGCAGCGCGCCGGTGACGGTCGTGGCCTCGCCGGTCGTATCGGTCGCTTCGCCGGCGAAGAAGAGGGTGCCGCTCAGGGGCGTTGCCAGCACCTCGCGCGCGCTGCCGCCGCCTGCGGCAACATAGCTGTAGGCGCCGCGCGCGTAAGCGTCTCGCTCCCAATTGTGAACATAGGCGGCCTGCAGCTCCGCCACTGCGCTGCCACCGCCGAAGACGGCGCTCACGCAATCCATCGCCTGCCGCACGATCTCATCGTCGCTCAGCCCACAGAGGCGCGCGGCGGAAGGGCCGCCTGTCCAGGCGTTGAGAAGAGGTGCCCGCACGGGCAATGTCGTCCAGAATGTCGGGAACGCCTTGCCGGGCGCCTGGAAGAATGCCGCATCCGCGTAGCGGCCGCGGTCCAGTTCCTTCCAGAAGGGGTGGCGGAAATGGAGGATGACCTTCAGCACCGGACCGGAGAGGAGCTGTGCCAGCGCAGCCTCCTTGGTATCGAGACCCGGCACGAAACCGATTGCGCCGGGCGCACCCGCGGGAGCTTTGAGCACGCCGATCGGAACAGTGATGATGGCCTTGCGCGCGGTCGCGCGAAAGGGCTGGCCGAGCCGGAGGCCGTCGACCTCGACCGTGCGATCGCTCCAACGGACAGCGGTAACCACGGTCTGAAGCTGGAGGCGCACACGACTGTTGTCGAGCCGCGCGCGCAGCGCGAGCACCGCGGTGTGGTAGCCGCCCAGCGGCCGCGACTGCGACGAATCCAACATGCCACCGCGGCGCCACTCTTGCGCGATCGAGTGCAGACTGACGACCTGTGGGTCGGCGGCATCGAACCCGGAGACGAAAGCGCGGGCCATGGCGCGCGCTTCCTCCGGCAAGGCACGGCCCGGAGCGCCCGCCAGGAAATCCTCGAGCGAGATGTCGGGCTGCGAGAGAACGTCGGCGGCTTCGAGCGCGGCCCGGACCTTGCCCAGCGGGCTCTCGGTGCGCTGCTGCAAGCGCCCGTCGATCAGCGACCAGTACTCTCCCGATATGTCCAGGGCGGCCGAGCCGCCCTCGCGCAGCAGTTGCGTGGTCTCTGGCGAGTCGCCATGAATGAATTCCGCGCCGAGCTCCACCGGGGCGGCGAGCTCCGGCTCGAGGCGTGTCCAGATGCGTCCGCCGATGCGATCGCGGGCCTCGAGAAGCAGTACCGAGCGACCGGACCTGGCGAGCGCGGCCGCCGCCGCGAGCCCCGCCGCCCCCGCGCCAATGACGATGATGTCGTGCTGCTCCACAGTCGATTTCCGTCCGTTCAATGCTTCTCGGGCTCTCCCACCGGAATGATGATGCGAGCGCCGCGCCGGTAGCTCCAGTACGCCTCTGCCCAGTCGATGAGCACGACCAGGCGGTTGCGGAAGCCGATGAGGAAATAGACGTGGGCGGTGAGCCAGATCCACCAGGCGAGGGTTCCGGAGAGGCGAATGCGGCCAAAGTCGACCACCGCGGCCATGCGGCCGATGGTCGCGAGTGAGCCGGAGTGCCGGTAGCGGAACGGCCTGCTCGGGCGGCCGGAGAGTCTGGCGAGAATGGATTCCGCAGCATAGCGCCCCATCTGCTTCGCCGCTGGCGCGATCGCCGGTATGGGACTCATGCCGTCGGGCGTGGCCGTCAGGTCGCCGACGATGAATACTTCAGGATGTCCGGCGACGGTGAGCCCCGCAGTGACTTGCACGCGACCTGCGCGGTCGAGGGCAACACCCAGCGTCGCGCCAAGCGGTGAGGCGGCAACGCCTGCGGCCCACAACGCGGTGCGTGCCGCGATCCGCTCTTCGCCCATCCAGACGCCCCGCTCGTCTACTCCAGTGACCGCGTGGCCCGTGCGCACGACAACCCCGAGCCGCTCGAGTTGGCGCTGTGCCTTGGCGGAAAGCGACGGAGGAAAGGCGGGCAGCACGCGAGCGCCCGCTTCGATCAGCAGGACTCTCGCCGCGGCCGGGTCGATGCGGCGAAACTCCCGCTTGAGGGTGTGGCGGGCGATTTCCGCCAGTGTTCCGGCCAGCTCCACGCCGGTGGCACCTGCCCCGACGATGAGGAACGTGAGCCACTCCATCTGCTCGGCCGCATCGGCCGTCGCCTCCGCGCGCTCGAATGCCGTGAGGATCCGCGCTCGGATGAGCAGGGCGTCCTCCAGCGTCTTCAGGCCAGGCGCGTAAGGCGCCCACTCATCATGACCGAAGTACGCGTGCGCGCTTCCGGTCGCGACGATCAGGAAGTCGTATCCATGCGAGACGCCGTCGACGTCCACTGTCTTACGCTCGATGTCTATGCGCTGCGCCTCTCCGAGGAGCACAGTCGCGTTGCGCTGCCCGCGCAGGATGTGCCGCAGCGGGGCGGCGATGGAGGGCGCGGCGAGGCCGGCAGTCGCCACCTGGTAGAGCAGCGGCTGAAAGGTGTGATGATTGCCGCGATCGATCAGCAGCACATCGACGGCGGCGGAGCGCAGGGTGTGAGCGGCGGCGAGGCCTCCGAAGCCGCCGCCGATGATGAGCACCCGGGGCCTTGTACGCATTGCGACGACCGATCACGCGCGAAGAAAAGCCTGAGCCGCAATCTTAGCGCGATACGATAATGTGTGTACTCGGCAGACCACGCGAGCAATGAGTATCCATGGCCGGGCATGCTGACGTCCTATTCGAGCAGTTGACCGTTGCGCTCTACGTGCTCTGCGCCGTGTTCGCCGCCGTGCACGCTCTCCTCACCAAGCCCGATCCGCGCAGCGCGCTCGGCTGGATAGTCACCTGCTGGCTGCTGCCGTTTGCCGGCACCATCCTCTACCTGCTGTTCGGCGTGAATCGCGTCCGCACGCGCGCCCGGCAGCTGCGCGCCGGGCTGACGTCCTTCGGCAGCGCCATCGACAGTAGTCCGCCGGACGATTTCGCCGCTCAGCTGATACGCATCGGCGATGCCGTGACGCAGCGGCCGAGGCTGCCCGGCAATCAGGTCGTGGCGCTGGAGAACGGCGAGAACGCGTTTCCGCTGATGCTGGAGGCGATCCGCGCGGCGCGGCACTCGGTCTGGCTCTCGACCTACATCTTCGAGACCGATGAGGTCGGGCGCGAATTCATTGCCGCTCTCGCCGCCGCCGCGGCGCGTGGCGCCCGGGTTCACGTGTTGGTGGACGGAATCGGCGAATGGTACAGCTGGCCGCACGCCGTGCGGCTGCTGCGCCACGCCGGTGTCGGGGCCGCGCGCTTTCTGCCGCCACGGCTGGCGCTGCCGGTGTTCTCGCTCAATCTGCGCAATCATCGCAAGCTTCTCATCGTCGATGGCGAGACCGGCTTCGTCGGCGGCATGAACATCGGCGGGCGCGAGGTCGGCAAGGCACACCAGCGGCGCATGGCCGACCTTCACTTCCGGGTCAGGGGACCCGTGGTGTCTCAGCTCGCGGAATGCTTCGCCGCCGACTGGCAGTTTGCCGCCGGCGAAACTCTCGCGCCCCCGCCCGTGGCGAAAGCAGATGCCGGCGCCTGCGTCTGCCGGGTGATCACCGAGGGCCCGGACGAGGACGCCGACAAGCTGCTGTTCGTGATCCTGGGCGCCATCGCGGTCGCACACCGCCAGGTGCTGATCATGACGCCTTATTTCATTCCGCCTCCGGAGCTCACGGCGGCGCTGCAGACGGCGGCGCTGCGCGGCGTGGAGGTGTGTCTCGTGCTGCCGGCGCGCAGCAACCTGCGCTACGTGGACTGGGCGACGCAACGCTGGCTGCCGCCGCTGCTCGAGCGCGGCATAGAGGTCTATCTGCAGCCGCCGCCCTTCTCCCATACCAAGCTCATCGTCATCGACGGCTCGTACGCGCAGATCGGCTCGGCCAACATCGACCCGCGAAGCCTGAGGTTGAACTTCGAGATCGCCGTGGAGGTGTACGATAGCGCGGTATGCGGGGAGCTTGCGAAGTACGTGCTCTCCGCGCGCGATCATGCGGCCCGCCTGCCGGCGGGGCTTCTTTCCGGGCAGCGCTTCGCCGGTCGGCTTCGTGACAGTCTCTTCTGGCTGCTCTCGCCTTACTTATAGGAGGTCCGGATGAGCCACTTCAAAGTCGCGTCCGAAGTCACGATCAAGCGTGCGTACGAGCCGCCTTCGCCCCATGACGGCACCCGGATCCTCGTCGATCGATTGTGGCCTCGCGGCGTGAAGAAAGCGGGCGCCGGCATCTCGCAGTGGATGAAGGAGATCGCTCCCAGCAACGAGCTGCGCAAATGGTTCGCGCACGATCCGGCGCGCTGGGAGGAGTTCCGCCGCCGCTACAGGGCCGAGCTCACGGGCAAGCGGGAGCTGGTCAGCCGGTTGCGGGAGCTTTCCAGGGAAGGTCCGCTGACGCTCGTCTACTCCGCGCACGATGAGGTACACAACCAGGCCGTCGTGCTGCGCGAGTTGTTGCTGCACTGAGCAACCCCGCGGCGAGGGTCAGGTTGCGGCCGCAGGCGGCGGATACGGTCCGGCCGCGCGCGGCTGTTCGGCCCGGTGTCGGGCGAGACGGCGCGTTGCCGGGTCATTGACGAGGCGCAGGACGCGTGCATAGAACCCGCTGTGCGGATCGGCGCGCCCGATATAAATGACGCCGGAGCCGGCGAGATGCCGCGTGAACATGTCCCGGACCCGCTCCCGCGAGTCCACATCGATGGAATCGAGTGCCTCGTCGATCAGGACCCACGACGGCACGTGCAGCATCAGGCGCGCGAACGCGACCGCCTGCTGCTCGTCCTCGTTCAATTCATGGTCCCAGCGGCGGACCTCATCCAACTGCGGCACGAGACGGCGCAGCCCCAACTGGTCCAGCGCCTGCGTGTAATCTTCCTGCTTGAAGCGGTCGACGGCCGAAGGATAGGCCAGTACCTCCTTCAGCGCGCCGGCCGGCAGATACGGCGTGCGCGGCATGCAGTAGAGGTCCTGTCCCGGAGGGCGGACGATGCGTCCCGCGCCCCAGGGCCAGAGCCCGGCCAGGGCGCGGAAGAGCAGGGTCTTGCCGACGCCGGGCTCGCCGATCACGAGCACGCGCTCGCCGCGCTTGATCTCGATGCGGCCGCCCTCGAGGCTCGTGCAGCCCGAAGGCGAGGCGATCTCGAGGTGATCGATCACGAATGTCGGCGCCTCGCCGCCATGCACCGGCTCGCTCTCGCGATACTCGATGCGGCTTTCCTTGCGGTGAAGCTCTTCGCATGCGACCACCGCGCGGCGGAACATCGCCACCCTGAGCAGCGTTGCCCGCCAGTCGGCGATGGTGCTGAAGTTGTCGACGAACCAGCGCAGCGACGATTGCAGCTGGGTGAAGGCCGCCGCCGCCATCATCAGGCCGCCGAATGACAGGTTGCCGGTGAAGTAGAGCGGCGCCGCGACCAGGATCGGAACGACCAGCGTGACCCAGCCGTAGCCTGACGTCACCCAGGTCAGGCGTGTCAGATCCGTCACGAGCAGCCGCATCGCGGCGAGCACCGCCGCGAGGTCGAGCTCGATGCGCCGTGCCTCGTCGGCCTCACCGGCCGCGAGCGTGATGGCATCGATGTGCTCGTTGACGCGAACCAGCGTGTGGCGCAGCTCGGCTTCCCGTGCGTAGCGGGCCGCATTATCCGGAATCAGTCTGCGTCCGGTCCAGTACGTGAGCAATGACGCCGACAGCGCGTAGACGATTGCGGCCCACACCATGTAGCCCGGCACGGACAATGTGACAGCGCCCAGCCGCAGCGCGAAGCCGCGCGAGATCGACCACAGAACACCGACGAAGCTGACGAGGAGGGCGGAGGCCTGCACGAGTCCGAGTGCGAGATCGCTCGAGAGCTCCGTGAGGTGGCGGGCGTCCTCGTGCATGCGCTGATCGGGGTTCACACCGATCGGGCCGGCGCTCTCCAGTTGAAACGCGCGGCGCGGTCGCATCCAGTCTTCCACGAGGTCATGCACCAGACCCTCGCGCAACTTGAGCTTCAACATCTCGCCGAGCCAGCGCTGCCCGACATTGAGAAGGAGAAGGGTGCCGGCGATGGCGGCGAACACGGCGAGCTGAACCATGAAGCCGTGCATGTTCCGCCGCGACAGAGCATCGTAGAACGGTTGGTTCCAGCGGTTCAGGCGAACCTGACCGTAGGCGGTTGCAACCACGACGACGACCGCCGCCGCCGTGATCGCGGCGATTGCGCCGCGGGCGGGCGAAGCCCAGAGCGCGCGCAGCATCATGTCGAGCTGCGACACGAGGCCGGCGTCCGCGGCAGCGTCGATCTGTCCGGCCGCTGGCGCGGTGTTTCCCGAAGATTCAGCCATTCTCAAGTGCTCCCGGCGAGTGCGGCGTCGCAGCGGCGGATCTTTGCCGCGGCCTCATTGACGTTGATCGCCGCCTGGAACCAGGTACCGCTGGCCTTGCGATATTCCGTAAGCGACTTCTCGTAATACTGGCGCGACTGCCGCCAGTCCGCCGATCGGCGCGAGCTGCCGCGGCCGGCATCGGACGCAAGTTCCGCGTACTCGTCCCCGGCCAGCAACTCGGCCTGAGCTCTATCGACATCGAAGTCGCTGCCGCTGCCATCCCCGCCGGCTGCGGCGTCCATTTGGGCGAATGCCTGCAGCAGCAGCGCGATGGCCTGCTGCGGCCGCCCGCGCAAGCCTTCGATGCGAGCCATGCTCACGAGCGCGTGGCTCTCATCGTGGCGGTATTCGGCGATCTTCGGATCGGAGACGGCCAGTGATCTGAAGAAGTCGAGGGCCGCCTGCCCATGTTGCAGCGCCTCATCGAAGCGCCCCAAATCCGCCTGAGCCCCGGCCATGTCCAACTCCGCGAACGCCAGCAAGTGCGCGAGATCGGCGTTGTGCGGCGCGGCACGGGCGAGCGTCACGAGCAGGCCATGCTCCTTGTCGTAAAGCGGCAAGGCGTCCGCGTAATCGTGCCGGTACTCCAAGGCTTCGCCCGTGCGGCTGTAGCCGAGCGCGAGAGTGCGCGTGGTGCGCAGGTCGCTCGCATCGGCGGCGTGAAGGGATTCCAGGATCGCCACGGAATGTTGCATCTCCGTCAGGGCGGTGGCGGCGTCGCCGCGGATCTCGAAGAGCTTGTAGCCGTGATCGAGCAGGCTGGTCGCGAGGAAGTAGCGGAAGCTGGGGTCGGTCGGATGCTGCCGGCTCAGGCGCCGGCTCCTCGCCACGGTCTGCTGCGAATACCACAGTGCTCCGGCGGTATCGTTCTGCGACCACAGCAGCAGATCGCTCAGCTTGCCGCAAGTGATGATCATGTCGCGCTGCGCGTCCTCATCGTCGGGTCTTGCGGCGAGACTCGCCTCGAGGAGGGTGAAGGCCTGGCCGTAGTTGCGGCGCGCGCCGGCGTAGTCGCCCTCGTTGGCTTCCCGCGCGCGTCCCTGCAGATCTCCGAGCCTCACGTACGCTGCGGCGAGCTCATGCTGCAGCGATGGGTCGCCGGCCGCCTCCAGGGAAAGGCTGCCGAGGTAGCGCACGGCCGTATCGATCACCAGCCGCCGCGCCTTCTCGGCACCGGGGAGATCCCGGATGGAATCGTGAACCTCGAAGATCAGAGTATCGGCAAGGCGGCGCACATCGTTGAAACGGCGATCGGCGCGGGCCCGTTGGGCCTCGGCTACGCGCGCTTCCTGCAACGTCATGACGATGCCGCCGACCAGAGCTGTGGCGACCAACGCCGTCGTCACGGTTGCCAGCCTGTGCCGGGCGACGAACGTCGCGGCCCGATATCCGAGAGTTGGCTTCCGTGCCGTGATGGGCAGATGCTCGAGATGCCTGCGGATGTCGTCCGCGAGACGCTCGACCGACCCGTAGCGCCGTTCGGGCTCGCGCCTGAGCGCCATGAGCACGATGTTGTCGAGATCGCCGCGCAGGCGCCGGCTCAACCTCTCGGGTGAGCCTTCGACGGTCGCGTTCGGCCCGGTGTCCGGGCGCACCACGGTGCTCGGCTTTCTCACCGCCGGGTCGAGAGTGGCTCTGTCGGTCTCACGCGCATGCCCGTTGCCGTGCAAGGGTCTCGCGCCGGTCAGCAGCTCGTAGAGAATGATGCCGAGCGAATAGACGTCGCTGGCCGCCGTGACCGTCTCGCCACGCACCTGCTCCGGACTCGCGTAGTCGGGTGTCAGAACGCGCAGGGAGCTGATCGTGGCATCGCCGCGCGCCGGGGCGGCACCCGGCTCCAGGATCTTCGCGATGCCGAAGTCGAGCAGCTTCGGTGTTCCATCCGCCGTTACCAGGATGTTGCTCGGCTTGAGGTCGCGGTGAATCACCATGCGCTGATGCGCGTATTGCACCGCCGAGCACACGAGCAGGAACAACTCGAGCCGCGCGGTCACGTCCAGCCGCCGCTGCTCGCAGTAGCGGGTGATGGGCTCGCCATCGATCAGCTCCATGACGAGGTAGGGGACACCCTCGGGTGTCGTGCCGCCGTCCAGCAGCCGGCCGATGTTGGGATGGGTCAGGCTCGCCAGGATCTGACGCTCGGTGCGCAAGCGCTGCGCGACGAACTCCGCGTCCGCGCCGGCTCGCACCAGCTTGATGGCCACCTCCTGCCGGTACTCATCGTCGGCGCGCACCGCGCGATAGACCCGGCCCATGCCGCCCGAGCCGATCTCGGCGAGCAGCCGGTACGGACCCAGCCGCTGCCCGATGAGCTGGGCAGCGTCGTCCGCAACCAGCGAGGCTTCGTCCAGCGCGGCGGGTGCGGGCGTTTCCAGGAACAGGCTTCCCGCCTCCCGCTCCGCGGCGAGCAGGGATTCAACCTCCGCGCGCGTATCCGGATCCTGTCGACCGAGGCTCTCGAGGTAGGCGGCGCGCGCCGCACCGCTGAGTGCCATGGCCTCGCTCAACGCGGATTTCACCCGCCGCCACCGCTCAGGGGTCATGACTCAACATATTACTGGATCAAGGGACGCGGGTGAGCCGGTTACGCCCCGAAATCCGCTTTCTCCATGGCGCTCAAACCAATTCCTCCGGAGGTACGCTTTTGCTGCACCCCACGAGCACCGGCAGTCTGTGCACGCCCAAGGCCGGCAGTGACAGCGCCGCCACCGGTGCGGCCGGCCCTGCTACCGCGCCCGATCGTCTGGTCGCCACGAGTGCGTCGATGCAGAAAATCCGCCGCACCCTGGAGAAGGTCGCGCCGACGCGGGCGACGGTGCTGCTGCTGGGCGAGAGCGGTACGGGCAAGGAGCTGCTGGCGCGGGAGCTGCACGCTCTGAGCCGCCGGCCCGCCCGGACGCTGGTGACCATCAACTGCGCGGCGATTCCCGAAAGCCTCCTCGAGAGCGAGCTCTTCGGCTACGAGCGCGGCGCGTTCACGGGAGCGCTCAAGCAGATGCGCGGCAAGATCGAGACTGCGGACGGCGGCACGCTCTTTCTGGATGAGATCGGGGACATGCCGCTGCCCCTGCAGTGCAAGCTGCTGCGATTCCTTCAGGAGCGGGTGATCGAACGCGTCGGCGGCCGCCAGCCGATTGCCGTGGACGTCCGCGTCGTTGCCGCCACCAACCGCGATCTCCAGGCTGCCATCGCGCAGAGGACGTTTCGTGATGATCTGTACTATCGCCTGAGCGAGGTGACGATTGCGATTCCCCCGCTGCGCGAGCGGGAATCGGACGCTCTGCTCATTGCCGCCGACATCCTGCGACGCACTCGGCGTGGCGGGCGGGCCGTGCGCTTCGGGCCGGATGCCATTGCCGCCATCGAGTCGCACGCCTGGCCCGGCAATGTCCGCGAGCTCGAGAATCGCGTGAAGCGCGCTCTCATTCTCGCGGAGGGACCACTCATCACCGCCCGCGACCTCGGCCTCGCCGCCGACGAGGCGGACTGGTCGGACATCCCCACACTGCGTGAGACGCGGCGCCGGGCGGAGAATCTGGCCGTGCAACGTGCGCTTGCGCTGACCGGCGGGAATCTCTCGCAGGCGGCCAAGCTGCTCGACGTCAGTCGGCCGATGCTCTACAACATCGTGAGCCGCATGAGCGGCTCGGAAGGCGGCGAATGACGCTCCCAAGAGCGCATGTCACTGCTCCCCACGCGCGCTCGTGATCTCGCGATGCAGCCAGGCACGAGCGGTCGCCCACTCCCGCTTCACCGTGGCCTCCGAGACAGCGAGAGCCTCGGACGTCTCGCGAATGGACAACCCGCCGAAGTACCTGAGCTCGACGACTCGCGCCTGCTGCGGGTCGAGCTGCGCGAGCCGGCTCAGCGCATCGTCGATCGCGAGCACGTCGACCTCCTGCGGCTCGATGGCCGAGATGTCTTCGGCGAGCGTGACGCGGTAGCCGCCGTCGCGCTTCTTCGCGAGCCGGGCGCGAGCATGGTCGACGAGGATCTGCCGCATGAGATGTGAGGTGAGGGCGACGAAGTGGCAGCGGTCGCGGACCTGCGACGTGCCCTGATCCACGAGCCGCAGATACGCCTCGTGAATGAGGGCCGTGGTCTGCAGGGTGTGGTCGGGCCGTTCTTTGCGCAGATGCCGTCGAGCGATGTGGCGCAGCTCCTCGTACACCAGGGGCAGGAGACGGCGAAGCGCGTCATCGTCTCCCGAGCGCCAAAGGCGAAAAAGCTCGCTGGGAGGTGCGGTCACGGGTGCGGACATCGGTGCACTCGATTGCCAGCCTCGTATGGTACGGCATGGCCATCCGGCGGCCGGGAATCCCGTCTCAGTTCGGCCCGGCCGGGGACTTCCGTGAGCCGATTTCCATGCGGATTCCGCCTTATCGGGGAGGGGGGTCTGCGGCATGCCGCCGCTGTGCGTCGCGAAAAAGCATGGAACTGAAGGTCATTACCAATCCGATCGATCAGGCCGGGCCGGCCGGGCGGTTGCTGTCGAACCTGTTTTACGGCTGCGGCTACAACTTCTATCGGTGCGAGCATGAGCCGCAGGCGGATGACCTGTTGATACGCGGAAAGCTGAGTCAGCTTCTCGGCGAGTCCCGCAAGCACCTGGTCTCGCTCCATACCGCGTTTGCGCGCAAGCACCTGCCGGGTCGGGATGACGGCCCTGCGAATCCCGGCGCGGTCGAGATGGGAAGGGTCCTGGAGCGCGCACAGCGCGAGCTGCAAGCGATGGAAATGGCGGTTTCGAGCGCCGCCGGGCCGGAGGTCGGCCGCAGGCGCCGACATGACCGCGAACAGGGCCGCGCGCTCGCGAAGCTCGTGGCATCGGACGGCGAGGCGCTGCTCGCGCTGGTCACTCTGCGGGATGCGATTGCCAGATTCGACAATGGCACCGTGGCCGCGGTCGCAGTTGGCAGCCTGCTGCGGGTCAGCGATTTCGGTGCGCTCTGGAGCCGTCGCCAGGCCCTGCTGTCGGCAGCGTTCGAGTAAGGTCACCGGTCCGAAGACCGTCACTGGCTTGCTTGCTCCGGCAGGCGCGACCAGAATCACGCCGAAGGAGCGGCGGCTGATGCTTATGGGAGATGAGTAAATGCGGAGTCGGCGTGGCGCTCGCGGCCGCGCTGCTCGGGCTTGCCGGCTGCGCGTCGGGCCCGCCGAGAGCTCACGCACCCGGGCGCGGATACTGCGTCGCCGGCCATGGTTGTTATCGCGTGCTTGCCTCGGGGGCCGGCTACCGGGCGAGCGGCATCGCCTCCTGGTATGGCCGCGGTGATGCAGGCCGGCCGACCGCAAGCGGCGCTCCGTTCGCTCCCGATGCGATGCGGATCGCCCACAAAACCCTGCCATTCGGCACCTGGGTCAGAATCCGCAATTTGAGCAACGGTCGCGAGGCGGTGGCCATGGTCAATGATCGCGGGCCCTTCTATGGCGGCCGGGTCATCGACGCGACGCCCGCCGTCGCCGAGCGACTGGGCTTCTACGGCAACGGGACGGCGTCGGTGGAAGTGATGGACGTGCCCGCTGGGGAGCTCAGCGCGGCGCAGCGGGCTGCCGCGCGGGCAGATGAGCGGAGTGCCGTCACTTACGCGCGACGCCATCCGCACGGGATCCTCGCAGAGGCAGGGCACGTGGCGATACGTGGCGTTGTCGACGTCACGACCACTGGGGTCAAAGTCGTCGTGGGCGTGGTGCGCGGCGTGCTTGGGCTGGGATGGGACGCTCTCAAGGCGCTGTGAGCCGTGGCCGTTGCTGCCGCGTCGGACCCCCTTAATATGGCGCCATGGTCAAGGGCGATTCCTCACTAGTCTCTTTGTTGGCGCATCCGGACGTTCCGAACAACGGTGTGCGGAGGGTTGCTGCTTGCGCAGTGATCGCAGGCCCGGATTTGCTGCGGTTTCAGTACGTGCTGGAGGCCGATCCGTTGCTCATCCGCGTCCCACACCCGGTGACGGGGGCGGGACGGACGGACAAGCTCTGGGCACACACATGCTTCGAGGCGTTCATTGGCTTCCCGGAGTCGCCCCGCTACCTGGAGCTCAATTTCTCGCCCTCCGGCCAATGGGGGGCGTATCGCTTCGATTCCTACCGGCAGGGCATGACGCCTGCCCTGGAAGCGGCGCCGCGGCTCGTGCTTCGGCGCCTCGCGGAGAGGCTGGAGCTGCAGGCTGAGGTGCAACTGGGCGGGAGTCTCCTCTCCACGGGGCCTGGCTCGGGGGCGTCCCGGCGACGGTTGCGGATCGCTTTGAGCACGGTAGTAGAGGACCGGGAGGGCAGGCTGTCATACTGGGCGGTGCGCCACCCGCCCGGGCGGCCGGATTTCCACCACCCCGAAGGCTTTGCGCTCGCGCTCGAGCTCCCCAGTCAAGCTGCCACTCCCCCATGAAGTTCGGTATCGATCGCTTGCTCGAGGAGCCGCAGCTCCGCAAGCCGCTCGCCGGAAGGCGCGTGGCGCTGCTGGCCCATCCTGCCTCCGTCACGCGCAATCTCGTGCATTCCCTGGATGCCCTGGCGGCGCTCGGTGACGTTCGACTCAGCGCGGCCTTCGGGCCGCAGCACGGGCTGCGCGGGGACAAGCAGTACAACATGGTGGAGTCGTCGGACTTCGTCGACCCCGTGCATGGGATCCCTGTCTTCAGCCTCTACGGGGAGGTAAGGCGACCGACCGACCAGATGATGGACAGCTTCGACGACCTGCTGGTCGACCTGCAGGACGTGGGCTGCCGCATCTATACGTTCGTGGCGACGCTGCGGTACGTCCTGGAGGAGGCTGCGAAGCGGGGCAAGACCGTGTGGGTGCTCGATCGTCCAAATCCCGCCGGCCGGCCGGTGGAGGGTCTATCCTTGCGTCCGGGCTGCGAGAGCTTCGTCGGGCCTGGGCCTATTCCGATGCGACACGGGCTGACGCTCGGGGAGCTGGCGCGCTGGTTCGTCTCGACGCTCAAGCTCGACGTCGATTGTCAGGTTATTGCGCTCGACGGCTGGGAGCCTGAGGCTGCGCCGGGTTACGGCTGGCCCCTCGGGCGGCGCACCTGGGTCAATCCGAGCCCCAACGCGCCAACCCCGTGGATGGCGCGCTGTTATGCCGGCACCGTCATGGTGGAGGGAACGACCCTTTCGGAAGGCCGTGGGACTACTCGTCCGCTGGAGCTTTTCGGGGCGCCCGATGTCGATGTGCAGTCGCTCCTGGCGACCATGCGCGAGCTGGCGCCCGCCTGGATGCGCGGCTGCCGGCTGCGCCCCTGCTGGTTCGAGCCCACTTTCTACAAGCATGTGGGCAAGCTTTGCGCCGGGGTGCAGATCCATGTCGAGGACGCGATCTACTACGACCACGAGGCATTCCGTCCGTGGCGGCTCATGGCACTTGCCTTCAAGGCGCTGCGGCGTCTCGCACCCGACTATCCGCTGTGGCGAGACTTTGCCTACGAGTACGAGCGTCACCGCCTTGCGATCGACGTGATCAACGGCAGCGACCTGCTGCGGCGCTGGGTCGACGATCCGGCGGCCACGCCTGCGGACCTCGACGCGCTCGCAGCGAAGGACGAGGCGGCATGGAGCGCCGAGCGGCAGGCGTACCTGTTGTACTGAGTCAGCATGCAGACGGCTCGCGACATCACAGGCTACCGCAGGCACTGGGCCGAGCGCTTCGGCACGGCGCCTTTCCTGCCCATGTCTCGCGCCGAGATGGACCAGCTCGGCTGGGACAGCTGCGACATCATCATCGTGACCGGCGACGCCTATGTCGATCATCCGAGCTTCGGCATGGCCATCGTCGGGCGGGTGCTCGAGGCGCAAGGCTTCAGGGTGGGGATGGTCGCGCAGCCCGACTGGCACAGCGCGGAGGCCTTCGCGGCGCTGGGCCGTCCCAACCTCTTCTTCGGCGTCACCGCGGGCAACATGGACTCCATGGTCAACCGCTACACCGCCGACCGCCGGCTGCGCAGCGACGATGCCTACACGCCGGGAGGCGTCGGCGGCAAGCGGCCGGACCGCTCGGTGATCGTCTACGCCCAGCGTGCGCGGGAGGCTTTCAAGGACGTGCCGATCGTCATCGGCGGTATCGAAGCGTCATTGCGCCGCATCGCGCATTTCGACTACTGGTCGGAAAAAGTGCGCCGCTCGATCCTGCTCGATGCGAAGGCGGACTTGCTCGTCTACGGCAACGGTGAGCGGCAGATCTGCGAGGTCGCGCATCGCCTGGCAGCCGGGGAGTCGATCCGCGACATCACGGACATGCGCGGCAGCGCGTTCGCGCGCAAGTCGGTCCCCGAGGATTGGATCGAGATCGACTCCACACATCTCGATGTGCCGGGGCCGGTCACGCCCCACGCCGATCCCTACGCCATGCAGCCCGCGCGGGCCGTGTCGGACCGTACCGAATCGCGCCCGCGCGCCCAGGAAACTGAAAAGGTCGTACGTTTCGTGCGCCGTGTGAAGAACGCCGATCGCGGGCGCAGCGTCATCCGGATGCCTTCCTATGACCAGGTCGCCTCTGACCCGGTGTTGTATGCGCACGCCAATCGCATCCTGCATCTGGAGGCGAACCCCGGCAATGCCCGCGCGCTGGTGCAGCGTCACGGCGACATCGAGGTATGGCTGAACCCGCCACCGATCCCGCTGACCACGGCGGAGATGGACTGGGTCTACGAGCGTCCCTACCGCCGGCGGCCGCACCCGACTTACGGCGATGCCAAAATCCCGGCCTACAAGATGATCCGCTTCTCGGTCGCGATCCAGCGCGGCTGCTTCGGCGGCTGCACCTTCTGCTCCATCACGGAGCACGAGGGGCGCATCATCCAGAGCCGCTCCGCGCGCTCGGTCGTCCGTGAGGTGGAGACGATCCGCGACGAGGTGCCGGGCTTCACGGGTGTCATCTCCGACCTCGGCGGTCCCACGGCCAACATGTACCGTCTCGCCTGCCGCAGTCGCGAGATCGAGAGCGCCTGCCGCCGGCCGTCCTGTGTGTACCCCGGCATCTGCCCCAACCTCGACACCGATCACGCGCCGCTGATCGACCTCTACCGCAAGGTCCGCGAGCTGCCCGGCATCCGCAAGGTGCTCATCGCTTCCGGCGTGCGTTACGACTTGGCGGTCGAGTCGCCGGAGTACGTGAAGGAGCTGGCGCAACATCACACGGGTGGCTATCTCAAGATCGCCCCGGAGGCGATCGCCGAGGGCCCGCTGGCGATGATGATGAAGCCCGGGATCGGCGCCTACGACCGCTTCAAGGAGCTCTTCGACCGCTACTCGCGCGAGGCCGGCAAAGAGCAGTACCTCATCCCGTACTTCATCGCCGCCCATCCGGGCACGAGCGATGAGGACATGCTCGAGCTCGCCCTGTGGCTGAAGAAGAACGGCTTCCGTGCCGACCAGGTGCAGGCGTTCCTGCCATCGCCCATGGCGACGGCGACAGCCATGTATCACTCCGGCAAGAACCCGCTGAAGCGCCTGAGCCGCGGCGGCGGCGAGGTGCGGGTGCCGAAGGGCCTGAAGGTGCGGCGCCTCCACAAGGCGTTCCTGCGCTACCATGATGCCAACAACTGGCCGGTGTTGCGCGAGGCGCTGCGACGCATGGGCCGGGCCGATCTGATCGGCAACGGCAGGCATCAGCTGGTCCCCGCGTATCAGCCGGCTGGGCGGGCCGGCGGCCCAGCCGCCAAGGACGGCCAGAGGCAGGGCACGTTCCGTACCCAGCACACCGGCTTGCCGCGCAACCCGCGGAGCGCGCGCCGAAAGTAACCGAGACTGACAATGACGAGGCCGACATCGATTCGTGCCCTGACGACAGGCGCCTTGGGGGTCCTGATGGTGCTTGCCGTGCTGACGTCGACTGTCATGGCTCGCCATGCGCTGGCGGCACCGGCCGTCGTCAGGACGCCGGCGCTGGGGCTCGAGATTCGAGGTGCCATCGGGCCGGCCACCTCGCTCTACATCCAGCGCGGTCTCGAGGCGGCGCAGCGGCGTGGCAGTCCCTTCGTGATCCTGGAGATCGACACGCCGGGGGGCCTCCTGACCTCCATGCGCGAGATCATCAGCGACATCCTCGCCTCACCGGTGCCGGTCGTCGCCTATGTGGCTCCGCCCGGCGCGCGGGCGGCGAGCGCGGGCACGTACATCCTGTATGCCTGCCATTTCGCGGCGATGGCGCCGGCGACCAACCTGGGCGCCGCCACCCCGGTGTCGATCGGCGGCTCCGAGCCGGCGCCGCCCGCGGAAAGCCCCACGAAGCAGGACAAGACCGGGAAGACGGCCCCCGCTCCCGAGCCGACGCCGCCGATGAGCGCCGAGGAGCGCAAGGTCCTCAACGATTCGATCGCCTACATCCGCGGCCTGGCGCAGCTTCGCGGCCGCAACGCGGATTGGGCCGAGCAGGCGGTGCGCGGCGCCGCGAGCCTGCCCGCGACCCAGGCGCTGCAGCAGCACGTCATAGATTTCATTGCGCCCGACCTGACGAGCCTGCTGACACAGTTGAATGGCCGCGAGACGCGCATAGGCGACCGGGAGGTGCGCCTGGACACCAGTGGCGTGCGGGTCGAGTGGATGAAGCCCGACTGGCGCACGCGGCTGCTCGGTGTCATCACCAATCCGGAGATCGCCTACGGGCTGCTGCTGATCGGCATCTGGGGCCTGCTCTTCGAGGGCTATCATCCCGGCGGGGTGTTGCCGGGCGTGGTCGGTGTGGTCTCGCTGCTCGTCGCGCTCTTCGCCTTCCAGCTGCTGCCCACGAATTTCGCCGGCCTGGCGCTCCTCATCGTCGGCGCCGGCATGATGGCCGCGGAGTTCTTCTTCCCGGCCTACGGGTCGCTCGGCATCGGCGGGCTCATCGCCTTCATCGTGGGCTCGCTCATTCTCTTCTCGGGCGCTGCGGGCATCCAGGTGGCGCTGCCACTCATCGGCGGGCTTGCGACCGCGGGCGGTCTCGTCATTCTCGGGATCGTGTATCTTGCCACCCATGCCAGGCGCAGCCCGGTCGTAACCGGCACGCAGGCCATGCTCGGGGCGGTGGTCGAGGCGGCGGAGGATTTCGTGGCGCGCGGACGCGTCCGCTATGGAGGCGAGCTATGGAACGCCCGCAGCGCGGCGCCCCTGAAGGCCGGACAGGCGGCGCGCGTCGTGAAAGTAGAAGGTCTAACATTGTGGGTTGAGCCGTCGCAATAAACGGCCGCCATCGCCCCGGGAGAACCTCATGTCTTATGCTGCCCTCGTCATTGTCGTCATCATCGCGCTGCTGGTGTTCAGCGCCATCAACGTGCTGAATGAATACGAGCGGGCCGTGATGTTCACGCTCGGGCGTTTCACGGGCATAAAGGGGCCGGGGATCATCCTGATCTGGCCGGTCCTCCAGAGAATGAAAAAAGTGGACCTGCGGGTCATCGTGCTCAACGTGCCGAAGCAGGATGTGATCACCCGCGACAACGTGTCGGTGAAGGTGAATGCGGTGGTCTACTTCCGCGTCGTCGATCCCGGCCGGGCCATCATCCAGGTGGCCAACGTCTGGGACGCGACCAGTCAGGTGGCGCAGACGACGTTGCGCTCGGTGCTGGGTCAGCACGAGATGGATGATCTGCTCTCCCAGCGCGACAAGCTGAACAGCGACATCCAGCGCATCCTCGATCAGAACACCGAGGCCTGGGGTATCAAGGTCGCGAACGTGGAGATCAAGGACGTGGATCTGGATGAAAGCATGATTCGTGCGATGGCCCGGCAGGCGGAGGCCGAGCGCAATCGGCGCGCGAAGGTCATCAACGCCGAGGGCGAGAAGCAGGCTGCGCAGACGCTGACCGAGGCGGCGCAGGTTCTGGGCCAGCATGGGAGCGCGCTGCAGCTTCGATATCTTCAGACTCTGGCCGACATCTCGCACGACAAGTCGTCGCTGATCATCTTCCCTTTGCCGCTCGATCTCATCCGGCCGCTGCTGGGGGCGCTGGAGCCGGGCCGGACCGGGCAGTCCGGCTCCAGCGCTTCAAGCTAGCGCGTTGCCCGGGGCATGCGGCTCAGATACACCTTCGTCATCGACGAGCATTCGCGTTTCATCCTCGAGGGCCGGATATTCCTGCGGACGATACTGACGGCCGGGGTGCGGCCAACCGACATCGTGGCGCAGGTCACGGCGCGCAGCGGTGAGGTCGGCAAGCGCATCGCTGCACAATTCGGCGTGCGCGCGCTCGATCTGCCTCTCGGACCGGACGGTGCCTACTGCAACAAGATCAATCAGCTCTTCACGCTGGCGGACGAGGACTTCGATGTGCTCGTGGCCTGCGACACGGATCTGGCGATCATGAGACCCCTGGACGAGGTGGCGACGCCGGAGTTCGTTCGCGCGCGGCGCGTCGATCAGGAGAATCCGCCGCTCGCGGTGCTGGAGCGGATTCGAGAATTCCTGGGCTTGCCGCAACAGCCCGCGCTGGCCGCGCCGAGCTGCTGTCCCGCCGCCAGGACCTACGCGATGAACTGCAATGGCGGAATGCTGCTGATTCCGCGGCAGTTCATGCAGCCGCTGGGCGAGGCGTGGCTGGGCTACGCCACGAGGTTGACCGAGCAGCGTCACCTCTTCGAGCCGTGGGTCAACCACATCGACCAGGTGAGCTGGGCGTTTGCGATGCTGAAGCTGGCGCTGCCGTTTCGGGAATTGCCGCTGGAGTACAACTTTCCCACCAACCTGGCAAAGCGGATGCCGCGGGGGACGTACGCGCAGCCGGCGGTCCTGCATTACCATCGTTCGCTCGATCGGAGGGGGCGGTTGCGCTCGAGCGGGGTCGGACTGGTGGACGAATCCATAAGAGAGGCCAACAGGCGTCTCAGGGAGGGGGCGGGGGATTACTCCAACCGGAGTGCGATCACGATGACGGGTTTCAATGGTCGATGGGTACTGGCGGCGGCGGGCGTGCTGCTTGCGCTGGCGACGGTCGCGGGGGCGCTGGGCGCGCACACTTTGAAGAGTCACTGGGGTGCGGAACGGCTGGAGGTGTATGACACGGCGGTGCGATACCAGTTCTACCACTCGCTGGGGTTGCTTGGGATCGGGCTCGCGCTCAGGACATTGGACGGGGGGGCGCTGCGGGCGGCGGCGGCGCTGGTCCTTTTGGGGATCATCCTGTTCTCGGGGAGTCTTTACGCATTGACACTGGGGGCGCCACGGGTGATGGGAGCGGTGACGCCGGTTGGAGGGGTGGCATTGATTGCGGGGTGGATCGTGTTTGCTTACGGCGTTTGGCGGGCGTGGTGATGGCGGCGATCTGCGAGCGCCTCACAAAATGGCTCTTGGCCAGAACGCCGTGAATACTTCCGTGTAGGCTCGCGGATCGCCGTCCTGGCGATCAGCGTCTGGCCAAGAGCCATTTTGCGATGCGCTCTCTCGTAAGCTCGGGGTTACCGATAGATGAGGCACTGCCGGAGTTGCGGCGGGTGCTTGGGGAATGTTCCTCGGTGGTGCTCATGGCGCCGCCGGGGGCGGGGAAGAGTACGGTCGTGCCGTTGGTGCTGCTCGCTGAGAGTTGGGCGGCGGGGAGGCGCATTTTGATGCTGGAGCCGCGACGGCTGGCTGCGCGCGCGGTGGCGGTTCGGATGGCGGAGACGCTGGGGGAGGCGGTCGGGCGCACTGTAGGGTACCGGATGCGACTTGATACGCGGGTGTCGCGGGATACGCGTATCGAAGTCGTCACGGAAGGCGTGCTGACGCGGATGCTGCAGTCGGACCCGGCGCTTGAAGGTGTTGCGGCGGTTCTGTTCGACGAGTACCACGAGAGGAGCCTGCAGGCCGATCTCGGGCTGGCACTGGCGCTCGACGCGCGCGAGAACGTGGTGCCGGAGCTCAGGATAGTGGTCATGTCGGCGACGCTGGAGGGGGCCGCGGTGTCGCGGTTGCTCGGAGAGGCGCCTGTCGTCACGGCGAACGGCAGGGCCTTCCCGGTTACGACGCGATACGCGGGCAAGGGAATGCCGCCGCTGCCTGAGATGGGGACGAGTCGCGGGACGCAGGAATATCCCGAGGCGCTGACGGCGCGAATCGTTCGGCTTGCGTTGGAAGAAGAGCGCGGGGATGTGCTCGTGTTTCTTCCGGGAGCGCGGGAGATTCATCGGGTGCGGGCGCTGCTCGAGGGCTCTGCCGCGGCATCGAGCGGTGGGGGGCGGCTGCAATTGCTGCCGCTCTATGGGGAGCTGTCGAGCGAGGAGCAGGATGTGGCGCTTACGCCCGCCCGCGAGGGATCTCGCCGCGTCGTGCTCGCCACCAACATCGCCGAGACGAGCCTGACCATTCCGGGGGTGCGGGTGGTGGTGGACTCCGGGCTCGTTCGCCGCTTGCGCTTCGATCCGGCAACCGGCATGAGCCGCCTCGAGACCGAGCGCATCTCGCGGGCTTCGGCGGAGCAGAGACAGGGCCGAGCGGGGCGGGTGGAGCCGGGGGTGTGCTATCGCGCTTGGAGCGAGGGCGCGCAGCGCAGCCTCGCCCCGTTCAGCCCGGCGGAGATCGTCGAGGCCGATCTGACGCCGCTGGCGCTGGAGCTTGCGGGGTGGGGGGTGCGCGATGCGGCCGCGCTCAAGTGGCTCGATCCGCCGCCCGCGGCCATGCTGGCAAGCGCCCGAGATCTGCTCGAGCGTCTTGGCGCTCTCGACGCCGCCGGGCGGATCACGCCGCACGGGCGCGAGATGACGCGGCTCGGCGTGCATCCACGGCTGGCGCATATGCTGCTGCGGGCGAGGCAGACGCGCTCCCTGCCGCTCGCCGCCGATCTCGCGGTGCTGCTGTCGGAGAGGGATCTCCTGCGCGGGACGGCGGGAGCCCGGGATGCCGACATTCGTGGACGCATCGAGGCCCTACGCGGCGGGGGCGAGTCCGGCGGAATGGATCGTGCGGCCCTGCACAGGGCAAGGCGCAGCGCACGCGAGCTGCTGCGTCAGCTCGGTGCGGCCACGGATTCCAATCCGAGCGCGGCGGTGAGGGGCGGCTCCGTCGGGGGGCTGCTTGCGCTGGCGTTTCCCGATCGCATCGGGCGGCGGCGAGCCGGTGGCGAGGGGCGCTTCACGCTGACCAACGGGCGGGGCGCGCATTTCCCCGAGCCGCAGCCGCTCTCGCGCCAGGAGCTGATCGTCGCGGTCGATCTGGACGACCGCGAGCGGGATGCGCGCATCCGGCTCGCGGCGCCGGTGAGCCGCGAGGACATCGATGCGCACATGGCCTCGCGCCTGGTGCGCAGCGACTCCGTCGAGTGGAATGCGCGCGAGCAGGCGGTTCTCGCCCGGCGAGTCCTGCGGCTCGACGGTCTCGTCCTCGAGGAGAGCGCCCTGCCGGAGGTGCCGCGCGAGCAAGCCCGTGCCGCCATGCTCGAAGGCGTCCGCGAGCTCGGCATCGAATCTCTGCCCTGGAGTCGCGAGGCGCGCGATCTGCAGGCGCGCGTCGGCTTCGTGCGGCGCCTGGGCCGTGACTACGAGCGTTGGCCGGACCTTGCCGATGAGGCCCTCGCGGCCGCGACCGGCGACTGGCTCGCGCCGTGGCTCGACGGGATCACTCGCCGTGGGCACCTGGCCCGCGTTCCGCTGCTCGATGCGCTGCTGGCGCGGCTGAGTTGGGACGAGCGCCGGGAGCTCGACGCGCTTGCCCCCACCCACCTGCCCGTGCCGAGCGGTTCGCGTATACACATAGATTACGTGGACGAGAGCGCGCCCGCGGTATCCGTCCGGCTGCAGGAGGTCTTCGGGCTGGAGACGACGCCGCGGATCGGCGGCGGCCGGGTACCCGTCACCTTCAAGCTGCTCTCGCCGGCGCAACGGCCCGTCCAGGTGACGCGCGATCTGGCAAGCTTCTGGCGCGGCGCGTATGCGGACGTGCGCAAGGACATGCGGGGCCGCTACCCGAAGCACTACTGGCCGGAGAATCCCCTCGAGGCGGAGCCTGTCAGAGGCGTGCGGCGGCGAACTTAAGCCGGTACACTTCGCGTCCATCCCGCATTGCACTCGGGCGCGCTGCACGCGTTACGGTCGTGCTATGCCGGATTACGGGCGCAGTACACATCAAGCCAAGCGTTCTGACGGGTCGTCAAATAGAGATGATGACGCAGCCATTGGATACCGCCGCAACGGCGCCGGCCATCGATTTACGTTTCGGGCAGGTGGGCCTCATGCAGGTGCGCATCCGCTCGACCGATCCGGGCGCGATTCTCGACGAGCTGACCGGCCGTGTGGCCAGCGCGCCGCTTTTCTTTCAGCGCACCGGAGTGTGTCTCGACCTGACCGCTCTCGGCCGGGACCCGCAGCTCGAGGAGATGCGGGCGGTAATGGACGCCGTGCGCCGCGCGGGCATGCTGCCGGTGGGACTCGTAGGCGGCTCGGCCGGGGTGGAGGCCTTGTCGGCGGCGCTCGAGCTGCCAGTGCTCGCGCCTTTCCGGCAGCAGACCCAGGCGGCACCGATCGTGCATGCGGCGCAACCGGCAGAGCGAGCCGAGGTCGGCATTCCGACGCTGATCCAACACCAGCCCGTGCGCTCGGGCCAACGTCTTTATGCGCGCAGCCGCGACGTCGTGGTCACATCCACCGTCGGCGCCGGCGCGGAGGTGATCGCAGACGGATGCGTGCATGTCTACGGCTCGTTGCGCGGGCGCGCTGTGGCCGGGGCGCGGGGAGAGACGAGTGCGCGGGTGTTCTGTCAGGAATTCCATGCGGAGCTGATATCGATCGCGGGTGTGTTCCGGGTATTCGAGACCTTGCCGCCGGAGCTCGCCGGCAAGCCGGTGCAGGCGTGGCTGGATGGCGACGATTTGCGTTTCACCCCTCTAACCTCTTGAATACGTCAACAGCGAGTGAATCAAGTCGAGTCCAGTCACAGGGCTGGCCGCTCAAAGCGCCGCAGGCGACGTTGAGCCAGTACACCAGGAGACGATATTGACCGAGATCATCGTGGTGACTTCAGGCAAGGGCGGCGTCGGCAAGACGACCACCTCGGCTAGTGTGGCCTGCGGCCTCGCCCGCCGCGGCAAGCGTGTGGTGGTGATCGACTTCGACATCGGGCTGCGCAATCTCGACCTCATCATGGGCTGCGAGCGCCGGGTCGTCTACGACTTCGTCAACGTCATCCAAGGCGACTGCACGCTGAGGCAGGCACTCATCAAGGACAAACGGCTCGAGACGCTGCACGTGCTCGCTGCTTCGCAGACGCGCGACAAGGATGCGCTGACCGCGGAGGGCGTGAGAAAGGTGCTCGATGAGCTGGTCGCGGACGGCTTCGACTACATCCTCTGCGATTCTCCCGCGGGGATCGAGAAGGGCGCGCACCTGGCGATGTACTACGCCGATCGCGCGGTGGTGGTCGTGAATCCCGAAGTGTCCTCGGTTCGCGACTCCGACCGCATCCTCGGGCTGCTCGCGAGCAAGACGCAACGCGCGGAGCAGGGCAACGGGGGCGTCAAGGAACATCTTCTGCTGACGCGATACAACCCGAAGCGAGTCGCGAGCGGAGAGATGATGAGTGTGGATGACGTGAAAGAGATCCTGGGCCTCGATGTGATTGGCGTGGTGCCAGAGTCCCCGGACGTCCTGGCCGCATCCAATGCCGGCGTTCCGGTGATCCTGAACGACGAGAGCAATGCTTCGCGTGCCTACGACGACGCGGTCGCGCGTCTGCTCGGCGAGGAGTTGCCGATGCGCTTCCTGGAGGAGCCCAAGAGAAGCTTCTTCGCACGGATGTTCGGAGGCTGATGTGGGGCTGCTAGCTCTATTTCGCCGCACCCCGACCTCCGCCAGCGTCGCCAAGGAACGCCTGCGCATCATCGTGGCGCAGGAGCGCAGCGCGCGGGGTGGCCCGGATTACCTGCCGCTGCTGAGGCGCGAGATACTGCAGGTGATCCACAAGTACGTCAACGTGGATCCGGAGGCGGTCCAGATCAACCTCGGGAACGAGGAAGGACACGAGGTCCTCGAGCTGAGCGTGGCGCTGCCCGAAAAGACGCGGGCTTAGCGCGCACCGGCCGAAAGGGGGCGGGCGACGGCGGACGCGCCGCCGCCCGCGCCTCGTGGGCCGGAAAGCCGGCCGAAATACGAGATCCAGGTCCTCACCTGTCATGAGGGCCGTCCCGGCCATCAGCTGCAGATCCCGATCGCCATGGAGCTGAAGAATCTGCCGGACTTCCGCCGCTTCGACTATTACAGCTCCTACGGCGAGGGTTGGGCGCTCTACACGGAGACACTCTGCGATGAGATGGGTCTCTACGACGACCCTTATTCCAGGTTCGGCTACCTGGACTACCAGATGTGGCGGGCCGTGAGGCTGGTCGTGGACACGGGCATCCATGCCGAAGGGTGGACGCGCGCCCGGGCGGTGCGCTACTTCGAGGACAACAGTGCCCTGAGCGAGCAGAACATCAACACGGAAGTCGACCGCTACATCGCGTGGCCCGGGCAGGCGCTCTCCTATATGATCGGTGAGCTTGACATCCAGCGCCTGCGGCAGAAGGCCGAGAGCGAATTGGGACCGCGATTCGACATCAAGGCCTTCCATGCCGCGCTGCTGGAGCACGGTGCCCTGCCGCTCACTGTCCTCGATCAGGTCATTGACCGCTGGATACGGGATCAGCGCGCCGGCAAGAGTGTGGGGCAGCCGGCGGGGTAGACGACAGCGCCCAATGAGGCTCGAGCATGATCCGGGGTTGCAGGTTGCGTTTGGCATGGCTGTTTACGCTGCGCGGCTTGGTTGCCCAGATTCCGCCGCGGCTCATCACGAAAACGGCGCGCCGGATCGGCGCCGAGCGCGCGGCGGAGCTCCGGTCGTTTCTCGACAGTCTGCAGGCCGAGTCGTTCGGTGGTCGCGCAATGTGACGATGAGCGGCGCGGGTTGGCAGTTCTGGATCGATCGGGGCGGCACCTTCACGGATATCGTCGCCCGAGCACCCGACGGCAGCCTGCATACTCAAAAGCTGTTGTCCGAGAGTCCCAATCACTACCTGGACGCCGCAGTCGAAGGGATCCGCCGGACTCTCGGTCTGCGGAAGGGCTCGACCATCCCGTCCGATGCCATGACGGCGGTCAAGATGGGAACGACCGTCGCGACGAACGCCCTACTGGAGCGTCGCGGCGCTCGTACCCTGCTCGCAATCACCAGCGGGTTCGCGGACGCGCTGCGCATCGGCTATCAGAACCGGCCGCGGCTCTTCGAGCGGCATATCGTGCTGCCCGAGCTGCTGTACGAGCGCGTTCTGGAAGTCGAGGAACGCCTCAGCGCCCAGGGTGAGATCCTGACGGCCATCGGATTGGAGAAGGCGCGCGCGCAGCTGATACGGGCCTTCGAGGATGGCATCCGCTCGGTCGCGGTTGTCTTCATGCACGGTTATCGCTTCCCGCAACATGAGCGCGCGTTCGCGCAGCTCGCCCGCGAGATCGGCTTCACTCAGGTGTCGGTGAGCCACGAGGTCAGCCCCCTCGTCAAGCTGGTGGGACGCGGTGATACGGCGGTGGCCGACGCTTACCTCTCTCCGGTGCTGCGCAAGTATGTCGACCAGGTGGGCGGCGAGCTGGGAGAGAGCGTGCGACTGCTCTTCATGCAGTCGAACGGCGGGCTCGTGGAGGCCCGCAGGTTCCACGGCAAGGACGCGATTCTCTCCGGACCAGCCGGCGGGATCGTCGGCATGGTGCGCACGGCCACGGAAGCCGGCGCGGAGCGCGTGATCGGTTTCGACATGGGCGGTACTTCCACCGACGTCTCGCATTATGACGGTGAGCTGGAGCGCACGTTCGAGACGGTCGTCGCCGGCGTACGGATTCGCGCGCCCATGATGCACATCCATACTGTAGCCGCGGGCGGAGGCTCCATCTGCCGCTTCGACGGCATTCGGTTGCGCGTCGGGCCGGAGTCCGCGGGCGCCATTCCCGGACCGGCATGCTATCGCCGCGGAGGACCGCTGACCGTCACGGATTGCAACGTCATGCTGGGGCGCCTTCAGGCCGACTTCTTTCCGCATGTCTTCGGTCCGAATGGCGATGCTCCGATCGACCTCGCGGCGGTGACGACGCAATTCGATGCCATGGTGGAAGAGGTGGCCCGATCCGCGGGGACACGAAGATCGCCGCGGGAGCTCGCCCACGGATTCCTGCGCATCGCCGTGGAGAACATGGCGAACGCGATCAAGCAGATCTCGATCCAGAGAGGTCATGACGTCACCGCGTATACGCTCGCGTGCTTTGGAGGTGCGGGCGGACAACACGCCTGCCTGGTGGCGGACGCCCTCGGCATGCGCCGCATCCTCATCCATCGACTTGCCGGCGTGCTGTCGGCTTATGGGATGGGACTCGCGGATCTGCGGCTGATCAGGCAAAGAGCGGTGGAGGCGCCGCTGGGAGTTGCTCTGCGACCGGAGTTGGAGCGTGCCCTCGCGGAGCTCGAGCGCGACGGCGTGGCGGAAATGACGTCCCAAGGCGTGGCCTCGGACAACATCACCGTCCTGCGGCGGCTGCACTTGAAATACCAGGGCACGGATCTGGCGCTCGTGATTCCCTTCGGGGAGACGCGCGCGACGGCGGAAGCGTTCGCCGCGGCGCATCGCGCGCGATTCGGTTTCGAGGTGCCCGACGACGAATTGATCGTCGAGGCCGTCTCCGTGGAGGTCGTTGGTGCCGCTGATGCGCCGAGCGCGTCCCGCAGCTTTTCCGTGCAAACGGTCACGCCGCCCCCGGTGCGCGCGAGCCGCGCGATCTGGTTCGGCGGCGCGGCGGTCGAAACGTCGATTTACTCTCGGGACGATCTGAAGTTCGGACACATGGTCGTGGGCCCCGCAGTCATCACCGAGGCCTCCGCGACCACTGTATTGGAGGCGGGCTGGCGCGCGAGCGTCGACGGCCTCGAGAATCTGGTCCTGGAGCGTGTGGAGGCATTGCCGAGGCGCGTGGCCGTCGGAACGGATGCGGATCCGGTCATGCTGGAGGTGTTCGGCAATCTCTACATGTCGATCGCGGAGCAGATGGGGGTCGCGCTGCAGAGCACTTCGCGCTCGGTCAACATCAAGGAGCGGCTGGATTACTCGTGCGCCGTATTCGACCGCGAGGGTGCGCTGATTGCGAACGCGCCCCACATGCCGATTCACCTGGGGTCGATGGGCGAGAGCGTGAAGGTGATCATTGCCGCTCGGCAGCGCAACGCGGACGGCCGCGGAATGCGGCCGGGAGACGTCTACGCGCTCAACGCTCCTTACAACGGCGGCACGCATCTTCCGGATATCACGGTCATCATGCCTGTGTTCGACGGCGGAGGCGAGACCGCGCCGGCGAGCGCGGCCGGGCCGCTCTTCTATGTAGCCTCTCGCGGGCACCACGCCGACATCGGTGGCATCACACCCGGGTCCATGCCGCCGGGCAGCCGCACGATCACCGAGGAGGGCGTGCTCATCGACAACTTCCTGCTGGTCGATGCGGGCCGTTTCTGCGATATGGAGACCCGCGCGCTGCTGCGCGGTGGCCCTTACCCCGCACGCAATCCGGATCAGAACATCGCCGATCTGAAAGCACAGGTCGCGGCCTGCGCCAAGGGCGCGGAAGAGTTGCGGCGGATGGTGCGGCAGTTCGGGCTGCCGGTTGTGACCGCATACATGGGGCACGTGCAGGATCACGCCGCGGAAGCGGTTCGTCGCGTTCTCGACGTCCTGCGCGATGGAGAATTCGCGTATGAGATGGATGACGGGTCCGTGATCCGGGCCCGCATCACGATCGATCGCGCATCCCGCCGCGCGCGGATCGATTTCAGCGGCACGAGCCCGCAGCGGCCCAATAACTTCAATGCGCCGCCAGCCATTTCGCGCGCCGCAGTCCTCTATGTCTTCCGCACTCTCGTCGATGACGACATCCCGATGAACGATGGCTGTCTGCTGCCGCTCGAGATCGTCATTCCGGAAGGGTCGATGCTCCGCCCCCGCTACCCGGCCGCCGTCGTCGCGGGCAATGTCGAGACCAGCCAGACGATCATCGACGCGCTCTACGGGGCTTTGGGGGTCCTCGCCGCGGCTCAGGGCACGATGAACAACTTCACGTTCGGCGATGGCGAGCATCAGTACTATGAAACCATCTGCGGCGGCTCGGGCGCTGGGCCCGATTTCGATGGCACGGACGCCGTCCATACGCATGCAACCAACAGCCTGATGACGGATCCAGAGGTTCTGGAGTGGCGCTTCCCTGTGCTTCTGGATCGCTTCGAGATCCGAAGGGGGTCGGGAGGCAAGGGTCGCCACCACGGGGGCGACGGCGTCGTGCGCCACGTCCGTTTCAGGACGGCCATGACCGCTGCGATCCTTTCGAACCGTCGCCGCGTGCCACCCTTCGGGCTGCAGGGAGGTGAGGCGGGGCGGCTCGGCAGGAATGAGGTCCGCAGAGTGTCGGGACTGGTCGAGTCCCTGGGGGCAACTCAGGTCGTCGAGATGGCCCCGGGTGATGTGTTCATCATTGAAACGCCCGGTGGTGGTGGTTTCGGTTCATCCGGTTGACGGCCCGCGACCGTTTGTTCGGAAATACGAGTCTGCGGCCTTCAGGGATAGAGCGGCGCCAGGCCGTCGCGCTGTCGTCCCGCTTTGCCGGGTGACGCGGGTAGCTGCGTGAGCGCAGCGGCGAGGGTGTCGCCTTGCCATGCTCCGCCGGCATAGCAGGCGCGGTCGAGATCGCGCAGTAACTCGTCGACGCTGGCATCGCCTATCTTTGCGCCGATGGCGTTGATACCCGCCGGAGTCGTGCCCCAGAGAGCCGTGGCCCAGACGAGCAGATGCGCTCTCGCGGCTTGCGGGTCGTTGGCCTGACACGCGGCGCGAAACGCTGCCCGCTCTTTCGCGGGATCAGGTCGGAGTTGACGCGGATTGGTTGGGGCGGCGGGGCGCGCGGGCCGTGGCGCGACTCGCGACCGGCGGCGTGACCACAACCATGCGCCCAGCGTCGCCAGCCACGCGACGGCAAGGCCGATGCTGATCCACTCCCACTCGGAGGGAGAGCGAGCCGGCGCAGCCGGGGGCGGCGGCGCTCGACGGAGCGCAAGCGGCGCAGGTTGCGGTTGCCGTTGCTGCCGTGCAGCGGTCACCGGCGGGGCCGGGGCGGCAGCCGTGGTGTTGGCGGGCGCGGGGAGAATGGTCAAGGTGCGCGCAGGCATTGTCGCCGTCCGTGGTTGGTTCGCTTGCGTGTCCCACCATTTGACCGTGAGCGTCGGGATCGTGTAATGCCCGGGTGAGTCGGCCATCAGGGCAATCGTCTGGTCACGGCTGCCGACCAACTTCCCATCCCGTGTCGAGTCGTCGAGTTGCGGCTGGTCCGGATACGCCTTGAGTCCGGAGGGCAGACTCAGCAGCGATGACAGATCCGGAAGCTGCGCCGCGGTGAGTCCAACCGCCTGCAGATCGAGATCCAGGGTCAGCGGGTCGCCCGTTTGCGCGGTGAGTTTCGTCGGGTTCCAGGTGGCATTGAGCGTGACGGCACTGGCCGGCAACCAGTAGCTGCCGACGGCGCCGGCCGGACGGGGCTGCACTGACAGTACGATCGGATTGCCGCTCAGGCGTATCGGACGAACCGTGCGCAACATTCCGCCGAATGGCGACCCGCCGAAGATACCGCTGAACGGATCGCCCGCCGCCGACTGGGCCTGCGTGACGGTGACTTCCGCGTCGAGCACCGGACCGGGCAGAGTCAGCCTGCCGCTGTGCAACGGAAAGACCACATACTGTCGAGTGACGACCTGGTAAGTCCGGCCGTTGCGCTCCGCCTGACTGTCTGCATCCGAGCCGAGCCGCCTGACGACGAAATCGCTGCTCTCGGGCAGTTGCAGATCGGCGTGATAAAGAGGCTCGGCCATGTACAGATGCACGGTCAGATCGACGGCGCCCTCTACGTAAGGCCGCAGTGGCGACGCGCTGGTCTCCATGAATACCGCTGCCGCCGCGGGCGCGCCGGCCGCGCCGGGCTGCCCGTTGCCCCCCGGTCCGGTCACATCGAGCGTGAGTGGCCGGCTCTGTTCACCATTCCATGAGAGAGGCGGGATCGTCAGATGCCCGGTAACCTTCGGCGCCAGTGTCAGGACGACCTGCGTCTTCTCGGAAGCGCTGCCGTTGACGAGCTGGAAGATCGTGCTGCTGCTGGTGCCGAGGATGTCGAAATCCTGCTGCAGCGCTGCGACATCGGGCTGACCACCGGTCTGGCCGTCACGCTCCAGGGTCAATTGCACCGTTTCACCGACAGCGACCTGAGTAGCATTGAGTGACGCCTTCACGTCCGCGAGCGCCTGGGCGGCCGCCGCGCAACCGACGAGCGAGAGAAGCAGGATGCCGGCTCTCCGTGCTCTCATTGGGCGCTCTCCAGCGAGTTGCCGCCGTCCTGCTGCCTGATGATGTGCTCGATGAGGAATTTGCGGCGCAGCAGGCCGGCGGGGCTGTCGGGAATCTGCCGCAGCCACTGATCGAGCGCCATCTGCCGCTCGGTCTCGGGTTTCGGCTTCGGGGTTTGGGTCCCGCCTGCCAGCAGATTGTCAGTGCCCGGGGCCTTCCCGGTCGGCTCCGAGCCTCGCCCCTGTGCCGCATTGCCGGCCGCGCCCCGTTGTCGCTGCGCGCGAGCGAGCGCCGCGGCTTCCGCCGCCTCGCGTTGTGCCTGGGCCGGGTTGCCCGGCTGATTGGTGCCGGCCTGTGAGCCGTTGGATGCCGCCTGATTGCTGCCCGCGGATTGCGAGCCACCGGCGCGCGCTTGTTGCGACGCCCCGCCCGACTGCCGTGATCCCGATGAGCCCTGTTGTCCGTTGGCGGAGCGCTGTGGCTGCTGTCCCGGGTGTCCCTGGGAGGTGCCTCCACGACTGCTCTGGCGGCCATTACTCGGGGAAGACCGCGGGGATCGCCGTTGCTGTTGCTGCAGCGCGCGCTCCACCAGATCGCGGTTGTGGCGGATGTCCTTGTCGGCCGGAGCCTGCCTCAGCGCCGAGTCGTATGCCGCGAGCGCCGCCTGCAGCTGCCCGGATCTGGCGAGCGCGTTGCCGCGGTTGTACTCGGACTGCGCATCGGTGAAGGGAGCGAGAAGCTTCGCCGCCCCCGAGTAACCGCCCGCCTGCAGATCGGCGTAGGCACGCCGCCGCGGATCATGGAAGTGCTGCGCGGCCTGCGCCGGTTGCCCGGCATCGAGCAGCGCCTGTCCTTGCTGGTCCGGCGTGCTCCACAGGCTTGACCAGACGCTCGATGCGTTCGCGGTGAGCGCCGGCCCGCTCATGACGGCCGCACAGCAAAGCTGCGCCGCCAGCACCGCGACTCTCGATGCCTTCATATCCAGCCTCGGCGCGCGACCAGCGCGGCCAGGAGCAGGAGCGCCGGCAGCAGCCACACGCCACCGTTGAGCCAGCTCGAGAGCCTCACATGCGCGGCAACGCCTGAGCTCATCCTGCGCGAGCCGGCCTCGTGCAGAGCCGCAATCAGCTGCGGCAGCCCGCTCAAGGGCACGAAGCGGCCACCGCCGGCGGTCGCGACCCGCTGCAGAAGATCGCCGTCGAGACGCGTCAGGACGACTTGGCCACTGGCATCACGGACGAAGCCACCGTTGCCGTCCGGCTCCGGAGCGCCGCCAGGCGTGCCGACGCCCACGACATTCACGTCAATGCCCTGACGATGTAGCTGCTGCGCCGCCATGAGAGCTTGCGCCGGATCGGTGAATCCGTCGGTCAGCACGATGACTTGACGGTCTTTTCCCGGCGAGGCCTGCAGCAGCTGCGCCGCCTCCTTAAGCCCGGGCGCCAGGCGGTCGCCCGACTCCGGCATCAGGCTTGGAGCCAGCGGCTGGGCCAGATTGCGAATCGTAGTCACGTCGCTGGTGAGAGGCGCCACCGTGTAGGCGTCTCCTGCGAACACGACGAGCCCTACGCGCGCATCCTGCGCCGCAGACAACAGGTCGTCGACCGCGTAACGCGCCCGCGCCATCCGGCTCGGCGCAACGTCTGCGGCGTCCATGGAGGGTGACACTTCCAGCGCCACTATCCACGCGGCCGGCGCGCGGTAGGCAGGCGTTATCTGACGCTGCCAGGTGGGTCCTGCGAGCGCAACGACGGCCAGCGTCCAGACGAGCCCGATGAGCAGCCAGGGCGAGCGCCCGGCGCTGCCGTCGCTCAGCCGCAGCAGCGACAGCAGCTCCCCATCCAACAGCCGCGGCCACGCCCCGTCGCGTCCGCGGCGGCGCGCAAGCCACACGGCGAGCGCCACGAGGGGCGGCAACGCCAGAAGCCACTGGGGATACAGGAAGTGGAAGCGGCTCATGCGTCAGATCCGCTCCGCCATCAGCCAGGCCGCGGGCAGGCTGAGAAGCAAGGCGAGCCCCAGCGGCCAGGTGAACCATTCCGTTGCGGGCCGCAGCCAGCGCTTGTCGCCGGAGACCGGCTCGAGCGCGTCGATCTTGCGGTACACGGCACCCAGCGCCGCGGCATCGGTGGCGCGGAAGTATTCACCACCGGTGATGCTCGCGATCTTGCGCAACAGATCGACGTCGAGATCGCTGTTGCCGAGGGTGAGCCCGAACAGGGACTGCTGCTCGGCCGCGCCCACTCCGATCGTGAAGATGCGCAGTCCCGTCTGTGCCGCGAGCTGCGCCGCCTGGAGCGGCGGCATGACTCCGGCGTCGTTGCCGCCGTCAGTGAGCAGAATCAACACCGACTGCCGCATCGAAGCTCCGCCCGTGCGCTCCCGCTGGCGCAGCTGCTTGATCGCCAGCCCGATTGCATCGCCGATAGCCGTTTGCGGACCCGCGACGCCGACGACGGCCTCGTCCAGAAACTGATGCACGGTCGCAATGTCGGTGGTGAGCGGTGCCTGCAGATAGGGTTGGGTGCCGAAAAGAATCAGGCCGATCTGATCGCCGCGGCGCTGGTCGATGAAGCGTCCGGCGACCTCCTGCACGACCTGCAGGCGACTTTCGCCTCCCGCCATGTCCTGCGATGCCATGGAGCCCGAGCAGTCGATCGCCAACATGATCTGCCGCCCGGTCGTGGCCACCGGCAGCGGCTGGCCGAGCCATTGCGGCCGCATGCCGGCCAGCACCAGCAGGGCCCAGACTGCGGTCAACAGTGCCAGCGCGCCCCGCGGCAGTGTCGCGGTCGCGGCAGGAGCTGCAACCGATGCGGCAAACGGCAAGTACAAGGCCGCGCCATTCGGCCCGGCGGCGCGGCGCATCCGCACCATGATCCAGGGCAGCGGCAGCAGCAGTGCCATCCACGGCCAGGCGAGGTGAAGCATCAGCGCTTCTCCGGGTGCGTCGCTCGGGTCGCGCGTCGCGCCTGACGCACGAACGCATCGGCGCCCGCAATCCAAGACTCGCGGTCATCGCTCGGGCTGCCGCCGAAGGCAGTCGCGAGCAACGACCGGCCCGCCTCGCCCGCGAGCTGGGTGCCGCCCTGGGCGGCGACGAATGCCAGCCAGGCATCGCCCGTCAGCCGCGCGACCTGCGCGGCCCCGAAGGCCGCGATGGCGAAACGGCGCAGCAGGCTCTCGATGGCGCGCGCACTTGCGACGATGTCGGAGTCCTGCGCACGGATGGCGCGAAGCTCGCGCAGCGCCGCTCTCCGGCTCCTGCGATACGGATCGCGCCACCACCATACGATGGTGGTCGCCGCAGCGAGCAGCAGCACGGCCAGCAGCCACCAGCCCGGCGCCGGCGGCCACCAGCCCGGAGGTGGCGGCGGGTGGGCGGGAGCGAGTTGTGACAGCCAGCCCGGTGTCATGCCGCCGATTGCCGCGGCCGCAGCAGCGGCCGAAGGACACCCTCCACCGGCTCGCGGGTGTCGAGTCTCACGACCGGAGCCGCATTGTGTTGCGACAGGGCGGCGACGCGCGCTTCACGCTCCCGCCAGGCCTGCCGCCAGCGCTCGCGCGTGCGCAAGCCATCCAGGATGCGCAGCCGGCCGGGCAGGCCGGCGCGAAAGCGGCCGTTCGGCAGGCCCTCTTCCTCCAACGCATCGGTGACCCAGAAGAGCCGCAGGTCGGCATGTGCGGCGAGCGCCGTCCAGAGGCTGCCTGCCTCCTGCCGCAGCCCCGCAAAGTCGCTGATGGCGAGAATCTGGCTGCCAGGGCGCACCAGCGGCAGCAGCGCGCGCAGCGCCGCCTCCAGCGCGAGCGGCGCGGGTTGCCCCGGCGACCGCGGTTGGGACTGCAACAGCGCCTCCAGCAATGGCAACACCCCCCTCTGTCGGGCGCGGGCCGGCAGGATCCGGGTCTGCGCGGCGCCATGGCCGATCACCGCGCCCACGCGGTCGTCGCCGAGCGATGCGATCCATGCGAGCAGCGCCGCCGTGCGCACCACGAGCGCGGATTTCAATTGCCGCCGCGTGCCGAAAAAGAGTCCGGGCTGCAGATCGACCAGCAGCCACACGGGCCGCTCGCGCTCCTCGCGAAAGAGCTTGGTATGCGGCCGGCCGCGCCGCGCCGTGACGCGCCAGTCGATGTTGCGCGGGTCATCGCCGGCGACATACGGGCGCACTTCCTGGAACTCCAGACCGCGTCCCCGCTGCGCGCTCGAATGCGCTCCGAGCAGCGCCGCGCGCGCCGCCTTGCGGCCGTGCAGTGACAAGCCGTGCGCGGCGCCCCGCAGCGCCAGCAGCTCCGCGAGATCGGGAACGATCATGGCGCCGGAACCCGACTCAACAGCTCCTCGATGCAGGCCTGCGCCGACACGCCGCGCGCCTGTGCGGCGTAGTCGAGCAACAGACGGTGACGCAACGCATCGGGAGTGATTGCCTGTACGTCCTCCGGCGTGACGAACTCGCGCGCGTCGAGCCAGGCGAGCGCACGAGCGCCGCGCTCGATCGCGATCGCCGCACGCGGGCTCGCTCCCCAGCGCAGCCACTCGCGCAACTGCGCGCTGTAGGGCTCCGGCCGGCGCGTGGCATCGACCAGCGCCGCGATGTAATCGGCGACCGGCTCCGAGAGCGTCAGGGCGAGCACCTCGCGGCGTGCGGCAAACACCGTCTCCTGCGCGATGCGCTGCTCAGGGGGCGGCAGCTCCCGCCGCGTGATCGCCTCGCGCCGCGCCAGCGCCATGATCTCCAGCGTCGTCGCCCGATCGGGGTAATCGACGCGCGTGTGCAACATGAAGCGGTCGAGCTGCGCCTCCGGCAGCGGATAGGTGCCTTCCTGCTCGATCGGGTTCTGTGTCGCCATCACCAGGAAGAGCTGCGGCAGCGGGTAGGTCGCCGCCCCGACGCTGATCTGCCCCTCCGCCATCGCCTCCAGCAGCGCGGATTGCACCTTGGCCGGTGCACGGTTGACCTCATCGGCCAGAATCAGGTTGTGGAAAAGCGGTCCGCGCTGAAAGCGGAAGGCCCCTTCCTCCGGGCGGTATATGTCCGAGCCGGTCAGGTCGGCGGGCAGCAGGTCGGGGGTGAACTGCAGGCGCTGGAAGTCCGCATCCAGCGCGTGCGCGAGCGCCTTGACGGCCCGGGTCTTGGCGAGTCCGGGGGGACCCTCGACCAACAGATGCCCGTCGGCGAGCAGTGCCACCAGCAGGCGCTCCACCAACGACCCCTGCCCGATGATCTGGCTGCTCAGGTATTCCCGCAGCCGCAGGAAAGCTACATGGGGGGCGCTGCCCGTGCGGGGGGGCTTCGCGCCGAGGGGGATCGGGCCAGCAGTCGTCATCGGTTTCCTCTCTTTGGTTTTTGGAGCCGGATTGACCATCGGCCGGCGGCTCCGGTTCCATGAACATTTTACCCGGCCGCGGGTACTCATTACCCCGGCCGGCAGCGGCAGGCGTACAATTTGTCCTCGAGACGAGGCACTCCCGGCGCCGACACCGGCTTTACCGTAAGGAGGAAGACATGAGCGCAGTCCTACTGGCGGTGTTCAATGACCTCGACAGCGCCGAGCGCGCCCGCCTGGCGCTGTTCCGCGACGGCTTCCCGACCGACCGCATCGAGCTCACCGCGCGCCATGAGGCAGGGCGTGCGGCGTGTGAGCCGGGCGTCCTGCTTCACGACCGACTCGCACAGTACTTTCGTGCGCTTTTCGCGCAAGCCGAGGGGGCCCGGCATGCCCATCGACTGGCCGACAGAATCGAGCAGGGTGCTGCCACGATCACGGTCCTGCCGCGCGGCGACGTCGAGGTGCGGCGTGCTGCAGAGCTCCTCGGGCACGCCCGTCCGGACGAGTTGCTGGAGCGTGACCTGCAGGACCAGTCGTGGGAGTTTGCCGCCGCCCCGGGCAACCTGCCGTGGGTCCGCACGCTCTGGATAGAGTCAGGGGCGGACGCGCCACATTGCGTCTACTGCCGTCTGTTTCCAGGAAGCGCTCACGGCTCACATTGAGCGGAGCTCAGGCCGGCAGGCGGCGCTCGGCCAAGCTTGCCAACAGCGCGGCACCCGCTGGCAGCGCCTCGTCGTTGAAGTCGAATGATGGGTGATGCAGGGGCGGGCTGCTTTCGCCCTTGCGGCTGCCGACCCAGATGTAGGCGCCCGGCACCTGCTGCAGCATGAAGGCGAAGTCCTCCGCCGTCGCCGCGGGCGATTCCACGCGCAAGGCCTGCCCAAAGAGCTCGCCGGCGGCGTCGAGAGCGTGTTGCACGCACGCGGGGTCGTTGACGGTTGCCGGATAGATCCGGCGATACTCGAGTGCGGCGCTGCATCCGGCAGCTTTGGCAGAGAGCGCCACCCATTCTCGGAGTGTCGCTTCCAGCTTGTCCTGCACCGCGGCATCGAACGTGCGCACCGTGCCGGAAAGCTGCACCTCAGGCGGCATTACGTTGAATGAGGTGCCCCCCTGGATGCGCGTGATGGACAGCACCGCGGTCGCCGCGGGATCGATACGGCGCGCGATGAGCGTGTGGGCGCCCGTCACGATTTGCGCAGCGCAAAGCACGGCATCCGACGTGAGGTGCGGCATCGCGGCGTGGCCGCCCACCCCGCGCACCGTGATGGTGAAACGGTCTGAGGCGCCCATGATGGGGCCCGCCCGGGTGGCGATGGTGCCGGCCGGCAGCGTCGGCCAGTTGTGGAGGGCGTAGACCTCCGCGCAGGGAAATCTCCTGAAGAGGCCGTCCTCGATCATCGCGCGCGCGCCGGCCAGTCCCTCCTCCGCCGGCTGAAAAAGCAGATGCACGCGGCCGTTGAATCGTCGCGTCTCCGCGAGATAACGCGCGGCGCAAAGCAACATCGCCGTGTGTCCATCGTGCCCGCAGCTGTGCGCGACACCGGCATGAACGCTGGCGTGCGGGGCGCCGGAAGTCTCCTGGATCGGCAGCGCATCCATGTCGGCGCGCAGGCCGATCGCCTTGCCGCCGCCGCCGGCGGCGATGACACCGACCACGCCGGTCTTGCCGATGCCCTCGTGCACTTCGATGCCCCATTGGCGCAGCAGCTTCGCGACTACCGAGGCCGTCCGACTTTCGTCATACGCGAGCTCCGGATGGCGATGCAGGTCGCGGCGCACCTCGCACATGTCCGCCGCCAGCTCGTTGATGCGGTCGAGGAGTGGGGACGGCTGTGTTGGCACGGGTTTGCTCGGGCTCATGAGTGGTAAGATGGGCGCGCGGGAGTTCTCTGCAGTGGACAAAGTATAAAGAAAGGGCGGGCGCCCATGGGTCGTATTCTCTCGGTCTTCGCGTGCTGCTCTGGACAGCCGCCGCGTCGGCCGCGAGCAGCCTTCAATTCGGGCCGCAGCAGCAGTGGGTGCGGCCGACGCCGCTGCCGGCGCCCGGCCCTGAGTCACGCCGCGGGCTGGTGCTCCGGGGGCGTCGACGCGCCGGGCTCCGCGATCAGCACGCGGCTCAACTTCGGGCCCGCCCAGCGCTCGACGTCGTCGATCACGGTGAAGCCTGCGGGCACCACGATCAGCGTGAGCGCCGTCGAGGTGATGAGCCCGCCGATCACGGCGATCGCCATCGGCGCGCGGAACGAATCTCCTACCGCGAGCGCGACGGGCATCATGCCCGCGACCATGGCGAAAGTCGTCATGACGATGGGCCGGGCGCGCTTGTGACCTGACTCCAGGAGAGCCGTCAGCCGGTCCTTGCCGGCGCGCATCTCCTCGATCGCGAAGTCGACGAGGAGAATGGCGTTCTTGGCTACGATGCCCATCAGCATCAGGAAGCCGATCATCACGCCGAGGGACAGCGAGTTGTGGCTCAGCCAGAGCGCAAGCACCGCGCCTCCGAGCGACAGCGGCAGGGACGACAGGATGGTGAGCGGCTGCAGCACACGCACGAACAGCAGCACGAGCACCGCGAACACCATCAGCAGCCCCGTCAGCATGGCGATGCCGAAGTCCGTGAAGAGCTCACTCATGAGCTGCGCGTTGCCGGTCTCGACCAGCCGCACGCCCGCAGGCAAGTGCTTCAGTGACGGCAGGGCATAGATCTCCTTGAGCGCCGTGCCGAGCTGGATGCCGTTCAGGTCGGCGTCGATGGCGACGCGAAGGCTCTGGTCGTAGCTGTTGATGGTCGTCGGCCCTTCGCCGAAGCTGAAGTCCGCCACTGCTTTCAGCGGCACGCTGCCGCCTGCCGTGGTCGGCACCGGCAGGTTTTCCAGGGCGGTGAGATTCTGCCGGGCCGAGCGCGGCAGGTCGACGAGGATCGGCACCTGACGGTCGGGGAGAGTGAACTTGGCGTCGTTCTGGACCAGATCGCCGAGCGTAGCGATGCGAATGGTATCGCTGATGTTCGCCACCGTGACGCCGAGACGGGCCGCGAGATCGAATCTCGGGTGGATCAGGATCTCAGGTTGCGGCAGGTCATCGTCGGAGCCGACGTCTACGATCCCCGGCAGCGAGCGCATCTGCTCCATGATCCTGCGGGCCGTAAGGGAAACCAGGCCCAGGTCATCGCCCGTCAGGTCGATCGTGATGGCGTGACCGTCGGAATCGCCGTTCTGCTCCTGGAAGTTCATGCGCGCGTCAGGAACTGCCCTCAGGAGCCTGAGAACGCGGTTCTGCCAGTCCTGCTGGCTGACGCTGCGCTTGTTGCGCGGCACCAGGTTGATGTAGAGATCGGCGACATTCAGCGAGCCGTCGCCGATGGACTCGTCCACGCTGGCCACTTCGGGCTGGCGCGCGATGATGCGGTAGATGTCATCGGCGATCGTCTTGGTGTCATTCAGTGACACGCCGGGCGGCAGCTCGACGTGCAGGGAGGTGTTGCTCGAATCCGAATCGGGAATGAAGGATTTCGGCATGAGCATCAGGCCGACGACCGACACCGCGAAGAACACCGTGCCGCAGATGATCGTTTTCCAGCGATGCCGGATGCACCAGCGCAGCACTCTCAGATAGCCCGTCATGATCGGTCCGTCGTCGCCCTCGACGTGGCCGGCGGTGTCCGACTTCAGCGCGTAGGCGGCGATCACCGGAGTCAGCAACCGGGCCACCAGCAGCGAGAAGAACACGGCGGCCGCCACCGTGAGCCCGAACTGCTTGAAGAACTGGCCGATGATGCCTCCCATGAAGCTCACCGGCAGGAACACGGCGATGATGGTCGCCGAAGTCGCGATGACCGCGAGGCCGATCTGATCGGCGGCGTCGAGCGCTGACTGGAAGGCGCTCTTGCCCATGCGCTTGTGGCGCACGATGTTCTCGATCTCGACGATGGCGTCGTCCACCAGGACGCCTGAGACCAGCGACAGCGCGAGCAGGCTGATCTGGTTGAGCGAGAAGCCGACCCACTGCATGAAGAGGAAGGTCGGAATGGTCGCGAGCGGGATGGCCAGCGCCGAGATCAGCGTGGCGCGCACATCGCGCAGGAACAGCCACACCATCAATACCGCGAGGATCGAGCCCTCGATCAGGGCCCTCATCGCGGAGTGGTAGTTCTCTTCCGTGTAGGTCACGGTCGTGAAGGTCCGGCTGATCCTGACGGCGGGATACTGTTTGCGGATCTTGTCGAGCGCCGCCCTCACCCCGTTCAGCACCGAGACATCCGAGACGTTCGGGGCGTGGGACACCGAGAAGGAGATGGCGGGGCGGCCGTCGTAAAAGTCATAGCTGCGGACTTCGGCCGCAGCATCGCGCACGGCGGCGATGTCCGCGAGCTTGGCGAACCGCCCCCCGGGAAGCACGATCTGCGTGTTGGCGAGCTGGCGGACCGTATCGGCCCCGCCCAGCACGCGGATCAGCTGCTCGCCGTCACCGAGGTCGGCCTGGCCGCCGGGCATGTCGATGTTGAGGTCGCGCAGCTGATCGTTGACCTGCGAAGCGGTGATGCCGAGCGCCTGCATGCGGGCCGGGTCGAGCTCCACGTTGATCTGCCGGTCGACGCCGCCGGAGCGCTGCACCTGCGCCACACCCGGCACCGTCAGCAGATTCTTGCTGATGGTGTTGTCGATGAACCAGGAGACTTCCTGCGGCGACATGCCGGGAGAGCTGACCTCGTAATAGACGAGGGGGCCGCCGCCGACCCGGATCTGTTGCACGACCGGCGGTTGGATGTCCTGCGGCAGGTCCACCTGCACCTGGTCCACGACATTGCGCACGTCGGCCACGGCGCGATCGATCGGCGTGCCGATGCGGAACTCGATGTCCGTCTCGGCCGCGCCTTGGCTGGCAACCGAGTTGATGTGATTGATGTCGGGGATGCTGGCCACGGCGGCCTCGACCCGGCGGACGATCTGGGTCTCGACTTCCTCGGGGGCGGCGCCGGGCTGGCTGATGTTCACCGACACCATCGGGTACTCGATGGGCGGATTCAGCGTGACCGGCAGCCTGATGAAGGCGATCGTGCCCGCGAACAGCAGCACCGCGAACAATACCATGGGCAACACCGGGTTGCGGATGGCCCAGGCGGAAAGGTTCTTCATGATAGCGGTGCCCCCACCGACGTGACAGCCACCTTCTCGCCGTCATGCAGGAAGCCGCCGTCCATCGATACCACGCGCTCCCGTCCTGACAGGCCTCCGGTGATGACGACTCCGTCGGGAATGACGCTGCCTACGCTGACCTTGCGGCGTTGCACCTGGCCATCGTTCGCTACCACGTAGACGTATGATCCGTCGCTGTCGGCCATGACGGCGGTCTGGGGCAGCACCGGCCGCCGCGCCTGGGCGAGCGTCACCACGCTGCGCGCGAATGCGCCTGGCCGCAGCGCGGGGTCGGGAGTCAGGGCGATGCGAACCTCGCCGAGGCGGGTCTGCGGATCGATCACCGCGCCGAGCAGCCAGATCCGGCCGATGAACGGCTGCGGGTTGCCGATCAGGTAGACGGCGGCCGACTGGCCCACCTCGAGGCCCGCCATGTCCTGCTCCGCGACCTGGCCGATCATCTCGACCTGGCCGGAGTCCTCGAGGTCGAACAGCGCCGAACCGCCCGAGCCGGCGATCTGACCCACCTCGGCGTTGCGGGTGAGGACGAGGCCGTCCACTGGAGCGACGATCCGCGTCAACGCGAGCTTCGCGCGCATGACCTTGAGTTGTGCCGCCGCCACCTTGATGTTGGCCGCATCCATGATGGAAGCGGCCTGCAGCTTCTCGATGTCCTGGATCGACAAGCCGCCCGCCGGGCCGGCGGCGACGCCGCGACGGTATTCGGCGGCGGACAGTGCGGCTTGGGCGCGCGCCTGGTCGAGTGCCGCGCTCAACTGCGCGACCTGCGGCGCAAGCACCGAGTCGTCGAGCTGCGCGAGGACCTGACCGCGCCTGACATGGTCGCCGACCTGTACATACACCGCGACGATCCGTCCGGTATCGCCTGAGTTGCCGATCGGCAGCTCATGGCGCGCCGCGATCGTCCCGGTGAAGGTCACCTGGGTCGCGACCGGCTGCACGCCGGGCGTGACGATGCTCACGAGGGGAATGGAGGTGCTGGCCGCGAGGGTAATGACGGGTTTGGACGATGACGCCCGGCTCATCCAGACGGCGGCGGCGACAGCGATCGCGATTGCGATGCCCGCGGCTCCTAACAGCCATTTCCGCCGCGATCGACTCCGAGACGGATCGAACACGAGCACCTTGGATTCCGTATCTTCTTGCAGCTGAGCGCCCATGAAAGCTCCTAGACCAGTCCAACACCCTTGGGTACCCGCACGACCACCGTGCCGGCGATCTTGTCGTGCCACGCCTGATGCTCGTGATCGACGGCGATCCAGATGAATCCGAGGCCGCAGATCACGAGAGAGAGAAAACAGCCGAGGGCGCGCACGATCGCGGTGCCCCAGTCGAGCGGGCCGCCGCCGATGCGTACCACCTTCAGGTCGCAGACGATGCCGCCGACCGTGGTGCCCTTCAGCTTCCACATGATGGCGCCGTAGATCGCCACGAGCAGCAACGTCCCCCTGCCTCCATGGTGCACCCAGCTCATGGCCACGCCGACCAGGATCAGATCGATCAGCAGGGCCAGCATGCGGATCCAGAATCCGGCGCGGGGAAGCGCTGCTATGTCGAGCACGTCAGGCGCGCGGCCCGACGGAGCGCTGGGCGGGGGCGGCGGCGGCGGCGGTGAGCCGGCGGCCGCCGTGTCTTCGGCGGCAGGGTTGCCCGTGGCGGGGTCGGCCGCGGCGCCGGCCACCCAGGACGGCGGCGGGGCTGCCGGGCCTGCAGCGCCTGCAGTACCCGCCGGGCCGCCGCTCGCCCCGCTGCCGCCGGTGTTGGGTCCGCCCGAGGCGGGCTTCGCCGGTGTCGGTCTGAACGCGAGCAGCAGCGTGTAGATCACGGCACCGAAGCCAAATACCCCGAGCAGTGTGTAGAGCAGGAATCCGAGGATCGGGACCATGTAGAGCGCCAGCACGAGCACGCCGCCGACGAGCACATCGAGCATGGGGCGCGCGGGGATCTGCAGGCTCTCGCGCCTCAGGCAACGGCCACCGAGCCAGGCGATCGCGACCACTCGCCCGAGGATGGCCAGGCACATCAACGCGATCGCGAGCAGGGGAATGACCGGGATGCCGATTACAGTGATGCAGAGCGCCAGCAACACGACCGGCAGCAGCAACACGACGATGAGGGTCGTGAGGATGGACGGGCCGGGATGTATTTCGAGAGTGCGTACGCAGCGCCGTACCCCATCCTGGAAAATCGCCGCGATCAGCACGTAGAACGCAAGCATCGCGAGCGCGAGCCACCACGCCCAGGTCATGTCGAGATCGGGAGCGAGCGGCCGGCCGAAGAGGAGGCAGTGCCGGATCCAGGAATGCAGCCACTCCACATTGCCGAAAACGCCGGACATGACGCCGACGGTGCCGCCGTGTATCACGCTCGTGGGACTGCGTTCGAGGGTCCCCATGACTTCCGTGATGTCGCCGTCGATCACCGCTTGAGGTCCGAGCTTTACGTTGCCCAACACTGAGACGACGTCGCCGTCCACTTTGCCGTCGACGTAGACGTTACCCAGCACAGCCACCGCGCCGCCGCTGCCGACGGTTCCGTTCACAGTCACGTTGCCCATCACTGCGACGACGGAGTCGGACACGTCGCCGTCAGCCTCGGAATTGCCCATGATCGCGACCACGTCCTGCGCGTTCTCGCCGGCAGGCAGCACGGAGTCGTGTCCGATCGAGACGATCTGCCGATCGCTCTGGCCAGTCGAGCCATCGCTGTCCTGGGCCTGAGCCGGAACCATGCAGCCGCAGAGGCATGCGAGCATGGCGCAAGCCAACAGCCAGCGGAGGAAGTTCTTCATGTCAGGTGAACCTTGGAATATTCGGGTCTGGGATAGAGCAGCGAGTAGCCGACCGCGACGAGCGCGAACAGGACGGCGTAGAGAGTGGCGGTGGCGATCATTCCGCCGACGAGCCAGTCGTGCGGGATGCTCTGAATGATGTGACTGGTGAGCGCGCCGAGCGATGCGAGAGTGTGTCCGGTGCCCTGCAGTGTGGCGAGCGGGCCCGCGATGCGCGAACGAGTCACGGCGACCAGGCGCGTCGCCAGCCACAGCGACAGAACCCATACCAGCGGTACGCAAACAGCGCAGCCCGCGATGACCGGCACCCGCACCAGGGCGGGCCAGAACGCGATGCCCCGGCGCCACCATGGCAGCCGCGCTCGCGCCGCGAGCTCGCCCAGCACGCGCGCCTCGAGCGAAGCGGGCGCCTGCCGCAGCGGCTGATCCCGCAGCACCTGGCTCACCAGGCGCTCGAGCCTCTCGTCAGTCTGATCTCGTGAGCTCATGATCGTGCACCGGGTGGGGTGGAGGAGTACCGGCGCCGCTCGTCCGGGGCACCGAGGCCGCTTTGGGCGAGGAGGCCCGCCATCGCGACTCTTCCGCGCAGAATGTCGGTCTTGACCTTGGCGAGGGAGATACCCAGCCGGTCCGCGATGTCCTGATAGGGCATCTCTTCGTAATGGTATAGCACCAGGGGAATGCGCTGATGATCGGGCAGGCGCTCGAGCGCCTGCTCCACCCGCGCCCGCCGCTCATCGGTCTCCAACTCCGCAAACACCGTGTCGAACACCTCGGCGGCGGAGTCGAGCTCCTCGTCGCGGGTATCGTCCGAGAATATCTCCGAGAAGAGGCGCCAGCGCTTACGGTGCCGGGTGAGATGGTTCAGAGTCAGATTGGTGGCGACGGTCTTCAGCCACCCCCCGGCCTTCGGGCTCGAGCGCAGATTGTCGAAGCTCTCATAGGCGCGTAGGAACACTTCCTGGCTGATGTCCTCAGCCTGGGCTGGGCTGGACGTCAGCCGGACGGCTGTCGAGAAGACCATATCCTGATAGGCGCGCATAAATGCTGCGAACTCATTCGGGTCGATGGGCCGGGGGCTTGCCTGGTGCACGGGTGTGTCATCGTTTGGGGCAAGAACACGGCGCCCGCCAGAAAGTTACAGCTGCAAGGCGCCGCCGCGGGCCCCGCCACCGGGGACGGTCACTGGTACGGCAAGGCTACCATCAGGGGATGTACCGGCGCCCGGGCTAGGGCTGCAATTATATCCAGTTGACCCCCTGTTGGCCCGACCAGCCGGGGCGCGCTCAGCGCTTTTTGCCCCCATAGACCATGTAGACGTCACTGCGCTCGTAGTGCGAAGGCTCCGGACGTGGGGCATGCACGAAGCCGGCGGACTCGTACAGGGTGATCGCCGGCGTCAGCTTGCTGTTGCTCTCGAGGAAAAGCTCGCGCCCGCCACGCGTGAGGTAATCCGCGATCACGGCTTGGATGAGCTTGCGCCCGATGCCGAGTCCCTGGTGTCCGGCGGTAACGGCCATCTTCGAGAGCTCGAACCGTGCGCCGCCGGCGTTGAGCAGGGCGCAGGTGCCGACGATCGAGCCGTGGTAGCGGGCGAGGAAGATCGCGCCCCCGTCGCGCAGGATGCGCATGGGTCTGGACAGCACCTCTGCGTCGATGGGCTCGACCCGAAAGTACTTCTCCAGCCATTCGACGTTGAGCCGCTTGAAATCGGCCGCATGGCGGCGCTCGAACGGGATGATCTCGACGGCGGCCGGGTCCTCGAGCCGGGAGCGGATCCGGGCGGCAAAGCCCCGCGCTTCGAGCGCGCGGTCGATGGCCGTCAGGTGTTGGGAAAACGGATGCTCGGCCTCGAGATCGGTCGCTGCAGCGACGATGGCCTTCCAGACAGGCTCCAGGCGGGCCATGACGGCGCGGCCGTGCGGCGAGAGCGAGAGGAGCCGGCGCCGGTCATCGCGCGGATCGGGTGACTCCCTGATGACGCGGTGGCGCAGGAGCTTGCGGCTCATCTGGCTCACCGCCGGATGGGTCTGCCCCAGTCTCGCCGCCAGCTCCGAGATCCCGAGCCGGCCGTGATCACGCAACAGGAAGAGAATCGGGAAGCAGCGGGACGGCAGAGTGACGCCGGCGCCGCGATACACCTCGTCGACCCCGGCGTAGAGGGCCTCACTGACCTTGCGCATGCGCGAGCCGAGGAGCAGCGAGCCGTAGTCGTGCAACGTCGTCATGCGCCCTCCGTCCAAAGGGGTTGCACTATATCCGTAAGTGCTTACGGATGACAACCGGAGGGGGCGCGTGCCCGGTTACAGGCCGCCGCTGACGTCCAGCACCGAGCCCGTGACGTAAGAGGCGGAATCGCTCAGCAGCCAGACGATGGCCGCGGCGATCTCGTCGGGCTGTCCGGGCCGGCCGAGGGGCGTCGCGGCGCCGAGCTTGCGGGCGCGGTCCGGATCGCCAGTCGTCGCATGGATTTCGGTCTCGACCAGCCCGGGCCTGACGGAATTGACACGGACGCCCTCGGCGCCCAACTCTTTGGCGAGCCCGATGTTGATGGCGACGCGCCAACCGCGGGTCGCCGCAAGCAAGGCCGTCGCGCGGCCGATGCCGCGCGATGCGCCGGTTACCAACAGGGTACTCATGAGTGCTCGCTGCGCTCCCTTGAAGGCAGTGCGCTGCAGGGGTCCGGCAGGATCGGTGCCGCATTCTAGTCGGGAGTGGTACGTGGGCGCACCCCGATTCGGGCGGCGGGTGGCACTTGAGCCAAACAGTTCGATACGCTACGAAGCGTCCCCATGATTGGAATGCTGAGGTAAGCCGCGCCATGAAGACGCAAGTCGCACGCACGCCAACCAAACGACTCCCCGGCCTGACGCTCCGAGCGGCGATCTGGGCGATCGGCATCGGCGCGAGCGCGGTGGCCGGCGCAACGTCGCAGAGCGGCGCATTGCCTCAGGAAGGCATGGATGAGGCCTGGTGGACCGGCCCGCTGCTCGCACCCAACGCGGCGACGCTGCCGCAGGGACACTGGCTGATCGAGCCGTATGTGTACGACATCATGACCTACGGCCAATTCGACCGGAACGGAACGCTGCAAAGCACGGGCGCGGCGCATGATTTCGGGTCGCAGTCCTATATCGAGTACGGTCTGGTCGACAGGTTCACGGTAGGCCTCATACCCCGCCTCGGGTTGCATGAATCCAGCGCCGGGCAGGACGCATCCGATTTCACGGTGGGCGACACCACCCTGCAAGGGGCGTTCGGCCTGACGCAGTTTCATCAGGGCAGCCACGTTCCGGCCACTGCACTCGTGATCCAGGAGACGTTTCCGACAGGCAAGTACGATCACCTCGACGGCCGGACGGATGGCGCCCTTGGCAGTGGGGCGTACTCGACCACCGTCGCGCTGTACTCTCAGATGTATTTCTGGATGCCCAATGGCCGCATCCTCCGCATGCGGCTCGATGTCTCGTATGAGGCGTCACAGTGGGCGTCGGTACACGGCATGAGCGTGTATGGCACCTCCAGTGGCTTCAACGGACGGGTGCATCCCGGTCCGAGCATCTTCGGGGATTTGGCGTTTGAGTACAGTGTCACGCAGAGCTGGGTGCTCGCGATGGATTTCTGGTGGGAGCACGACGGCAACACGCAGGTGGAGGGAGGTTACGTGCCGCCCGCCACTGCAGCGCCGCCGGCCTACCTCGTGCAGAACTCCGGATCGGACGACCTGCTCTATGTCGCGCCCGCGATCGAATACAACTGGAGCCCCGGCATGGGCGTGATTGCCGGCGCTAGAATCACCGCCGCAGGCCGCAACGTCGCCGCGACGGTGGCTCCCGTGGCGGCGATCAATATGTACTTCTGAGTCAACGCTAGTGCGAGCCGCTGAGCGCGATCTGACCGGTCTCGAGCAGTGATTTGAGGTTCGAGAGAACCTTCGGCCAGCCGCCGGCGACCGCTTCGATGAACTTTGCGGCTTCGACCACCTCCTAGGTCGATCTATTCATCGCGCTCACCTTCCAGAAGCCGCTTCAGGTCATGCAGCGCCTTGAGGCGCGGCTTCTCGAACTTGTGGATCCAGCGCTCGAAGATCTCCTGCAGCGGCACGGGGTTGAGGAAGTGCAGCTTTTCCCGTCCGCGCCGCATGGTCGCCAGCAGATTGGCGGTTTCCAGGATGCCAAGGTGCTGCGTGACGGCCTGACGCGTCATGTCCAGGTGCTTGCACAAATCACCGAGGGTCTGGCCGTCGTGGGCATACAGGAGGTCGAGGAGCTTGCGCCGGCTGGGATCCGCCAGTGCCTTGAACAGCAGGTCGGGGTCGTTCATCCGGGGGTCCGATGCCGAGAGAATAATAGGCAAGTGTTGACTTGCATGTCAAGCGACCGCGGTGAGCGCAAGTGCGGGCGCAATTGATACAATGATTGCCTATTGGGCCTGTAGCACAGCGGTTAGTGCAGGGGACTCATCGGAAGCAGGTGCCTGTGCGCGGAAACGCGCACAGTGGACGGGATGAATTCAGGGGAACCTTCGAGCTGCGGATCGCAAAGCAGCTCATGGCAATCCTGAGCCGAGCCGGCGGTACACCGCCGGAAGGTGCAGAGACTACCTGAGGGCTTCAGTGCCCTTAATGACAGGCAGGAGCATCCCGCACCCCCACGGACGGAGTGAGTCGCCGAGGTTGGCGGCGCACCCTGTTCACGGGTGAAGAGATAGTCCACTCCCGGCGGAAACGTCGGGGCAGAGTGAATCCCTTGGTCGTAGGTTCGAATCCTACCGGGCCCAAACCCATTCAGTAGACTTTCTCGACCGTCGCGTTGAACGAGTAGCCGACGCCGCGCTCGGTGACGATATAGCTCGGCTGCGACGGGTCCGCTTCGATCTTGCGCCGCAGGCGCAGTATCTGCACGTCGATTGCCCGATCGTAGACTTCGTTGTCATATACCCGGCTCGCCTCGATCAGCTGATCCCGTGTCATGACGCGCTGCGCGGACGCCGATCACGGCCCACGTCAGATTCAACCCGGTGACGCTCACGACCAACTCCGGTGTCGCGCTTCTCCGTGACAGCGTGCGGACCGCCGCGCACAGAGCCTGCGCGGCCGTAGCTCCTGGGTCCTTCAGCCAGGGCTGCGTCATCCGCGCTGAGCGGTCCGCGCAGCCACAGGTCGATGCCGTCATCGCTCGCGCCCGCAGCGATACCAAAGGCTGATGCCAGGCGCGCGCTCGTCAAAGCTGGCCAGGGGCGGTCCGGCGGACTGCCCCTGGCGGCGCGCCTCCGGGCACGTTTGTCGCTACGCGATGCCCCCGCAGGTCGGCGCCGGGCGCTAGGCTTGCAGGACGCGTGATCCGGCGCGGGGCCCCCATCCGGTCGCGCTCACGCTAGGGGAGCTCATGGGCAACCGGAGAAGTTCTGCTTATCGACGCCAACGAGACCTCAGCCATACCGCGGAGCCGTCGAGCGGTGGGGCCGGTGCCTCCTCCGCCCGCCGGCGATTCGCCGGCGTGAGGATCTCCAACCCCGACAAGGCGCTGTGGCCGGATGCAGGCGACGGCCGCCCCGTCACCAAGCGCGAGTTTGCCGATTATCTCGCCGCCGTCGGCGAGTGGATGCTGCCGCATATCGAGGGCAGGCCCTGCTCCCTCGTCCGTTGCCCGGATGGGATCGACGGCGAGCGATTCTTCCAGCGCCACGCCATGCGCGGCCTCTCCAGCCTGATCAGCCTCGTGCGGGTTTCGGGGGATCGCAAGCCCTACCTCCAGATCGATCGTATCGAGGGACTGGCAGCACTGGCGCAGATCGCCGCGCTGGAGCTGCATCCGTGGAATTGCGCTCCCCATCGGCCGGAAGTGCCCGGCCGGCTGGTGTTCGATCTCGATCCCGCGCCGGACATCGAGCTCGATGCGGTGGTCGAAGCGGCGCGCGAGCTGCGTGAGCGGCTCGCGGACCTGGGGCTCGAGAGCTTTCTCAAGACCACCGGCGGCAAGGGGCTGCACGTAGTCACGCCTTTCACCCAGCCCCGCAACGGCACGCTCGACTGGCCCTTGGTGAAGTCCTTCGCGCAGCAGCTCTGCGCACGAATGGCTGCGGACAGTCCGCAGCGATACGTCATCAACATGGCGAAACGTGTGCGGACCGGCCACGTATTCCTCGACTATCTGCGCAACGATCGGACCGCAACCGCGGTGGCACCTCTCTCCGCGCGCGCGCGCGCGGGGGCGCCGGTGTCGATGCCACTCACCTGGAGGCAGGGGCGCTCAGGACTGGATCCCACGAAGTTCACCGTTCGCACGGCGCGGGCGCTGCTCGATCGCAGCGGGGCCTGGGAGGACTACGCCGATTCCTCGCGACCCCTCTCGCCCGCGATCGAGAGACTCGCGGGCCGCGTGCGCCGTCGCGGCCACGCGCAGCACCGTAAGCCGGCAGCGGGCCGGCAGACGGTGAGCGAGAGGCGATTGGAATGAACGCCCTCGAGCTCACCGACAAGCTGGCGCCGACGAAGGCGGGTGCGCTGGAATGGGAGGTTCAGCGACGCATCATGGTGGAGCGCGCTCTTGCGGACCGCGACCGCGAGCTCAGCGACTTCCTCGAAAATGCGCTCGAGGGCCTCCTCAAGGTCGGGCCCGACGGTACCGTCTTCTGGGTGAACGGCGCGGCCCTGGAGCTGTTGGGTTGCGATCGAACGCAGTGTGTCGGCCGGTCGATCGAAGAGTTTTATCTCCACCCCGGTGATGCCACGGAGTCGCTGCGGCGGCTGCAGGCCGGGGAGACTTTGCGCGACCATGCAACTGCGCTGCGCCGCGCCGACGGCTCGGTGCGCCACGTTCGGATCGCCGCCAACTCTCACTGGGATGCCGGCAGACTCATCCACAGCCGCTGGTTCGTACGCGACGTCACTCACGAGCGACTAGCGGAGAGCGCCCGCGCGCATCTTGCGGCCATCGTCCAATCTTCCGACGACGCCATCGTGAGCAAGACTCTCGAGGGCATCATCCGCTCCTGGAACAGGGCCGCGGAGCGCCTGTTCGGCTATACGGCCGAAGAGGCGGTCGGGCAGCCCATCGCGCTGATCATCCCCCCGGAACGTGTGCAGGAGGAGCAGGAAATCCTGCAGAAACTGCGCCGCGGCGGGCGCATCGATCACTTCGAGACCGTGCGCGTCGCCAAAAGCGGGCGCCGCATCGACGTCGCGCTCACCATCTCTCCCATCTGCAACGCCAATGGTGTGGTCGTCGGCGCCTCGAAGATCGCCCGCGACATCACCGAGCGCAAGGCATCCGAGCAGGCCCAACAGCGCACCATCGGCGAGCTGAGGCGGGCCCAGGAAGCGCTGCGCGAAGCGGACCGGCGCAAGGATGAGTTCCTCGCAGTGCTGGCTCACGAGCTGCGCAACCCGCTCGCCCCGATCCGTTACGCGGTCGCGATGGCGAGGAAGGACGGCAGGCCGGACGCCGAGCGACTACAGGCTCAGGCCATCATCGAGCGTCAGGTCGAGCACATGGGCCGGCTGCTCGATGACCTCCTCGACGTGTCGCGAATCACGCGCGGCACGCTCATTCTGCGGCGGTCGACGGTCGACCTTGCCGCCGTGGTGGCTGCCGCGCAGGAGTCGGCGCGGCCGCTCATCGAGGCCCGAGGCCACACCTTGCTCGTGCAGCTCCCCGCGGAGCCGCTGCGACTGGTGGCCGACCCCGTGCGGCTCGCGCAGGTGCTTGCCAATCTGCTGATCAACGCCGCCAAGTACACCGATCCCGGGGGCCGGATCGAGCTCGAGGCGCGGCGGAAGGGCGGCGAGCTGATGATCGCGGTCCGGGACAACGGCATCGGCATCTCCGCAGAGATGATGCCGAGGGTGTTCACTCTCTTCGCGCAGGCGTCTCCGGCTCTGGAGCGCTCGGAAGGCGGCCTCGGCATTGGCCTGGCGCTGGTGCGTGGCTTGCTGGCGCTGCACGACGGCAGCGTGAGCGTGCACAGCGGCGGCGTGGGGCTGGGGAGCGAGTTCCTGGTGCGGCTGCCGATCGGAAACCCCGGGGACACCGAAAGTGTCTCAGAGGCGAATGCGCCGGCGCACGCCGCGGCCAGGCCGCTACGGGTGCTGGTGGCCGATGACAATTGCGACAGCGTAGAGACTTGCGCCGCTCTCCTCGAGGCATCCGGTCACGAGGTCAGCGTCGCGCATACGGGACGCGAGGCTTTCGACCTCGCCTGCCGGCTCGAGCCCGATGCGCTGCTGCTCGATATCGGCATGCCGGAGCTCAACGGCTACCAGCTTGCGCAGCGCATCCGCGGCACGAGCTGGGGACGTCGCGCGCTGTTGATTGCCATCACGGGCTGGGGCCAGGAGCAGGACAAGCAGCGTGCTCAGGCGGCCGGGTTCGACCGGCACCTGACCAAGCCCATCGACCCCAGCGGCCTAGAGGCGCTGCTGCAGAGTGTTGCGGCGCGGCCGCCCGATGGTGACTGAAGCAGGACCGTGGCTGGAATAACTGGCCTTCGGTCCGCGCAATGGCGCAAAATCGGGGGCACTGGCCCGCCGCAAACGAAAAAACCAGCTGAGGAATGACATGGCTACCAAGCTCGAGAAGACCCTGAAGCGCGAGATCGACGTGGACGGCAAGGCGTATATGCTGGCCATTTCCCCCGAGGGTCTTAAGCTCACTGAGAAGGGCAGGCGCAAAGGGCAGGAGCTCAGCTGGAAGGGCTTGCTCAACGGCCAGGCCGCGGCGCCGTCGGCGCTCGGCGGCGCGATGGAGGCGGAGACCGAGACCGCGGCCGAAGAGTAGCCGCCTACCGCAGACAGCCCGTGATCGGCGCCCGGGGCTTGATGGTCTTCATGCAGACCGTCGTCTCGAGCTTCTGCACGCCCGGCATGCGCCGGATCTCCATCCGCAGCAGCTGATCGAGCTGCGCGATCTCTGCGACCAGCACGTGCATCAGGTAGTCCGCCTGACCGGCCGTCGTGAAGCATTGCAGCACGGATGGGTGGCTCGAGGCGGCCGCCTCGAACTCCGTGTGCCGGGCCGCGTTGATGGTCACGTGAACGAATGCGTGCACCCGCAGGCCGAGACCCTCCGCATCGAGCTCCGTGCGGTAGCCGCGGATCAATCCGCGCCGCTCGAGCTCCCTCACCCGCTGCCAGCAGGGGGTCTTCGAGAGCCCGACCTTCTGGCCCAGCTCCGCGAAAGACACTCGCGCGTCGTCTTCGAGCAGGCGCGCGATCTCGTGATCGATCTTGTCCATCGTCGCTGTTCTGTGATACTGGCCCTGGCTAGGCCGCTGTTCTACGCGCTGGCCTGACGATAGTCCACTATGTACGGCGACCGATGCGCGTCTACAATCACCACCAGATGACTGTGGAAGGTCGGCAATGAGCGGCGGACGGGTGAGCGAGAAGGGTCTACGCGAGCTGCTGGCGCGCCTGCGCGACCGGCTCACCCAGTCGCGATCCGTGGACACGGACTCCCGCAAGCATCTCGCGGCCGTGGTAAGCGATATCGACGGCGATCTCGGCCGCGGCGCGGCGGCGAGCGCGCACGCGCCCAGGCTGGAATCCCTGGCCGTCCGCTTCGAGGCGGATCACCCCGGCCTCGCCGAGGTGATCCGTGAAGTGATCGATGCCCTGGTGAGAGGCGGGGTTTAGTAGGTACTGGGATGTGCCCCGCCGCCGCAGGTGGCGGAGCCGCGAGCAAAAAACCGCGCTTTTGCTCGCGGCGCGCCGGGCCGGGCCGGAGCCCGGATCCAGCGCTTCAACAATATCAATCCTCCATCAGGAAACTTCTCAGCTGCTCGCTGCGGCTCGGATGCCGCAGCTTGCGCAGCGCCTTCGCCTCGATCTGACGGATCCGCTCGCGGGTGACATCGAACTGCTTGCCGACTTCCTCCAGGGTGTGGTCGGTGTTCATGTCGATGCCGAAGCGCATGCGCAGCACCTTGGCTTCCCGCGGAGTGAGCTGGGCGAGCACCGCGTGCGTGGTCTCGCGCAGCGACTCCATGGTCGCCTGATCGATCGGCGAGGCCACCGAGGTGTCCTCGATGAAGTCCCCGAGATGCGAGTCCTCGTCGTCGCCGATCGGAGTCTCCATGGAGATCGGCTCCTTGGCGATCTTCAGCACCTTGCGTACCTTGTCCTCGGGCATCTCCATGCGCACGGCCAGCTCCTCCGGAGTCGGCTCCCGGCCCATCTCCTGCAGCATCTGCCGCGAGATGCGGTTGAGCTTGTTGATCGTCTCGATCATGTGCACGGGGATGCGGATGGTGCGCGCCTGGTCGGCGATCGAGCGGGTGATGGCCTGGCGTATCCACCACGTCGCGTAGGTGCTGAATTTGTAGCCGCGGCGGTATTCGAACTTGTCCACCGCCTTCATCAGGCCGATGTTGCCTTCCTGGATGAGGTCGAGGAACTGCAGGCCGCGATTGGTGTACTTCTTGGCGATCGAGATGACGAGGCGCAGGTTGGCCTCCACCATCTCCTTCTTCGCGCGGCGGGCCTTGGCCTCGCCGATCGACACCTCGCGGTTGATCTCCTTGATGTCGTTGATCGACAGGTGGAAGTCGCCTTCCAGCTGCTCGAGCTTCCTCTGCCGCCGCTCGATCTCGTCCTTGAATCTGGCGAGCGGGGCGGAGTATTTCTTGCCCGCCTTGACATGCTTGGCGAGCCAGCGGGAGCTGGTCTCGTTCTTCGGGAAGGTGGCGATGAAGTCCTTGCGCGGCATGCCGGCATCGCGCACGGCGATGATCATGATCTCCTTCTCGAGCTGGCGGACCTCCGCGACGTGGGTGCGCAGATTGAGGATCAGCGCATCGAACATCCGCGGCGAGAGCTTGAGCTCCATGAATTCATCGGCCAGCTTCTTGCGCGACTTCAAGGTCTTCGGGTCGCGCGCGCCGTGCTTCTCGATTCCAGTCAGCACGTGCGTGTAGGACTTCGCCAGGCTCGCGAAGCGAGCGGCGGCCTCCTGCGGGTCCGGCCCGGTGTCGACGGCTTCCTCTTCCTCACCCTCGACGCCGTCCTCTCCTTCCTCATCGTCTTCCGACTTCTCCTCTTCGGAGGCGAGGTCCATCTTGGTCGGATTCTGCGGCTGCGCAATGACATCCGGCGCATTGGGATCGACGAAGCCGACGATGACATCGACCAGGCGCGCCTGGCCGCCCCTCACCGGCTCGTAGGCCTTGAGGAGGAAGTCGTGGGTGGGCGGATAGAGCGAGAGCGCGCTGCGCACGGCCTCGAGACCCTCCTCGATGCGACGGGCGATGCGGATCTCGCCCTCGCGGGTGAGGAGCTCCACCGTGCCCATCTCACGCATGTACATCCGCACCGGATCGGTGGTGCGGCCGAGCTCCGCATCGAGCGCCGCGAGCGCCGCGGCGGCTTCCTCGATCGCCTCCTCGTCGGCCGGAGCGGAAGGCTCGCTCGCGAGCAACGACTCGGTATCCGGTGCCTTCTCGTACACCGGGATTCCCATGTCGTTGATGGTGTTGACGATGTCCTCGATCTGCTCGGGATCGACGATCTCCGACGGCAGGTGGTCGTTGACCTGCGCGTAGGTGAGATAGCCCTGCTCCTTGCCGCGGGCGATGAGCAGCTTCAACTGCGATTGACGGTCTTCGGGCATCACCGGTGCACGGCGCTCGAGTCCCAGGGGGCGCTTGTCGGCGGCGTGAGCAGCATTACTCGGTCCGTCCTTGGCAGCATGACGCGCGCCTCCCTCGGGGGCCGATGCGGGCGCGGTGCCCGAGCCGGCAACCTTCTTGTGGGCCGGAGCCGATTTCCCGTGAGCCTTGTCCTTGTCGCGCGCCGCGGCGACCGGCGCCGCTTTCTCGGCGGAGGCAGTCTTCGCGGGCTTTGCCGCGTGCGCGGCCGGACGTTTCCTACTGGCGGAGGCGGGCTTTTGCTTAGCTTTCATTGAGTACCGGGGGGTTTGGCGATAGGCCTTCGATCCCCTATCTGCTGGCGGCAGCGGGCCAACTCAAGGGGCGCCAAAGTAAAGCGGGCAATTCTATTTGACCGTCTCGGAAATACCAAATTCTTCATCCGCCTGCCGTCCCGCCAGGGTCGGCTTTGTGGCCGGCTTTTTGGCGCATAAGTTTCTGTAATTCCTCAAATTCCTTCGCATCCAGGCGGCCCGTCCGGCTCTTGGCCTCGAGCGCTTCCAGACGCCTGTCGACCGCCTGATCGGCCAGCCTCGCCAGGGCGGCTTTGAGCTCCAGAGCTGCGGCCTGGGCGTCGCCCAGCACCTCCTCCCGCTCGAGCAGTCGTCCCAGATGTTCTCCACCGCTTCTGTCGGCCCAACGCTCCAGGACTTGAGCGGGAACTGAGAGCGGGTGCACACGCAGATCGTCCAACAGCTCGCACAGCAAGTCGATTCCGGGCTCCGCACACGTGTTGAGTCCCGCGCGCTCCGCCGCGCTGATCGAGCCGGCGATCAACGGGAATCTCACCAGGCGCGCGATGGCCTGGCGTACCAGGCTGCCGCGCCCGGCGCTCAGGCGCACACGCGGCTTTTCGGTCTCAGCGGGTGATGCGGTACCGCCGGCAGCGGTGGCGCGAGCCGGCGCCGGACTGGTGCCGGCCCAGATCTCCTGCAATCGATCGGCCGCGAGCCCCACGACTTCGGCAACTCTCGCAGTCAGAAGCTCGCGGTAGACACCTGCGGGCACCTTGGCGACGAGCGGGCGGGCGCTCTCGGCGAAGCGGGCACGGCCGTCGGCGTGGCTGAGCTCCGTCTGCTCGGACAATTCCTTTACCAGGTATTCGGAGAGCGGCAGAGTCGACTGCAGGCGCCGCTCGAAGGCCTCACGGCCTTCCTCGCCCACGAGCGTGTCCGGGTCGTGGCCTTCGGGCAGGAACAGGAAGCGGATCTCGCGACCCTCGCGCGCTTCCGGCAGAGCATGCTGCAGCGCGCGCCATGCCGCCGCGCGGCCCGCGCGGTCGCCGTCGAACGCAAACACCACCTCCCTGACCAGGCGGAAGATGCGCCGGAAGTGCTCGGGCGTGGTCACCGTCCCGAGCGTCGCGACGGCGTACGGGATTGCGGACTGATGCAGCCGGACGGCATCCATGTAGCCTTCGACGACCAACAGGCGCTCGAGGTTGGAACGGGAGCGGCGGGTCTCGTACAGCGCGTAAAGCTCGCGTCCCTTGTGGAAGAGGACCGTCTCTGGAGAGTTGAGATATTTGGGCTCGCCGCGGTCGATCACGCGCCCACCAAAGGCGATCACGCGGCCGCGTGCGTCCCGGATGGGGAACATGATGCGATCGCGGAAGCGGTCGTAGTGCCGGTCGCCTTCACGCATCGTCCCTGCCGAGGCCCGGGCTGCGTCGCGCTCGATGATGAGTCCGACGTCGGCGAGCGCCCGGCGGTCCGCTTCGCCCGTCCCGAAGCGTTTCAGCACGCTGTTCCAGGAGTCCGGTGCATAGCCGATTCCAAACTGTGCAATGGTGTCGGGGGTCAGCCCCCGGCGCGTCAGGTACTCCCGCGGACGCGGCTCTCGCGACAGCGTCTCGGCATAGAACTGCGCCACCCGGGACATGAGGTCATAGAGCTTCTCGGAATCGCGTTCGGCGCCGCCGCCGCTGCCGGCCTCGCGCGGCACTTCGAGGCCGAGCCGGCTCGCCAGCTCCTCGACGGCCTCGGGAAAGGCCATGCGGTCGTGCTCCATGAGGAAGCGCAGTACCGTGCCGTGCGCGCCGCAGCCGAAGCAGTGATAGAACTGCTTCTCCGGGCTCACCCAGAAGGACGCCGTTTTCTCGTTGTGGAACGGGCAGCAGGCCTTGTACTCGCGGCCGGCCTTCTTCAGCTGCACGCGCGAGCCGATCACCTCCACGATGTCCGCGCGGGCGATCAGGTCGTCGATGAAGCTCTGGGGGATGATGGATGGATTGTAGTATGAAGCGCTGGATCCGGGCATCCGGCTCGGATTGAGGGGAATCTAGCGGGGGGCCAGCTTTTCCTTCACGCGGGAGCTGACCGCGCCCATGTCGGCTCTGCCCTGCGCCTGGGATTTCACCAGCGCCATCACCTTGCCCATGTCCTTGGCAGAGGTGGCGCCCGTCGAGGCGATGGCGCTGGCAATCAGCGCGTCGAGCTCCGCGTCGCTCAGGCGGGCCGGCAGATAGGCCTCGAGGACGGTGACTTCGGCGCTCTCCTTCGCCACGAGGTCGGCACGGCCGCCGGCCTGGAACTGAGTGATCGCCTCCTTGCGCTGCTTGATCATCTTCTCCAGCACCGCGAGCACCTGGGCGTCATCGAGCGCAATGCGCTCGTCGACTTCGCGTTGCTTGATGGCGGCCAGCGCCAGGCGGATGGTGCCGAGACGCTCCTTCTCGCCCGCGCGCATGGCGCTCTTCATGTCCTCCGTGATGCGTTCCTTGAGAGTCATCGGCAGAGAATCCGGGCTCAACGGGAGGGGCGCATGCCCTCGCGCGAGATGCGCTTCATGTGGCGCTTGATGGCGGCCGCCTTCTTGCGTTTCCGCTCCTGGGTCGGCTTCTCGTAGAATTCGCGCCGGCGCAGCTCGGTGAGA
>Ga0335073_10000371_pt1 | contig 58762 bp, 62 predicted proteins | sample Lox_Sample_22_FD_207093 | JGI IMG/M metagenome (GOLD analysis project Ga0335073, IMG submission 207093) | Soil microbial communities from Loxahatchee National Wildlife Refuge, Florida, United States - Lox_Sample_2.2 | ecosystem: Environmental > Terrestrial > Soil > Wetlands | place: USA... | reverse complement strand
AGAAGCGCAGCGGCGGCCTCGGTGACCATCGCGTCCGTCGGGGCGTTGCTCACGTAGCCCGCCGCCCGCACCGCCCAGCCCGTGAACGGGCTCGCGCGCAACGCGTGCTTGACGATGCAGCACGAGGCCGGAGCGTGTCCGAGCAGAAAGATCCCGTCGATGAGCGTCGGATGATTCGCGACGATGAGCTGACCGGGTCGTCCCAGCCGCTCGGTGCCCGCAATCTCGTAGGAGAGCACCCCGAGCGCGCGCATGAGATGGGCGAAGCTGCGCAAGCCCCACCCGATCGCCGCGCGCACGCGCAGCCGCCGAGTCTCGGTGGCGGCGGGGAGAAGCTGCGCGATCGGAACGACGAGGAGCGACATCCCGATGGAGCTCAACCCGAACAGCGCGAAGCACAGCGCCGTTGCGAGCAGGCGGCGGAGGTACCGTTTGCGGCCAGCGCGCGTCGGGCCTGAGAGTTTCCTCACAAACGGAGTATTGCATCAGCGCACGATGTGCCGTAACGTTCGCGCCGTCGCGACGGACCCCCGAGGGCGCGTCGCAGTTGCGGACCGAACGAGGTGTGGCGAACTCCGACGATGAAGAAGCGCAAAGCGTCGACTGACAGCGACCCTGGGCCCCGTCTTCAACGTGTCTCTCAGTATCTCGAGAGAAACTTCCCCGACTTCTTCGCGGAAGCCCGTTTCCAGGTCGGGGATGACGACTACTTCCTTTATGCCCGTTTCGGGCAGTACCTCGCCCGGTGCATCGAGCAGAAGCGGGCGCCCATAGCCAAGATCAACCGCGGCTTCACGGTGCTCAACAAGATGGCGCGTGTATCGGCCAAGTATCCACGCATCCGCCAGATGCTCGTCTCCGGTCCGCTCGAGTACATCGTCGATGCGCCGAGGGCGCGCGAGCTCGCCCTGAAGCGCCTCTCACCGGTCGCCCAGGGCTATCTCGAGAGCCTGGTCGAGTGAGGCCGCTCGCGCGCGCCGGACGACAGGCGAGTGGCGGATCAGGCGCGCGCAGTTCGTGATTTCTGGTTCGGCCGCGTGCCGCTCGCGCCGGCCCGTTTCGAGGAGCGCATGCGGTTCTGGTTCGGCGGCGGCACGACGCCCGAGAGCCGGCGCGAGTGCGACTCGGCGCTCCGCGAGCGCTTCGAGCCCCTCGTCCGCGGGGCCGCGGCCGGCCGGCTCGACGCCTGGGCCGACAGCCCGCGGCGGCGCTTAAGTCTCATCCTCCTTCTCGACCAGCTGCCGCGCAACCTCTACCGCGGCACGCCGCAGGCGTTCGCGACGGACCAGCGCGCGCTCGCCCTCGCCCTCTCGGGTATCCAATCGGGGGCGGACGCCGCGCTCGATCTGGCCGAGCGGATCTTCTTCTACATGCCCCTTCAGCACGCCGAGTCGCGCGAGGCGCAGGAGGAGTCCGTCGCCGCATACCGACGACTGCTCGCCGAGACTCCCGAGCCGCTGCAGCCGACCCTCGCCAGGGTGTTGCACCACGCGGAAAGCTACCGCTCGATCATCGAGCGCTTCGGCCGTTTCCCGCATCGCAACCGGATCCTCGCCCGAGCCACGACCGCCGAGGAGGAGCGCTATCTGGAGGAACGCGGCGGGAGGAGCCGCCCGGGGTGAAGATGCCGCTCGAGCGCGCGCAGGCGCCGCTCGAGACGCCGCTGGGTCTCGATGAGTTCGAGGGCGAGCGCAGCGCCGTTTGCATTGAGCCCGAGATCCCTCATCAGGCGCGCCATCGTCCGCAGCCGCGGTAGCGCCGTAGCCGGCAACTGCCACTCGGCAGGCGCATAGCCGCGCGGAGAGACGACTCCAAGATCGGCGAACTCCACCAGAGCCTCGAGATTGAGGTCGCAGAGCCTCAAGAGCGTCTCGACGCTCAACCAGTCGCTCTCGCCGATGAGGTGAGCTTCGGTGAGCTCGATCGGATCGGTCATGGCTTCACCTCCCCTCGAGATCCGCTCGGGGATCGAAGGGGACCTCGCGCTGCATCTGCTCGTAGAGTGCGCGCGCCTGCGGGGAGCTCGCAGCGGGCAGGACCACCTTCAGCACGACGTACTGATCACCCGGCGGCTCGCCGGGGAGTCCGCGGCCGCGAAGCCGCAGCTTGCTCTCGGATTGCGACCCAGCGGGAATTCGCAGCTCCACCGCGCCCCCGAGCGTCGGAGTTTTCACCGTGGCACCGAGCGCCGCCTCCCACGGAGCGATGGGAAGCGACAGCGTCACGTCCCTCCCCTCGAGTGAGTAGAGCGAGTGTGGACGGATGTGAATCTCGAGGTACAGGTCACCGGGGCGTCCGCCTCCCGCCGCCGGCTCGCCCTGGCCGGCGAGTCGGACGAGCTGGCCCTCGGTCACGCCGGCGGGGATCGAGACCCGCACCGTGTGGGTGGCCGTCTCCACGCGGCCGTCGGCAGTCGCATGCGGCCGCTTGAGCTCGAGCATGCGCGTTCCGCCGCGGAAAGCCTCGTCGAGATCGACATCGAGCCGCGCATGATGGTCGCGACCACCGCGCTGGCGCGCACCTTCCGCGAACGGGCTGCCTGCGCCGCCGCCAAAGAGTGCCGAGAAGAAGTCGCTGAACCCGCGCCCTTCGCCGTCGAAATCGAACTGATAACGCGATCCGCCGCCCGCGCCCATGCCGGAGCCAGGCGGCGCGCCCGAGAACTCGAAGCCGCCGCCCCAGTCCGGCGGCGGGCGGAACTGCTCGCCTTGCTTCCATTGCGCGCCGAGCTGGTCGTACGCCGCGCGCTTCTCCGTGTCCTTGAGGACCTCGTAGGCTTCCTGGACTTCCTTGAATCTCTCCTCGGCGTTCGGCTCCTTGCTCACGTCGGGATGGTATTTGCGCGCGAGCTTGCGGTAGGCCTTCTTGATCTCGTCCGCCGTCGCGGTGCGCGCGACGCCGAGGGCCTGGTAGTAGTCGCGATATTCCATAAGAGCTCACGGCTCGGCAGACAGCGACTTCGCATGATGGGGTCGCATGCCCGGCCCTTCAATGTCCTGATGCGGTCAGGAGCGGTGCGAGGCGGCCGGGAAGGACTGCCGCGCCTTGCGCCTCGAACCCGCTCCTGACCGCATCAGGACATTGAACAGCGGCGCGCGCGACCCCATGTGCAGAGGAAGTTCGTCGTATCGAGGAGCGAGCCATGAATGCCGCGAGCGCCGATGCCATGCGGGATGCTGCCCTGGCTGCTTGTCCGTCCTGCCACGGCCTGGTCCGCATTCCAAGGGAGCGGTTGACCGAGCATCCCCGGTGTCCGCGGTGCAAGCGCGAGGTGTTGGGCGGGCAGACCTTCGCACTCGATGCGGCGGCATTCGCGCCCCACGTGGAGCGGGGCGGAATTCCGGTGCTGGTGGATTTCTGGGCGTCCTGGTGCGGACCGTGCCGCACGATGGCGCCGGTGCTCGATGCGGCCGCGGCGCGCCTCGCCGGCGTGCTGCAGATCGGCAAGATCGACACCGATGCCGAGCCGGCGCTCGCCGCGCGGTTCGGCATCCGCAGCATTCCGACGCTGATACTCTTTCGCGAAGGGCGCGAGATCGCGCGGCAGTCCGGCGCGATCGACCTCGCGAGCCTCCTGGGGTGGCTCGGCTCGGCCGGCGTCGGGCGCTGAGGAGCCCGGCGTTACGAAACTGTCACGATGCGCCGCGGCGGTGCAGGCGCACAGCAACTATCACCGTTTCGATGCAGCCGGCGGGCCTCCGGCGGCTACAGGGCGGCTGACGGAGCCCTTGCGCGCTTTCGCACAGGGCATGGAACTTGCAGAATCGTCTGCACGGATCCACGCCCTGCCGATCGTCGCCCATGCCCATGCGTCTCTCGCGTCCGCCGCACCTGAGGAATCTGCGCGCCTTCTGCGTTGCCGCGGAGCGGCGGAGCTTCAAAATCGCCGCCGATGAGCTGTTCCTTACGCCCTCGGCTGTCAGTCACCAGATCAAGGAGCTCGAGGACACGCTCGGCGTGCGCCTGTTCGAGCGCAAGACGCGCGCCGTCGAGCTCACCCGCGCCGGGCACACTCTCTTCGACGAGGTCGAGCCGCTGCTCGATGCGATCGACCGCAGCCTCGCGCGCATCGCGCGGCGCAATCGCCGCACGACGCTGCGCCTGCTGCTTCCGCCGTTCTTCGCGACGGAGCTGTTCATCCCGCGCATCGCCGCGTTCTGCGAGGCGTATCCGGACATCGATATCCAGGTAGACACGCACGACCCGCGACCCTCCACACACCCGCCGAGCGCCGATCTGTCGGTGCTGCTCGCCGACTCACCGCCGCAGGGTCTGAAGGTCGCAAAGCTGTTCTCGCTTTCGCTGGTCGCCGCGTGCGCCAAGGAGCACGCGCCGGCGGTCGCGCGTCTGGGCTCGAGCGTGTTCCGCGAGATGGCGCTCATCGTGCACAAGTCGCGCCCATTCGCATGGAGCAGCTGGGCGGAGGAAGTCGGCCTCGCCGAGCCGGAGCCGAAGAACGTGATCGAGCTCGACACCATGTTCGCCGTGGTACGCGCGGCCGAGCGCGGTGTCGGGATCGCCCTCGTGCCCGAGACGCTCTGCGGCGCATGGTTCAACTCCGGGTTGCTGGTGCGGATATTCCCCGTCGAGCTCGCAACATCCGACACCTACTACCTCGTGAGCCGCTCCAAGGACTCCGATCGGCCCGAGGTCGCCGCCATGACCGGCTGGGTGCTCACTCACTGCATACATCTGCCGGCCACCGCCGAGAGCACCCGCGCGACTGCCACCACTCCGGTACTGCTCGCCCGCGATCTTCAAACAGACGCGTCGCAGCCCGCCGATCCGGCGCTCTCTCCACCGCCGCGCAACGCCGCCTCCCGCTGATTCAAACACGACGTCGGGGCCTCCCCGGCGGGCTCGGCGCTGCGTTTCGGCCCGAGGTGCTGCGTCATCGCGCCGATCCGCGCCCCGAAAGGGGCGCAATATTTTTTCAACCGACGGATGCGCCCCTTTCGGGGCGCAGTTCGATGCGATGACGCAGCACCTCGGGCCGAAACGCAGCGCCGAGCCCGCCGCGAAAGCTCCGACGTCGTGTTTGAATCGACGTGACGCAAGTCTCACGGCAAGTGATGAGCGCACGTGAACCGATCCAGCAAAACGTTTCGTTTGTCGCCTCGGCCCACAGTTTCTATCGTGGAGCCGCGCTCGCAGATACGTGCGCTTCACAGGAACGTCAAGGAGACAGTCGGTCATGGGAACGAGATTGGAATCGAGGGAACGCAAGCTGATTGAGCGCACGTCGCGGAGAGCGATGGGTGCGGCAGTACTGGCATCGCTTCTGGTCGTCGGTGCGGCGCAGGCGGCGGCGCCGCACAGCAAGGCGGTGCTGTCGGCGTACGCGGACAGTGCCGCGGGCGAGAGTCTGCTCGCCGGACACTACACAGAGGTGATCGAGCGGCTTGGCTCGCACGGCAACGAATTCGCATCCGATCAAGTCGGGGCGAGCACGAATCTCTGCGTCGCACTCATCATGACGCGGCAACTGCAGGCGGCTCACTCCGCCTGCGACGAGGCGATCGAGGACGCGAAGCTCGATGTGACCGAGGAAACGATCGCCGCGCGAACGACGCACGACGAAGAGGTCGCCCTCGCCTACTCCAATCGCGCGGTGCTCGAATGGCTCTCCGACCACAGGACCGCTGCGGCCGACGACCTGTCGCGCGCACGGGCGTTCGCGCCCGCCTCGGAGTTCGTGACCCAGAACCTCACGGCGCTGCGTGCGAGCGGCACGCCTGCGCCCGCGGTTGCGGCGGCTCACGGATGAGCCCGCGGGCGGCGGCACACCGCGCGGGCGGTGTGCCGCCGGCTCGGCGCAGCGAAGCTCGGTCGCACGAGCGGCATCTCGGTGAGCTCGCCGTAGCGCGCGAGCGGCGCGCGCAGTATCTCGGCATCGCCAATCACCACGAGCACGCAGCGCTCCGGCGGCGGAAACGCCTCGTCGATCACCGCTCGCGCATCGGCCACGGTCACTGCGCGCAGCGCCGCTTCGTACTGGTCAATATGATCGGCCGTGAGGCCGTAGGCCTCGAGCTCGGCGAGCGCGGCCGCCCAATCCGCGGCAGTCTCGAATGCAAGCGGATACTGGCCGAGCACGTAAGTACGAGCAGAGTCGAGCATCTGAGCTGACACGCCGTCGCGCTTGAGGCGCGCGAGCGCGCCGAGCGCGAGGTCGAGCGCCTGGCAGGTATGCTTCGCCTGAGTGAAGGAGCGGATCGCGAACTCCCCGCGCGCTGCGCCCCGCGTGAAGCTCGATCCCGCGCCATAGGTGAGGCCCGCGCGAATGCGCAGCTCCGTGTTGAGGAGCGAGGTGAAGCGGCCGCCGAAGAGCGTATTCACGAGCTCGAGCGCCGCGCGGCGAGGATAGCGCCGCTCCACGCCAAGGCCGCCGATCCAGAAATAGCTCTGCGCGGCCCCGGGCAGGTCGATCAGGAGCACACGCCGCCGCCGCGGGGCGTGCGCCGCGGCGAGCGGCGCGAGGGGTGTGCGAGCGCGGCGCCAGTCGCCGAAGGCCTGGGCCGCCGCATCGACCAACCGCGGAGCATTCACATCGCCCGCGAAGACGAGCACGAGCCGGTCGCCACCGCAGTGCGCGCGGTAATAGCGCCGTGCATCGTCGATCCCGAGCGCGGCGAGCGATGCTTCGCTCCCGGTGATCGCGCGACCGTAAGGGTGGCGGCGGAACAGGAACGCGCGTCCGTAGGCCCCGAGCAGTTCCGCGGGATCGGAATCCTTGGCCGCCTTGATGAGCTCGATCTGCCGCGTGCGCAGGGCCTCGAGCTCCGGCCGCGGCCAGCGCGGCTCGAGCAGCGCCGTTGCAAGCAGCTCGAGCATGCGCCCCTGGTGAGCCGCGAGGAACTGTCCGCCTGCGAGCAGGTAGTCTGGCGTGGAGTGTGCGGAGAAGGTCCCGCCGGCCCGCGCCACGGCATCGGCGAACGCAAAGGCGCCGCCGGTCCCCGCACCTTTGCCGATGAGCCCCGCAACGAGCGCACTTACACCGGCGCGGTCGGAGGGGTCGCAGCGCGCCCCGCCACGCAGAAGCGCGGAGAACGCGAGCAGCGGCAGGTCGCGTCGCGGAACCACGATCAGCGTCGCACCGTTCGCGAGATTCAGACGCTCGTGCGCGGGAACGCGCACGCCGCGCGCGGCGCGCGGCACGCGACGCGCCACCGCGAACGGCGCGACGGACGAGGTCACCGGGGCGCGCGGATCGGCACGAGCGTGCCCACGGTCCGGCGCCGCGGATCGAGCACGGCGCGCGCAATCGCCTGTACCTCGGCGCAGCTCACCGCCGCGTAGCGCGCGGCTGCGACGGAGAGTCCGCGCCAGTTTCCGCTCATCACGGCGTACTCCCCGAGCAGATGGGCTTTGCCCTCGTTCGCGGCGAGCTGCCGGTAATGCGCGGCGAGTGCGAGACTCTGGGCGCGCTCGAGCTCGCTTCGCGCGATACCGCGCTCGACGATCCGTGCGATTTCTCGGTCGAGCGCGCGGAGGGCCGCCGCCGGATCGCCGCCTTCGGGCAAGGTGAGGTGCAGCCAGAGGAGCCCTGGATCGAAACCCTCGTGCCAGTCCCCGGCGACCTCGACCGCGAGGCGCGCGCGCTCCACCAGCGTGCGATGCAGCCGCGAGGCGTCGCCCTCGACGAGCAGCCTCACGAGCAGCTGCAGCGCGGGCGCACGCGCATCGCCGGCGGCGGGCGCTTTGTAGGCGAGCTGCAGGAGCGGCGTGCGCCCCTTGCGCCTGAGGGTCACGCGCCGCTCCCCGAGCTGCGCCGGCTCGCGGACGCGAACGCGCGGTGGCGGGTCGCGCGGCGCGATCGGCCCCAGGTACCGCCGCGCGAGCGCGAATGCTTCCTCCGGCTCCACGTCTCCGGCGAGCACGAATGTTTGATTGCACGGGGCGTAATAGGTGCGGAAGAAGCCTCGCAGATCCTCCATCCGCCACGCCTTGATGTCAGCTGGCTGCCCGATCGTGGGGAACCGATATGGGTGCACGAGAAACGCGGTCGCCTGTACGCGCTCGGCGAGCAACCCGGCGCCGTTGTCGTCGACGCACAGCTGCCGCTCGGACCAGACGACGCGCCGCTCGCATTCGACGATCTCGGGCACGAAGCTCAGATTGGCGAGGCGGTCGGCCTCGAGCTCGAATGCAAGCTCGAGCGCCCCGCGGGGGAGCGAGTCCTGATAGACAGTGACATCCTCTGAGGTGAAGGCGTTGCTCGCGGCACCCCGGTCCTCCATCAGGCGATCGAACTGGCCCGGGCCGTAGCGGGCGGTGCCGTTGAACATCATGTGCTCGAAGAAGTGCGCGAGACCGGTCGCACCCTCGATCTCGTTGCGGCTGCCGGCGCGCACCCAGATCGACAGCGCGACGTTCGGTATGGCGCGGCTCGGCCACACGATGATCTTCACGCCGTTGCTCAACGTGCGGCAGCGCACCGCCTCGCGACCCGCGCCCACGCCCACGCCCGGGGCGCCGCGTCCGTCGAGCCTTGGCGCAAGCCGGGAGGGGCGGTCCATGCGCTCGAGTGTATCGTGGCCGCGGAGGCAAAAAAAAACGCCGCGAGCGGGGGAATCGCATCGCGGCGTCGTAAGAGCGAACACCGGGGAAGTTGTTCGCAATCCTTGAGAGCCTCCAGCACCCTCCGCGCCGCTCGGGGAGCCGCGCTGCCAGAGGAAAGAGCAAGGGCCGTGCCAGCGCATCGCACCCTGAAAAAACAATGACTTGGGAGTGCTTCGTGATCTCCATCGCGGTGACCAGAAGTGTCAGGTATGGACCCCGACATACGCTTTCTGTCAGGGTGGCGAGTGTGATAATCCCCCGCCGCAGCAGACCCCGAGCGAACCCAGCATGAGCGAACGACCCAGAAGAAGACTGCTCGATTTCATGGGTACCTCACCGACGTTCATCGCCGAGGGGTGCCATGTCACGGGCGACATCGAGACCATGGGTCCACTCATTCTCTGCGGAATGATCCGCGGCGACGGGCACGTGCGCGGCGCGCTCAGCACCTCCGAGAAGTCGGAGTGGGAAGGGCAGCTGCGTGCCGAGCGCGCCGTCGTTGCGGGCAAGATCACGGGCACGTTGACGGTCGAGGACAAGCTCGAGATCGGAGCGACGGCCGTGATCCGCGCAAGCGTAAGCGCGCGGGCCATCGCGATCGCGAAGGGCGCGGTCGTCGACGGAGAGGTTGTCGTCACGAGCGGGGAACCCGTCGTCAGCTTCGAGGAGAAGCGCGGCTCGCCTACTTCGCGAGAAGAGCCTCCCTCTGCGGAGCGGTGAGCGGCGCATCGAGTTCCTGCGCCGCGCGACGTTCCGCCCACGTGACGCCGGACGGGCGATCCAGAAATCCGCAGTGCCCGCCCCAGCGTGTCGCCACGATACGCAGCGCCGGCGAGGGCGCGAGCCGCTCGATATCGCGCGCGGGGATCAACGGATCGTCGAGCGCGGTGATGACGGTGCAGGGCACCTCGAGCGGTGCGAGCCGCGCTCCGACCAGAGCATAGCCGTCGAGATACTCCTCCAAGCTCGTGAAGGGGGTGAAGCGCCGCACGAGCTCCGCGGTCATCTGCCGCACGCTCGCGCTCGCCATGATCTCCCCGAAATCGTATTCCTCGGGCCACAGCACCTGCTTGCGTCGCAACGAGCGTGTCCACTTGCGTACGAAGTACCGCTGATAGGCGTGCAATCCGCGCTCCATCGCGAGCAGGGTCGCCCGTGGATCGAGCACCGGTGAGATCGCCACCGCCCGTGCGATGCGCAGACCCGATTCGCGGGCGGCCGCGACGCGCAGCATGAAGTTGCCGCCCAGAGAGAATCCCGCGAGATGGAGCGGTGCGCCCGGGAACAGGCTCTGCACGCGCCGGGCCGCGCCGATCACCTCGGCGAGCCGGCATGAATGGAACAGGCCGCGGTTGAGGTGCTGAGTGTCACCGTGGTCGCGCAGATTGAGCCTCACCACGTCGAACCCGCGGGCATGCAGCTCCCGCGCCAGGGAGAGCACATAAACCGACTCCGCACTCCCCTCCCAGCCGTGCAGCAGCAGCGCGACCCGAGGGGACGCGCGGAGCGGCCGCGGCGGTGCCGTGTGATGCGCCGCCAGCCGCACCCCCTCGCCGCAGTCGATGAGCAGCGGCCGGCTCGCCGCAAGCAAAGGCTCGAGGCGCGGACCCAGCCAGCGGCGCCGCACCGAGAGGCTCGGAAGAATGGACTGGATGTGCCGATTCCTGAGCCAACGAGGCGGACGGAAGCTCTCGTCCAGTTCGATTCTCACCCTCACCCTTCGCTCGAGGCGCCGCTCAGCGTAATCGAATCTCGATGCGGTTGTTGACCGAGCCGGCGCGATTCCATTCGCCGGCGGTGAGGGAGTCGGAGATCGGCGGATAGGGAACGAGCGTCGCGTGCTCGTCCCCCGCCAGCACCTGAACGTCGATGGCTCCGCGCGAGGCGTGGCGCAGCTCCCCGGCGAGGTCAGCGAAGGCGAGCGGGATGCTCTGGGGCTGGGAGGGCGAGTCGGTCGAGCCGCCCCCGACCAGATCGCACCTCGCGTAGGCGGTCTCATCGGGCGCGAGCGAATAGCCATCGGTCGCGTTGCCGACCAGGCAGAACCGCCCAGGGAAGGTCTTGATCTCGACGACACCCCGGTAGCTCTGCGCCGTGAGGCGGTCGAACAGCGCCCGCAGTGTGTCGAACCGAGCGCCGGCGAGCGGATTCTCGCCGTAGGGCACTTCCTCGATGAGCGGTTTTGCGGCCGCGCCGGCCTCCGCGCTCGCCCCGGCGGGGCTCGCGCCGGAATCGGCGGATCCGCCGTAGGCGGCCGGCTGCGCGATCGCTCCCGGGGCGTTCGCGGCCGCGGGGGAAGCCGTCACGTCGGGGTGCGCTGCAACGGCGAGTGCCGCTTGAAGCTGTGCGACCTCGCGCGCGAGCGCGCTCTCATCGTGAGCCGTGCGGAAGGCCGAGGCGAGACTTGCTGCCGCGACGATCGCGGCAAGTGCGGCTGCGGTCCAGCCCCATGAGCGTCGCGCCGCCCTGTCGGGCGGCGGCGGCGCGGACTGGGCGCTGTGGCGCGAAATCGTCTCCTCGAGCCCCGACCGGAGCTCCCCGCCCAGGCGGTTCACCTCCTCCTCGAGGCTCGCGGTGAGCGAGCGGCGCAGATCCGCGAGCTCCTCGTGCAGCTCGAGCTCCGCGAGGGACACGGCGACGGAAGGCGCCTCGACGCGTCGTGGCGGCGCCTCGCCGTTCGCTGTGACGCTGCGGAACGCACCGGGGGCGCTGCTGCGCCGGTCGGGCAGCAGATGCAGCTGATAGAGCACCTTGGAGACATCAGCGGGCCTGATCTGCTTCGGCAGGACCCCGACGGCGCCGAGCGCGCGCGCCTGGCCGAGATAGAGCTCCCCTTCCTGCGAGGTGTACATCATGATCGGGATGGTCGCGGTGCGCGGATCATCCTTGATCGCCTGGACCGCCTGGAACCCGTCCATGCCGGGCATCAAGTGGTCCATGAAGATCACGTCGGGGCGTCGATGAACGAGGTACTCGATCGCCTGCTCGGCGCTTTCCACGCCATCGACCTCGATCTCGTACTTCTCGAGCATGCGGGCGAGGAAAGCCCGCGCGGACCGCGAGTCGTCCACCACCAGTGCGCGCTTCGCTCCCATGCGCTCCGTACCCGGGTACCGGGCTTGAGCCCGCGAGCATCGAGTCTAACTTAAGGCGGATGCCGGTGATTGAGGCGCTCGTCACGCGTCCGGAGCGCTCGACGCGGGCTGTCGCGGTGCGCCGACAGCGCGTGCCGTCGCGGGGCGCGCGCGGCAGATGTCTGCGTAGAGCTCGGTCAGCCGCTGCGCCATCGCGAGTGAGGACCAGCGCTCGGCGTACGCGCGAGCGCGACGTGCAAGCTCGCTGCGCAGCGTCGCGGTGAGCAGCAGCCGGACGGCGGCGGCCGCGAAGTCCTCGAGATTCTCCTCCACGACGAGCGCGCCGGATCCGGGCTCGAGCACCGAGCGTGTACCGAGCACCGCCGTGGAGATGACCGGAATACCCTGCGCCATGGCCTCGAGGAGCACCAGCCCCTGCGTCTCGGTGCGCGAGGCAAACACGAACGCATCGGCCGCCGCGTAGCAGTCGAGCAGCGTCCTATCGCGATCGAGGTAACCGACGAAGCACACGTCGCTCGCGAGCCCGAGGCGCTGCGCGAGCTCGGTGAGACCCTCGCGCGCGGGCCCCTCGCCCGCGATCACCAGCAGTGCCTGCGGAACGCTCGCACGGATGCGCGCGTAGGCGTGCAGCAGGAAGGCGATGTTCTTCTCGTGCGCGACACGACCGACGTAGAGCAGCAGCGGGCGTTCGGAGGGCAGTCGCGCGAGCGCCCGGAAACGATTGCCGTCACCGCGTGCGAAGCGATGTGCCGGAAGTCCGGTTGGCAGCACGTGGATGGGCGTCGTGACCCCATAGGTGTGGAGAATCTCGCGCAACGGCTCCGAAGGAGCGATCAGCGCATCGACTTGACGGCACTGCGAGCGCGTGAAGGCGCGCGCCAGGGTGCGGCCGAGCAGGCGCGGCAGGAGCGGTGCGTAGTGATGCAAGTACTCCGCGAAGTAGGTGTGGTAGGTCGCGACGCAGGGAAGACCCGCCGCGCGCGCGTGACGCACGCCAGCGTAGTGGGCAATGAACGGCGTCTGCACGTGCACGAGGTCGAACCGCTCGTGCGCGAGCACCCGGAGCGCCCGGGTGAGCGCGCGCCAGCGCATGCGTCGATCCTCGGGGTCACCGGGCACCGAGCTCGCAGGAATGCGCACGATACCGCGCTCTGCACCAACGCCGGGGTAATCCGGGGCGACCAGCGTCGACTCGACTCCGCACGCGGCGAGATCCGCGCGGAACGTCGCGATGGAAGTCGACACTCCATTGACGCGGGGAAAGTAGACGTCGGAGACGTAGAGGACGCGCACTCGCTAGCTGACAGCGACGCCGAGCGCGGCGAGCAGCGCTCCGATTGCCGCTCCCGCGATCACATCGGAGGGGTAGTGGAGCCCCAGCACGACACGCGACGCGGCGATGAGGCACGCGAAGGGCACCAGGATCCAGGCGAGCTCGCCGTAATGCGCGACCGCCTGCCAGGTGAAGGCCACCGCGTGCAGCGTGTGCCCGGAGGGAAAGCTGTAGCGATCGAGCGGCGCGGCGCCGAGGTCGATGGCGGGGTGAGTGATGAACGGCCGCTCGCGCACGAAGGTGCGCTTGAGCCATTTGTAGATCAGCACGCCCAAGCCCCCGATGAGCGTCATGGCGATTGCCGGGCGCAGCGCCGCGGGACCATAGATGAGGGGCAACGCGATGATGAGCACGTACCAGGCGATCCCATCACCCAGCCGGCTCGCGATCCGGAAGACCCAGCGAACCGAGGTGAACGAGGCACCGGCGTTGAAGCGGCGGCAAAGGCCGTACTCCGCGGCATCGATGCGCGCAAGAAAGGCGCTGATTTCGCCCGTCTTCATGGGCGCAGCCTCGCCCCGGATGAAGTCGGCTGTGTTGCGAAAATATGAACGTTTTGTTGCTCAGAGCCTTGGGATCCTTTCCTCGTGAACTGCGTCACATCGGTCGCGCAATCGATACTCCCGTTCAGTCACGTATTCCGCTGCTGCGGTGCATCAGGACAACGGCCACCGTAAAGAGCGTGAGCGTCGCGCCGATCATGATCGCAAAGGCCTGGACCAGGTTCACGTCGGTAACGCCAAAGAATCCGAACCGAAAGGCATTCACCATGTAAAGGATTGGATTCACGTACGAGACGATCTGCGCCCAGTGCGGGAGGATGCTCACGGAATAGAAGACGCCCCCCAGGTAGGTGAGCGGCTGCAGCACGAACGTCGGGAACCAGTTCACCTGATCGAAGTTCTTTGCGATCACCGCATTGATGAAGCCACCGAGCGCGAACACGCTCGAGGTGAGGATCACTGCGGCGACCACGATCGGCGCGTTATCCACCCGCAGATGCGCGAACAGCAGCGCCACCACGGTGACGATCAGGCCCACCAGGAGCCCGCGTACCATCCCGCCGCACACGTAGCCGCAGACGATCAGCCAATCGGGTAGCGGCGAGACGAGCATCTCCTCCATGTGCTTGCCGAATTTCGCGCCAAAGAACGAGGAGACGACGTTCGCGTAGGAGTTCGAGATCACCGCCTGCATGATCAGACCCGGCGCGAGGAACTGCAGGTAGGTGAACCCGCCCATCGGACCGATCCGCCGGCCGATCAGGCCCCCGAAGATCACGAAGTAGAGCGTCGCGCTCACCGCGGAGGGCAGGAGCGTCTGGCCCCAGATACGGATGATGCGGCCGTACTCGCGGATGACGATGGTCTTGAATCCGATCCAGCGAACGGCACCGAGATTCACCGCCGCGGGAGAGACAGGAGCGTCCATGGCCGCCTCCGTCACGTACCGCCGCGGCGGTGTCGCAGCAGCTCCGGCTCCGCCGCAGCTGCGGGCGGCGTCGGGCGGGCATTTGCGACGGTGGGTGGGCGAGGCTCGGCCCGATCGTCACGCTCGCCGTGTCCGCCGCTCGAGCGATGCGCATCGCCCGCGCCCCCGTGCGCCTCGACGAGTCGCATGAAGATCTCCTCGAGTCGGTTCACCTTGTTGCGCATGCTCACCACGGCGATCCCGAGCCTCGAGAGATGCACGAAGATATCGTTGAGGCTCTGCTCCTTCGAGACCTCCAACTCGAGTGTGTGATCGTCGACGAGCGTCGCGGGGTAGTCCTCCAGCCGCGGAGCCTCCGCGAGGGGGTCGCGCAGATTGAGCACGAATACCTCGGTATGAAGGCGCCGCAGGAGACTGCTCATCCGATCGCGCTCGACGATGCGCCCGCCGTCGATGATCGCGATGTTGCGGCAAAGTGTCTCGGCTTCCTCGAGATAGTGCGTGGTGAGGATGATGGTCGTGCCTGCGGCATTGATCTCGCGGAGAAAATCCCACATCGAGCGGCGGATCTCGATATCGACGCCGGCAGTGGGCTCATCGAGGATCAGCAGTCGCGGCTCGTGCATGAGCGCTCGGGCGATCATCAGCCGCCGCTTCATGCCCCCGGAGAGCGCGCGCGCCATCCGGTCGCGCTTGTCCCAGAGCTGCAGCTGCTTGAGGTACTTCTCGGCGCGGCCGCGTGCAATGCGGCGCGGGATGCCGTAGAACCCCGCCTGGTTGACGACGATCGTCTCAGGCGTTTCGAACTGATTGAAGTTGAGCTCTTGCGGCACCACCCCGATGCAGGATTTCGCCGCTTCGAGGTCGTGATCGATGTCGTGGCCGAACACGCTCACCTTGCCCGCCGTCTTGAGCACGAGCGAGGTGACGATCCCGATCAACGTCGTCTTGCCGGCCCCATTCGGACCGAGCAGCGCGAAGAAATCGCCCTCCTCGACGTCGAGATCGAGACCCTTCAAGGCCTCGACGCCATTCCTGTACGTCTTGGTGAGTCCGTGTACCGAAAGCGCCTGCATGGGGAGGACCGTGTGAGCGGCGCGCAAGGGTAACACAGGCGTCCCGGCTGTCCGTCGCCCGCCCGAGCTTACGGCTCAGTTGCCCTTTGGGGTCGTCTTGTGGTCGCGCGCGAAGAGCCGCGGGTCCTTGAGAGCGGTCGGCCGTGGCGGCATGCGCGGATCGCGCGGCGCAGGCGGCGGTGGGAGCGGAGGTGGGGGCCCGAGCTTGCTCGGCACGGGCGCGCGCGGATCGCCCACGCGCGGCGGCGCCACCGCAGGCACGGCTGGCTTCGTCTCGGTCAGTTCCGCCGGAATGAATACCTCGACCGCGAGCGAGAAGGTGCGCTCCTCCGAGGGCTGCAGGGCCCCGACGCCCACCACCTGACGTGCGACCTCCTCGCCCCGGGCATTACGGATCGCGAGCACCACGGAATACTCCCACGGTGCACCGTCCGCGGGCGGGCTCAACTTCCCCTCGACCCGTAGCGGCGTGAGCGCCGGGGTGCGCTGGCCGGCCGCCGCGGGGTCGAACCGCAGGTGATGGTGGCAGCCCGGACAGACGGCTGCGCTCTCGAGGATCGTGGCCTTGCAGTGCGGGCAGGTGCGAGTCTTCCCCGGCGTCGCAAAGCGTCCCGTGTTCATGAAGTAGCAAGATCGACCTTGTTTCCTCCGAAGGCCTTCGGTGCCTTCTCCTCCCATCCGAACTCGACTTGACCGCGCATGCGCGAACCCGCGGCGACGGTGAGCGAGCCGGCCTTCACGTCGCCCGCGACGAGCCCCGTTTCGAGCAGCTCTACGCGCGCTGCGGCGTCGATGTTTCCGTGCAGCTCTCCACCCACGACCACGGTGTTCGCGCGGACCTGACCGGTGAGCCGTGCGCCGGCCTCGATCGTGAGGTTGCCCTGAACGTGGACGTCGCCCTTGAACGAGCCTGCAATGCGGACGTGCCCGGTACCCTCGATCTTGCCCTCGATCGTGAGGTCGGAGGCGATGAAGGATTCCTTCGCCTCGGCACGCTCACGCGGGCGGCGGGCCATGTCCTGACTGAGCGGCGTCACGGCAGCCACGCTCGGCTCTCGCGGCAAGGGATCTTTAGTCGGAGCAGGGGCGGGGGGAGGTAGCGTTCCGGCGGGTTCTTTCCACAGGGCCATGGTGGGTATCCTCTTTAGAAGTGTCGGTTCGAGCTGAACGCAACAGAATGCGCGTTATACCGGGAACCGGGTGATGGGAAATAGGTGTCGCCTTGCACAGACAAGCGTCCGAACGGGTGCGAGCCGTGACGATTCCACAGATCCAGCCTGACTTCAATCGACCTGCGCCGCCTGCCACGACCGCGCTTCCGCCGCGAGTAGCTGCATCCCGCGCAACCGCACGCATTCGAGCCCGCCCGAGTCCTCGGCTTGGGCCCAAGTGAGCAGGTCGCGCCACACGCGCAGCCGCTCCGTCCAGCGCGGGCGCAACAGATCGGGCCGGCTCTCGGCGAGCTGGATCACCGTGCGCAGCGTACACGCGGCGATGAGCTCGACGCACGGTGGGGACATGCCCAGAAACAGGCGCGCCGCGGCACACTCGCCGCGCGCGAGATGCCAGCCGTAGGCGAGCACGAGCCGCGTCACCGCGATCGTCCGCGGCACGGTGAAAAAGGCGCTCGGTTGGAGCGTGCGCTCGCGGTCGTGGATGCGCCGCTCGTGCAGCCGCTCCCAGCGCGCGGTGCGCATGAATCCCGCGTCGACGAGCAGCACCGGGCAGCGCGCCGCGCGTCGGCGCGCAGCTCCATCGAGACCGCACCAGAGTGAGCGCAGCTCGATGAGCACGGCGGGGGATGAGCCCGCGGCGCACTCGGCCTGATCGCACATGAGCTCGAGGCACTGCTCGTTGATCTCAGCCAGTCCATCGAGCGCATCGAGACGCAGCCAAGACTCGCCGGAGGCGAGCGCTCCGCGGACGTGCGCCGCGTCGAAGACTCTCGGTTCCTCGGACATCGCTTTCCTCCCCGTTCGCGCGAGTATTGACGCGGCGCCCGATGCGGGGCCGGCCGAATTTTGCTAATTTTATATCAAAACCGGGATCGCCAATTCTCGGAGAGTTCGGACAGAAATTGCAACACCTCCCTAAAGGGGTATCCCGTGCGCATCTCCGACGACCGCTACAGCCGCGACCGGCTGCGACTCGATCTCGCCCTGCGCTTCATCCAGCACGAGGCACGCACGCAGACGATACGCGCGTGGACGGGGCTCACCGACGATCGCATCAGAAAGCTCTACCGCAGCTACTTCGCCCGCTCGGGCGCCGCAGCGATCGCGCGGCCGCGCGGCCGCTCACCGGGCCAGGCATCGTTCTTCACCCGCTCGCCGCGACTCCAGCAGGAAGCGGCCCTTCTTGCGAGTCTGTGCTCGCTTCTCGGGGTGCTGCCGCAGCGCACCCAGCCGCGCGCCGGCGCTCAGCACCCCGGCATCGCGCAGGGCGTCGCGCTCTGCCAGGCATACGAGACCTATCGAGCGCTCGTGCCGACCGCGCGCATCACCTTCGAGCATCTGGTGTATCTCAACGCCGCGCTGCTACGCGGCGATGAGCTCAAGGTCGCGAACTGCGGCGGCTGCGGAGCGCTGCTCGTCGTCGAGCGCATGGCGCTCCGGGAGGCGCGCTGTCTTGCGTGTGCGACCGCAGTGGCCGCGGAGCATACCGCATGATCAGGAGAGCCCTTCGGCCGGAGCGATCCGACGAGCGCGCGCTCGCGCAATCAGTGCCCCATCGCACCACCCGCACCGGGTGTGTTGGTCGTGATATTCGTCGAACCGCTCCGCTGGACCGACTCGATGAAATCCTTGCTGCTCTCTGCTCGCGCCTGCAGCTGAGCGAGCGTGAGACAGGTCTCGACCATCTCAGTGCGCGAGCCCGTGACAGGGTCCTTGTGGCAGTAGACGTCCTCACCGTTGACCACCCTGTGCCGATATCCCGAGGGGACCGTGAACTTGGTGGTCGGGGTCGTGCCCGTCTGGGGCGCGGCCGCGACGACCGCCGGAGCAACCGGCTGAGCGGCGCTCGGCGCATTCGACGCGGCCGGAGCCTGCGATGCGCATCCGAGGAGCGCCTGAGTGCCCGCGAGAATGAGGAACCCGGTGAATGGCTTCATTACACTTTCCCCCTTGTGCGAGATGGTTCGTATGGAAGCAGCATTAGCCTACCGCGGAGCGCGCGAGCCTGCCGGGAATTCCTGGTCGCACGTGCTCCCGGTGCCGGGCCGGGAAGCGCGCCGGCTGATATAGAATGATCGACAGGCGCAGCGACCCGTCGAGCCCATGGACCTCAAGCGCGACCTGCCGAATTTCTTCTCGGGTCGTTACATCGACCGGCGCTCCGAGGAGCGTGAGTCCGCCACCTGGCTCGCGGAGGCCCTCGCGGACTCCGCCACGCGTTATGTCGTCGCGAGCGGCACCTCACAGCTGCTCGCGGCCGATGTCGACGGCGCCGGCGAGCCCCGCGTCGCGTTTCTGACCGGCGATCAGCCGCTCGTGCAACGGGCCAACGAGAGTGAGTTCGTCCTGCTCGGCTGGTATGCAGGCGCGCGCTGTCTGCTCGTCGATCTCGCCACGAGCGCCGAGGCGCCTGCGGGCACACGCTTCGAGGAGCTGCGACCGCTCTCCGGCCGGCTCACGCGCGCGGAGGCTCAGCTGCTCGCCTACGCTCGAGCACTGTCAATCTGGCGCGCGCGACATCGCTACTGCGGGCGCTGCGGCTCGCCGACCAGCCCCGAGCGCGCGGGCCATGTCATCCGCTGCTCGAATCCCGAGTGCGCCCAGGAGGTGTTCCCGCGGATCGATCCGGCCATCATCGTGCTCGTGACCGACGGTGTGCGCGCGCTACTCGGACGGCAGCCGAGCTGGCCTCCGGGCCGCTATTCAACCATCGCCGGCTTCGTCGAGCCGGGCGAGAGTCTCGAGGATGCCGTGGCGCGCGAGGTGCGCGAGGAGACGGGTGTTGCGGTGAGCCACGTCGATTACCACTCCTCGCAACCCTGGCCGTTTCCTTCCTCGCTGATGCTCGGCTTCCATGCGCTCGCCCCCTCCGATGCCGTGATCCGGGTGAGCGGGGAGCTCGACGATGCGCGCTGGTTCACCCGCGAGGAGATCGCCTCGGGCACCCCGCTCCTGCCGCCGCCGCATGCGATCTCGTTCCACCTGATCGCCGCGTGGTTCGATCGCGACTCGCCCAGGTCGCTCGCTGCTCTGCGCGCCTGAAGCCCGCTCGTGTGTTTGCTCGTTCTCGCCTGGCGCACCCACCGGAAGTATCGGCTGGTCGTCGCGGCGAACCGTGACGAGTTTCACGAGCGGCCCGCGGCGCCGCTCGCGCGCTGGACGCTGGGACCGAACATACTGGGCGGCAGGGATCTGCGCGCCGGCGGGACGTGGCTCGCTCTCGATCCCACGCGCCGCTTCGGTGCGGTGACCAATTTTCGCGAGCTCCAGCGCCCGGCGCCGGGGGCGCCCTCGCGCGGGGCGCTGATCCCCGGCTTTCTCGCGCAACCTGCGGCTGCGGATGAATATCTGCGCACGCTCGCGCCGCACGCTTCGCGCTACTCGGGCTTCAATCTCCTGCTCGCCGATGAGCAGAGCCTATGGTACGCGTCGAACCGCGCGGAGCCGTTCGCGCGCGAGCTGCCGCCCGGTCTCTACGGCCTGAGCAACCACCTCCTGGACACTGCCTGGCCCAAGCTCGCGCGCGTGCGGCGCGCGTTTCGAGCGTGGCTCGAAATCGCGGGCGTCGAGAGCAGCGATCAAATGCTCGAGATCCTGGCCGACCGCACGCCGGCGGGCGTCGCCGAAACGCTCCCGGAGACCGGACTCGACGAGGAGTGGGAACGCCGGCTCTCCGCGCCGTTCGTGCTGCACCCGGACTACGGCACGCGCTGCTCCACCGTGCTCCTGCTCGCCACGGACGGAGCGGTGAGCCTGCGCGAGCGGAGATTCGATGCGACGGGCGCCGTGAGCGGGGAGACGGCAGTGACGCTCGCGCCCGGAGCGTGGATGTGAGGGCGCGCGGCGAACGGGCGGAAGCGCTCGCGAGATGACCTCTCCCCTCAGAGCTTGGGGGCTGCGGATGAGCCGCTCCCTCATCGTCGTCGCCTGCCTTGCACCGGTGCCGCGCGCGCTCGCCGATATCCAGATCGACGTACGCGGCGTCAACGATCCGTTGCGCACGAACGTTGAGGCTTTCCTCAGCTTGAGCCGCTACAAGACCCGCGAGGTCGACGACCCGATGATGGCGCGACTCACGAGCCGGATCGACCGCGAAGTGACCGAGGCACTCGAGCCGTTCGGATACTACGATCCGACCGTGAAGAGCTCGGTCAGTCGGCGGCCGAAGGGCGGCTGGCGCGTCCTCATCGAGATCGATCCCGGACGGCCCGTGATGGTAGCAAGCGTGACGGTGGCCGTGACGGGTCCAGGGCGCGACGATCCGCACTTCGTGCGGCTGCTCGACCATCCCACCATTCGTGCGGGAGAGCGGCTCGAGCATTCCGCGTATGAGGAGATGAAGACCGAGCTCCAGCGCGCGGCGGCGACCTACGGTTACCTCGATGCGCGCTTCACCCGCAGCGAGCTGCTTGTCGACCCGCGGCGGCTCCGCGCGAGCGTCATGCTGAAGCTCGCGACCGGCGTGCGCTACCGCTTCGGACCGACGAGCTTCGAGCAACGTGTGATCAGGCCGGCGCTCGCGCGGCGCTACCTGCGCTACCGCGAGGGCGACGCTTACGACGAGTCGCAGCTGCTGCGCACGCAGTTCGCGCTCGAGGACAGTCAGTACTTCTCGACCGTCGTCGTCGAGCCCGGCGAGCCCGACCGCACCCGGCACGTCGTTCCGGTGCTCATCACCGCCCGGCCAAATCGGCTCGACCGCTACTCCTTCAGCGCAGGATACGGAACGGATACCGGACCGCGCGGCACGCTTCAGTGGGACCGAACCCGGCTCGGCCAAGGCGGCGAGCGCTTCGGCGTGCAGCTCGAGGCCTCGAAGTACCTGCAGGTCCTGCAGGCGCTCTATTCCATTCCGATCGGCGATCCGGCGGTCGACCGGCTGGCACTCGGAGCCACTGCCGATTACGGCATCCCCGGGGATCTCATCGACAAGGACTTCGCCGTCGGACCGAGCCTCACGCGCGTCGTCGGCGATTGGCAGTACGTCTTCTCCGTGAGCCCCACGCACTCGATCACCTACGACAGCATCACCACGCGCACCCAGGACCTGATCGTGCCGGCGGTGACGGTCGGCTCGGTGCCAAACGGCTACCTGGGCCAGGCGCTGTTTGCCCAGGGCTTCGTCGCCCAGCTGCGCGCCGGCACCGGAATCACCGGCGGCAGCGACCGCTTCCTGCAGCTGCACGTGCAGGCCCAGCACGCCTTCGATTTCTCCGACGGCTGGCATCTGCTCCTGCGCGGCGAGGCTGGGGCCACGGCGGTCGGGAGCTTGACCGATCTGCCGGGCTCCATGCGCTTCTTCGCCGGTGGCGAAGGGAGCGTGCGCGGCTTCACGTACGATGATCTCTCGCCGGTGGAGGAGAAGCTCGTTGCGGTTTCCGGATCCTCCGAGCTCGCCCCGGAATACCTCAAAGTGGGCGGGCGCGATGTGCTCACGGGCAGCGTCGAGACCGTGCGCGACATCTCCCGCGCCTTCGGCGTCGCACTATTTAGCGATTTCGGCAACGCGTTCGATACGCTCGGTCAATCCGGCAGTCCGTATACTCGCTTCATCGAGTATTCGGCCGGCATCGGCTTTCGCTGGCGTCTGCCCGTCGTGACGCTCGGCGTCGATGTGGCGCAGCCCGTCTCGCGGCCCGGCGGGGGTCCACGGTTCGACATCTATTTCGGTCCCAAGCTTTGATGAGACGCTGGTTCATCGCCTCCTTCTTCGCCGCGCTCGCCGCGCTGCCGCTCGCAGCGCTCTACGCGTTCTACTACGTGCTGTTCACCACCGGCGGGATTCGGCTCGTCGCGCGCGTCCTGCCCGATTACATTCGCGGCGCCCGCGTCACCCTCGTCGGCGTGAGCGGAACGGTCGCGAGCGGCGTGCACATCGCGCGGCTCGAGATCGAGCAGGAGCACGTGCGGCTCAACTTCGAGGACGTCTCCGGGCGTATTGCGCTCGGCTCACTGCTGCTGCAGCGGCTGCACGTACCGCGGGCGGTGATCGGCCGATTGGCGATCGAGGTGATCCCGGTCCATTCCCATCCGCACGCCCGAGCGGCTCCGCGCTGGCATTTCGTGCCACACTGGCTGTCCATCCGCGCCGATGACGTGCGCATCGCCGCGGGCACTCTCATTGTTCCCGACGGCAAGCGCTTCGATGCGACGGATCTCGAGCTGAGCGGCCTCGTCGGCTCGCACACGGTGCGCATCGCGCGCGCCACGATGCGGATGGGCATTGTGCAGCTGTCGGCGCACGGCGTCCTGCGCTCCGGCGACCCCCTCGGGATCAGCGCCGAAGTGCGCACGACCATCCGGCCGCCCCGCGAGCCGGCGTGGATCCTGACGGCCTCCGGCAGCGGAGATCTCGATGCGCTCGCTGCGACCGTCCGCTTCGACGCTCCGCTTCGCGCCCAAGTGGAGGGTCACCTCTTCGATCTCACCGGCCGGTGGTACGGGTTCGGGCGCGCGCGCATCGATGACTTCGATCTGCGCGCCTGGCATATCGGCGCTATCGGACCGGTGAGCGGCTCGCTCGAGTTGCGGGGCAGCGAGCGGGGCTTCGTGGCCACCGGTCCGCTCACGCCCACGGCGCTCGGCCTCGGTGCCTTCGATGTCCTCTACGATGGATCCTACGCGGACGAGACGTTCACGGCGCGGCGCGCGGAGCTCGTGCAGCGCACCTCCGGGGCGCGCTTGAGCGCGCGCGGCACGATCGCCATCGCGCCCCACGGTCCGCGGCTCGAGCTCGCAGGCGACTGGAGGAACGTTCGCTGGCCGCTTACCGCGGTCGCGGCCGCGATACGCAGTCCATCCGGGCGCTACGAGCTCGACGGCGTGTGGCCCTATCGGCTGCACCTCGTGGGCGAGCTCGACGCCGCCCGCGCGCCGCCGCTCGCGATCGACGCGAGCGGCGAGCTCTCCTCGAAGGAGTTCGCCGTGCGCGCGGCGTCGGTGCGCACACTCGGCGGCACCGTGAGTGTCGCCGGCCGGATCGCCTGGTCTCCACGCATTGCATGGTCGGCGAGCGGCACCGCGCTCGACATCGATCCGGTCGCAGTGCGACCGGATCTTCCCGGACAGCTCACCTTCGGCTTTGCTGCGTCCGGCTCGGGGTTCGACCATCGCGCCGACCTCGCACTCGCCGTCAGCAATCTCACGGGCGAGCTCAGAGGCTTTGCCGCGCGTGCGACCGGGAGCATCGAACGACACGAGTCCGTGTGGACGGTCAGGAACGTGAGCGCACAGCTCGGGCGTACCGCGCTCTCGCTCGACGGCACGGTCGACGACCGGCTCGACTTGAGCTTCGACCTCGCGGCCTCGGACCTGGGCCTGATCGATCCGCAGGCAAGCGGTCGCCTGCGCGCGAGCGGGATGGTCCATGGGACGCTCGCCGCGCCGGCGATCGAGGCGGTGGCGAGCGGCACGGCGATCCGCTATCGCAAGCTTTCGCTCGGGAGCTTCGATGCGCGCGTGGCCTTCGATCCGAAGCGTGACCGTCCCGTGCAGGTGAGCGTGCGTGCGCGCGCGCTCGCCTACGGCAAGCGCTCGATCGACCGGCTCACCTTCGAGCTCGCGGGGCCGGCGAGCGGCGAGCGCGCCTCGCTCGCGATCGCGGCGCCGGGCTTCACGCTCGTCTCACGCGCGGCCGGCGCGCTCGTCGACGGCACCTGGCGCGGAAGCCTGCAGAGGCTCGCGGTCGCGAGCGCGGACGCGCAGCTGTCGCTCGAGTCGCCGAGCGCGCTCAGTGTTGCCCACGATGCCGTCCGTGTGGAGCGACTGTGTCTTGCGGGTACGCCCGCGCGACTGTGCGCGGACGGGAGCTGGACGCCGCAGCGCTGGTCGGTCTCCGCCGTCGCGAGCGCGCTGCCGCTCGGACTGCTGACGGCGGGGCGTACGTCGGACGTGGATCTGCGCGGGGTGCTCGGCATCACCGCCACGCTCTTCGGCCGCTCCGGCGAGCCCGTCGAGGGCAGCATTGCGGCGACGCTCGCCGGGGGGGCGCTCGTGCGCCGCACATCCGGCAATCGTCGGATCACGCTGCGGCTCGGCTCCGGAAAGCTCGACGTGCGCGCGGCGCCCACGGCGGTGACCGGCGAGCTCGATCTCGATGCCGGCGCTGCCGGATCGCTCCAAGCGCGCGTCGTCGGCGAGCGCGCGGGGATGAGCTGGCGCAACATGCCACTCAAGGGCTCACTCGTTGCAACGGCTCCCGTTGCCGACTGGGTGCGCCTCTATGCCGGTCAGATCGACCGCGCGGCGGGTCATGCGAACGCCGACGTCGTGGTCGGGGGCACGCTCACCGCACCGCTCCTCTCCGGCCTGTTGCGGCTCGACGGCGGTGAGCTCGATTGGTACCAGTACAACCTCGAGGTCCGTGGCGCGAGCGCCGAGGCGCACCTGCTGCAAAACGGACTCGACTTCTCCGGCGAGGCGCGCGTCGGCGCGGGCACGGCTGCGGTGCGCGGCCGGCTGCAATGGCGGGGCGGTGCGCCCTACGGGCACCTTGCGCTCACCGGAGCGAATCTGCGGGTGGTGGATCTGCCGGAGGCGGAGATCGACGCATCGCCCGCCCTCGACTTCGCGATCGACGGGGCAAGGACCCGCGTGACCGGCACGGTCACGATCCCGCACGCCCACATCGCCCCGACCGACCTCGCGAACGCGGTGCAGGTTTCCGAGGATCAGGTGCTGGTCGGGGAGCACGCGGAAGCGCCCGCCGCGCGCTCGAACGTTGCGACGCAAATCCGGATCGTGCTCGGGAGCGGCGTGAGCATCGAGACCACGGGCCTGAGGGGCAATCTCGCGGGCACTGTTCTCGTGCAGAGCGGCCCGACGCAGATCACGCGCGCCTCGGGGGAGTTGAGGATCGTGGGGGGCCAGTACTCCGCTTACGGCCGCACGCTCGACATCGACAGCGGGCGTCTCATCTACACCGCGAGCCCGCTCGATGATCCCGGCATTGACATCCGCGCGGTCAAGCGCTTTCACGATCCCAACGTGGGCGCGACGGTCGCAGGCATCAACGTACGCGGTACGCTGCGCCAGCCGCAGATCACCTTCTTCTCCGAGCCGCCGCTCGCCCAGCAACAGATCATGTCGCTCGTGTTCGCGGGCGGCACACTCTTCGGCGGTCCGCAGCTCGGTCCGACCGGCACCACCGCGACCTCGAAGAACGAGAACGCCCAGCTGTTGGGCCAGGGTGCGGCCGTGCTCGGCTCGCAGATCGGGCTCCCGGTAGGTATCGAGCCCACCTACAACAACGACACCGCGCTCGTGCTCGGCAAGTACCTCTCGCCGCGGCTCTATGTGAGCTACGGCATCACGCTCATTCAATCGCTCAACATCGTCAAGCTCCGCTACACGTTGGGCGATCACTGGTCACTCAGCACCGAGTTCGGTCAGATCGGCGGGGCTGACATCGTCTACACGTTCCAGAAGTAGGCCGCTCGCTCCTGCACCGCGGGCCGCTGCCCGCCCGTTGACAGGTCCTGCATAGATATGCATACTGCGCGGCATTTTATGCAGACCCAGCCTTCCAATTCCGTGCCACCCGCGCTCGGGGAGCATCTCAAGCTCGAGCGGCGGAGCGCGATCGTGAAGCTCCTGCGCAACGGGGTGGTGCGCCGGCAGAGTGAGCTCGTGACTCTGCTCCGACGCGACGGATACGAGGTGACGCAGTCCTCGGTGAGCCGCGACCTGCGCAACCTGGGCGTGCTCAAGGCGGGCGGCCGCTATGTGATGCCGCCGGATGAGATCTCGCGAGCGAACGGCGACTTCGGCATGCTCGCGCAGTTCGTGCGCGCGGTGCGCAGCGCCGGTCCCTCCCTCACGGTCGTGCGCACCACGATTGGCGCAGCGCAAAGCGTCGCCGTCGCCATCGACAAGGCGGAGTGGCCCGAGGTGGTCGGCACGATCTCGGGAGACGACACTATCTTCGTCGCGACCGAGAGTCCGAGCGCGCAGTCGAAGCTGATCGCGCGCTTGAAGTCCCACTTCCGAGTCTGAGAGATTCCGATGAGCCCTGAGCCAACCGGTGCGAAGCCGATCGTTCTCGCTTATTCCGGCGGACTCGATACCTCCTTCCTCGTGCCGTGGGTTGCGGAGCAGTACCACCGCCCGGTCATCACGGTGACCGTCGACACGGGCGGAATCGATTCCGCGGCCGCGCGCACGCTCGAGGAGCGTGCGCATCGGCTCGGCGCCGTGCAGCATCACCTGGTCGATGCGCGTGTGGATTACTTCGAGCAAGTGCTGCGCTTTCTCATCATGGGGAACGTGCGCCGCGGCCAGCTCTATCCGCTCTGCGTCGGGGCGGAGCGCGTCATGCAGGCGCAAACGATCGCCCACATGGCGCGCAAGCTCGGCACCGCCACGATCGCGCACGGCTGCACGGCCGCGGGGAACGATCAGGTGCGCTTCGAGGTCGCCCTGCGCACGCTCGCGCCCGACCTCGAGGTGCTCGCGCCGGTGCGCGATCGGGCCTTCAAGCGTCAGGACGAGCTCGAGTATCTGGAGAAGCGGGGACTCCCGGTCCCGCCGTTCGGAGCGGCCTATTCGGTGAACCGCGGGCTGTGGGGCGTGACGATCGGCGGCAGGGAGACGCTCAGCTCCGAGGGGAGCATTCCCGAGGAGGCGTGGGTGCTCACCCGCGAGGCGTTCAGCCACCCGCGCGACCCGCAGAGGCACGTGATCTCCTTCACGCGCGGGCGTCCGACCGGGCTCGACGGGCGCGTGCTCGATCCGGTCGCGCTCATCGAGGCGCTCGAGACGCTCGGCGCCGCATTCGGGCTCGGCAGAGGGATCCATCTCGGCGACACCATCATCGGCACGAAGGGCCGCGTCGCCTTCGAGGCGCCGGCGGCGGAGCTGCTCATCACGGCACACCGTGAGCTCGAGAAGCTCGTGCTCACGGCGCGGCAGCAGCGCATCAAGGAGCTGGTCGCACAGCCTTACGGGGATCTCGTGCACGAGGGCCAGCTCCTCGATCCGGTCTGCCGCGACATCGAGGCGCTGCTCGAGTCCTCGCAGAGGCGCGTCACGGGCGATGTGCACGTACTGCTGCGCCCGGGAAGCTCCTTCGTCGAGGGGGTGCGCTCGCCGTACTCGCTGATGGCGGCATCGAGGGGCGTCTATGGCGAGGCGGCCGGGGAGTGGACGGCCGCCGATGCGCTCGGATTCTCGAAGATCGTGGCCCTTCCCGGGGTCTTTCACCGCCGGGCCGGGGGCATCGAGGGAGGCGGCACGCGATGAGAACCCTGGTCGTCGACAAGATCGCCTCCGTCACCCAGGCTTGCGGCCTCTCGCACGAGGTGCGCATCTCCACCGACATCCCCTCCGAGGAGGGCGTGGTGATCGTCGTGGAAGTGCTCACCAACAAGTCCACCTACAACACGCTCGAGCTCACGAGCGGTCGCATGGCGAAGGTCGGCAAGGGCGACATCGTCGTGGGCGCGCTCGGCCACCGCCGGGCACTCTTCGGCTACTCCGGTCACGTTCCGCCGGCGCTCGCGGCGGGCGACGTGATCCAGATGCTCAACATCGGCGGGGTGCTCGGCGTCTGCGACTCGGTGAACCCGGAGAAAGGCCGGCCCTTCGACTGCCGCGTGCTCGGCGTCGTGCTGCACTTCCCGTATCTCGGGGAGCGCATCGGCGTGCCCGCGCGCGCGGGCTACCGGCCGCTCGCGCAGGATGCGCGGCTCGAGACTCACGGCATTCCGGTCGTGGCGCTCGCCGGCACCTGCATGGAGGCGGGAAAGACGGCCGCGGCGTGCGCGATCGTGAGCCGCATGCGCCATCGCGGTCTCACGATCGATGCATTCAAGGCGACAGGCGTGTCGCTGCGGCGCGATGTCCTCGCGATGGAGGACGCCGGCGCACGCCAGTCGATGATCTTCACCGACCTGGGCGTCGTGACGACCACGCGGGCGAACGGACCTGCGCTCACGCGCACGATGCTTTCCGAGCTCGCGGCGTCCAAGCCCGATGTGATCGTGTTCGAGCTCGGCGACGGCATTCTCGGCGCCTACGGCGTCGATGCCATTCTCGAGTGCGCGGATATTCGCGCGGCGCTCACGGCAGTCGTGCTCTCGGCAAACGATCCGGTTGCGGCGTGGGGCGGCGTTACGCTGCTGCGCGAGCGCTTCGGGATCGAGCCCTGCGTGGTGACCGGACCGGCCACCGACAATCAGGCAGGCGTCGAGATCATCGAGAAGCAGCTGGGCGTCGCCGCCTGCAATGCGATGAGCGAGGGCGCGGTGCTCGGGGATCGTGTGATCGCGGCGATCGGGCTCCTGTCGCGGTGCGCGGCGGCATGAGCGCACGGATACCGGCACTCGTGCTCGGCGGCAGCGGCTACGTTGCCGGAGAGCTGCTGCGCCTCGTGGCCGGCCACCCGGATTTCGAGCTGGCCGGCGTGCTCTCCGAGAGCCGACCCGGCGAGCCGGTCGCGCACGCGTTTCCACATCTCGCGAGCGTCTATCCCGACACTCGCTTCGCGTCCGAGTCGCAGATCGGGTCGGCGCTCGCGGATTGGCCGCGCTCCGCGGTGTTCTCCGCCGCCCCGCACGGCGTGGCGGCCGCGCTCATCGATCGGCTGCTCGCGGCGGCGGAGCGCGCCGGCACGGAGCCACGCGTGGTCGACATCTCGGCCGACTTCCGTTTCCGCTCCGCGCAAAGCTACGAGTCCGTCTACCACCACCCCCACGGGGCGCCGCGGCGCCTCGGCGAGTTCACCTGCGCGGTACCCGAGCACCTCGAGAAGTGCGCGACCCCCCACGTTGCGCACCCGGGGTGCTTCGCGACGGCCGTGCTGCTCGCGAGCGTACCGCTGCTCAAGCTCGGGCTCACCGCCCCGACGCTCTTCGTCTCCGGGATCACCGGCAGCACCGGCTCCGGGCGCAAGCCGGTCGAGGGGACGCACCATCCGCTGCGCCACGGCGATGTTTACAGCTACAGCGCGCTCGCACACCGCCACGTTCCGGAGATCGCCGCGTGCGCGCGCGCGGCGACGGGTGTGGAGGCGGACTTCAGCTTCGTGCCGTGCTCGGGCCCGTTCGCGCGCGGCATCCATGTCACGGTGCAGGGCGCGCTCAAATCCTCGCTCGATACGCCGCGAGCGATCGCCGCGCTCCGCGACTTCTACGCCCGCGCGCCGTTCGTGCGCGTGACCGACGCCGCCCCGCGCGTGAAGAACGTGGTCGCGAGCAACTACGCGCACCTCTCGGCCGCCGCGAACGGCCGTACGATCGCGGTGCTCTGTGTGCTCGACAACCTCGCGAAGGGTGCGGCAGGCGGTGCACTGCAGTGGATGAATCGTCTCTACTCGCTCCCGGAGACGACGGGACTCGCACAGCCCGCACCGGGCTGGACCTGAGAGGCAATCATGAGCACCGCACCGGCCGCGCTGGCAGCGAACCCGCCCATCAAGGACCATCTCGCGCGAGTCTTCGCGCAGTACCCGCTCGAGGTCGTCTCGGCCGAGGGCGTGTGGCTCTTCGGCCGCAAGGGCGAGCGCGTGCTCGATCTGTATGGCGGGCACGCCGTCGCCGCGCTCGGCTACGGACATCCGGGCTGGACTCGGGCGCTCGTCGATCAGGCGCGCGCTTGCCAGTTTCAGACGAACGCGGTCGCGATGGAGGTGCGCGTGCGCGCGGCCGCGCGCCTGGTGCGCTTTGCGGGGCTCGGACTCGATACGGTCTTCCTGGTGTCGACCGGGGCCGAGGCGAACGAGAATGCGCTCAAGATGGCGTTCCGACTCACCGGACGAGCGCACGTCGCGGCCCTGGAGCACGGCTTTCACGGGCGCACCGCTGCCGCCGGCGCGGTCACCTGGGGTGCGGCAAAGAAATGGTATGGCTTTCCGCGCACGCCGTTCGATGTGAGCTTCATGTCCCGCCGCGACATCGACGCGATCGCCGAGCACGTGACGGAGCGGACTGCGGCCGTCATCGTCGAGCCGATCCAGGGCCTGGGGGGCGCCTTCGATCTGCGCGCGGGCTACCTGCAGGCGCTGCGCAGCCGCTGCGATGAGACGGGCGCCTTGCTCATCTTCGACGAGGTCCAGAGTGGCATGGGGCGCACGGGACACCCGTTCGCCGCAAACCTCTACGGCGTGCTGCCCGACATGGTCACGACCGCGAAAGCGCTCGGCAACGGCTTCCCGTGCGCAGCGCTGCTCATGTCGCCGCGGGTCGCGGCGGGCCTGCAGCTCGATCTGCTCGGGACGACGTTCGGGGCGGGTCCGCTCGCTTGTGCGGCCATCGAGGCGGTGATCGAGGCGATCGAATCGGAGCGCCTGCTCGAGCGTGTGCGACGGGTCTCCGAGTATCTGCGCAGCCGCTGCATCGTGGGTCCGATCACGGGCCACCAGGGTGCCGGCTGGCTCACCGGCCTCCTCACGCGTCGACCCGCGAGAGAGGTGCAGGCGGAGCTGCTGGCGCGTGGGATCCTCACCGGCACCGCAAGCGATCCGCAGGTGCTGCGCATTCTCGCGCCGTTCATCCTCGAGGAGCCCCACGTCGATCTTCTGTGCGACGCGCTCGCCGCGCTCCCCGCGTGATCTCATGAAGCGCTTCCTCGATCTGGCACAGTTCGAGCGCGACGAGATCGTGGCGCTGCTCGAGCTCGCGCGCCGCCTCGAAGCGCACCCCGAGCCGCAGGCGCTCGCCGGAAAGATCCTGGGTCTGCTCTTCTTCAATCCCTCGCTCCGCACGCTCGCCTCGTTCCAGGCCGGCATGGCGCGGCTCGGAGGCAGTTCGTTCGTGATCACGCCCGGCCGCGGCTCCTATGACATGGAAACGCGGCTCGGCGCGGTGATGAACGGCGCCGCCGCGGAGCACATTCGCGAGGGCATCCCGGTGCTTGCCTCGTACTGTGATGTGCTTGGCATCCGCTCCTTCGGCGAGGGCAAGAGCCTCGCGGACGACCTGGCGGAGACGAGCTTCTCGGCGATGGCCGAGCTCGTCGAGAAGCCCCTCATCAACCTCGAATCCGCGGCCAATCATCCCTGTCAGGCGCTCGCCGACTGGAAAACGCTCGACGATTGCGCCGTCCCACGCCGCGGCCGCTTCGTGCTGTCCTGGGCCTACCATCCGCGCGCCCTGCCGATCGCCGTACCTGCGGCGGCGGTGCACATGGCGGCGATGCGCGGGATGGAGGTGGTGGTGCTGCGTCCCGAGGGCTTCGCGCTGCCCGCCGCCGTGCTCGAGAAGGCACGCCGCGCCGCGGCGGCATCCGGCGGCTCGGTGCGCGAGACCGACGATCGCGCACAAGCGCTCGCCGATGCGCACGTTGTCTACGCGAAGGAGTGGGGCGCGACCGCCGCCTACGGCGATCCGGAAGGCGATGCGCGCCTGCGCGCGGCGCTCACCGACTGGTGCGTGCGCGAGAGCTGGTTCGCGCGCGCCGCCCCCGGCTGCCGCCTGATGCACTGTCTGCCCGTTCGGCGCAACACCGCCGTCGCCGACGAGGTGCTCGACGGGCCGCGCAGCGTCGTGCAGCACGAGGCCTACAATCGACTCGTCGTTCAAATGGCAATTCTCTACCGCATGCTCAAATGAAAGGCCACGACACGTGATCATGCATCGAGCGGATCAGGCACTCGCCATCCGGGCGCTGAAGAGCGCCGCACCCTACATCCAGCTCTACAAGGGCAAGACATTCGTCGTGAAGGCGGGCGGAGGCGTGTTCGGCGACGCCGCGCTCACGCGCACGCTGATCGAGCAGATCGGAATCCTGCATCACTTCGGCGTGCGCGTCGTCATGGTGCACGGCGGCGGGCCGCAGCTCTCGGAGCTCGCCCAGGCGCTCGGCGTCCCGACGCGCATCGTGCAGGGCCGGCGCGTCACGGACGAGCGCTCGATCGAGCTCACGGCGATGGTCTTGAATGGGCTCATCAGCACGCGTATCCGCGCGCTCTGCCGCACTCTCAACATCGATGCCGTGGCCGTGAGCGGGGTCGATGCCGGACTGGTGCGCGCGCACAAGCGCCCGCCGGTGAGGCTCCCCGGGGCGAGCGAGGCCGTCGATTTCGGTTTCGTCGGCGATATCGAGGGCATCGATGCGACGGTGGTCCGCAAGCTCCTCGACGACGGCTTCATGCCGGTCGTGAGCCCGCTCTCCTGCGATGAGCGCGGAGTACTCCTCAACATCAATGCCGACACGGTGGCCGCGGAGCTCGGCGCGGCGCTGCAGGCGGAGAAGCTCATCCTGTGCACCGGCGCCCCGGGCATTCTCGAGCGGCTCGAGGATCCGGGCTCGCTCATCTCGTACACCGACCTGCGCGGCCTCGGACGCCTGCGCGAGGAGGGTCGGCTCTCCGACGGCATGCTGCCGAAGGCGGCCGCGATCGAGGTTGCGCTGCGCGGCGGCGTGCGGCGTGTGCACGTGGTCTCGTACAAGGCTCCGGAGGGCATCCTCGCAGAGGTCTTCACGAACGAGGGGACCGGCACGCTCATCGTCGCCGACGTGAACGCGCTCACCGCCGCCGAGCAGCACCTGGGAGGCGGCTCCGGGCCGGTCGCCGCCGCGCCTGCCGTATCGCGATGACTCGGCTGTGGGACAAGGGGACGCCGCTCGACGAGCGCGTGCTCGCGTTCACGGCCGGCGAGGATCACGCGCTCGATGAGCGTCTGGTGCGCTACGACGTTCAGGCCTCGATCGCGCATGCCGAGATGCTCTGCAACCGCAAGCTCATCTCGGTGGCGGACTTGGGGGCGATCCGCGTGGGGTTGCTCGCGCTCGGCGAGGAGCACGCGCGGGGGCTCTGGCACATCGAGCTCGCAGACGAGGACGGACAGACGGCGCTCGAGCGGCTGCTCACCGAGCGCATCGGCGCGGCCGGGGCGCGCATTCACCTCGGCCGCTCGCGCAACGACCAGGTGCTCGTGGCGTTGCGGCTCTACCTGCGCGATGCAATCGGCGAGCTCGCGAGCGCCGCCGAGACGGTCGCGGACGCACTCGAGCGGCTCGGCGCGCGGCACGCCGAGGTGGCGCTCCCGGGCTACACCCACATGCAGCAGGCGATGCCGAGCTCGGTTGCGCTGTGGGCCGGAGGCTTCGGTGCCGAGATCCGCGACGACGCGCACGGAATACTGAGCGTCGCGCGGCGTTTGCGCTTGAGCCCGCTCGGCTCCGCGGCGGGCTACGGCACTCCCGGACTCGACCTCGACCGCGCGGCGACCGCGCACGCGCTCGGTTTCGCCGCGCCCCAGGAGCCGGTCACGGCCGTGCAGCTCTCGCGCGGCAAGGCCGAGGCGCAGCTCTTGTTCGAGCTCGTGCTCCTCATGCAGGATCTCGGACGCCTGGCGGCGGACGTGCTGCTCTACTCCACGCAGGAATTTGGCTTCCTCGAGCTCGCGGCGGAATTCACCACGGGCTCCTCGATCATGCCGCAGAAGCGCAATCCGGATGTGTTCGAGCTGGTGCGCGCGCGCACCGCGCGCGCGCAGGCCTGTCTCGGCGAGGTGCTCGGCATCACGGCGAAGCTCCCCTCGGGCTACCACCGCGACCTGCAGCTCATCAAGGCACCGCTCTTTCGCGGCATCGATCTCGCCGCCGAGACGCTCGCAATCCTGCCGCCCGCGCTCGATGCAATGCGCTTCCGCGCCGCGCGCATCGCGCTCGATCCCGCCATCCACGCCGCCGAGCAGGCCTACGCGCTCGTCGCCTCCGAGGGGATCCCCTTTCGCGAGGCCTACCGCCGCGTGGCGGAGAAGTTGAAGCCGTGAGCGCGGGCGGCGCGCGCGCGAGCCGACCGGCAGCGGTTGCGCCCGCCGACGAATCGCTCGTGACCTACACTCACGTGATCTACGGCCTGCACGCGCTCGCGGCGCTGATCGGGCTCACGAGCGCGGCGACCGTGGTCGGCAGCTTCATCTTCGGACTTCCCTCGATCATCGCCGTGATCATGAACTACGCCCGTAGGTCGGCGGTGCGCGGGACCTTCCTCGAGTCGCACTTTCGCTGGCAGATTCGCACCTTCTGGTTCGCGGCTCTGCTTGCGGTCGTCATCGCTGCGATCACGGTGCCGCTGATGCTCGTCGTTGTCGGGTTCCTGCTGTTCCCGCTCGGGGTGACCGGCATCGGCATCTGGCTCCTCTATCGCATCGCGCGCGGCTGGTTCGCGCTGCGCGACCGGCGTCCGATGTACGTATGATGGGCACATGAGGGGCCGCACCCAAGGTGCCGCGACATTCCGTGTGATCGCGGCGGCGCTCGCCCTGGGGGCCGCGGCGGCGGGCTGCGGCCAGAAAGGCCCGCTCTATCTCCCCGATCAACACCGGGTGCAGGTGGTCGCGCGGGGGGCGCAGCACTCCTCCGGGTCGGCATCGAGCGGCTCGCGGAGCGCGGCGACGCCGCAGACGGCGACGCCGCCACCGCCGTGACCGCGAGCGCGGGCGGCCCGCACGCGACGGATCGCTCCCGCGTGCTCGTGCTCGTCGACGGCTCCTCTTATCTTTACCGCGCGTTCAACGCCCTGCCGCCCCTCAGCAACTCGCGCGGCGAGCCGACCGGCGCGCTGCACGGCGTCGCGAGCATGCTGCTCAAGTTCGTGAAGGAGCAGCATCCCGAGCACATCGCGGTCGTGTTCGATGCCGCGGGGCCGACGTTTCGCGATGCGCTCTTCGCCCAGTACAAGGCGCACCGTCCGCCGATGCCCGGCGACCTTCGCGCGCAGATCGAGCCGCTCACCGCGCTCCTGCGCGCGCTCGGGCTGCCGCTCGTGCGCATCGAGGGCGTCGAGGCCGACGACGTGATCGCGACGCTCGCGTGCCGCGCCGTGCGCGCGGGGCTCGATGTGCTCATCTCGACCGGCGACAAGGACATGGCACAGCTCGTCGACGGCTCGATCACGCTCATCAACACCATGAGCAACACGCGGCTCGACCGCGCCGGCGTCAAGGCGAAGTTCGACGTCTATCCGGAGCAGATCGTCGACTATCTCGCGCTGGTCGGCGACAGCTCCGACAACATCCCGGGCATCGACAAGGTCGGACCGAAGACCGCCGCGAAGTGGCTCGGGCGCTTCGGCACGGTCGATGCACTCGTCGCGCATGCGAGCGAGCTCGAGGGAAAGGCCGGCGAGAACCTGCGCGCGGGACTGGCGACGCTCGAGCTTTCGCGCCAGCTCGCGACGCTCAAACGCGATCTCGATCTGCCGCTCGCGCTCGAGGATCTCAGACTCGGACCCCAGGACGTGGCTCAACTGCGCGCGCTCTATGGGCGCTACGAGCTCAAGTCGCTCCTCCGGCAGCTCGAGGGCGAGTCCGCGGCACCGCCCGCGGCCGCGGCGGTGGCGCCGCACGCGCCGACCGGCGCAACCGGGGCGCCCGGGGCGCCCATTTCAACCGCCGCGCACGCGGAGCGCCGCTACGAGACCGTCTTCTCCTGGGCGGACCTCGAGCGCTGGCTTGCTCGTCTGCGCGCGGCACCGCTCTTTGCGTTCGACACGGAATCGACGAGCCTCGACTACATGCGGGCGGAGCTCGTCGGAGTGTCGCTGTGTGTCGAGCCGGGCAGCGCCTGCTACGTGCCGCTGCATCATGACTATCCGGGTGCGCCCGAGCAGCTCGACCGCGCGCAGGTGCTCGAGGCGCTGCGTCCGATTCTCGAGGATGCGGGCCGTGCGAAGCTCGGACATCACCTCAAGTACGACGCGCACGTGCTCGCGAATCACGGCATCGCGCTCGCGGGCATGCGCTACGACTCGATGCTCGAGTCCTATGTCTGGAACAGTGTCGCGACCCGCCACGACATGGATTCGACCGCAGCGCGCTATCTCGGCATCACCACCATCAAGTTCGAGGACGTGGCCGGCCGCGGCGCGAAGCAGCTCACCTTCAACCAGGTCCCGGTCGAGCGCGCCGCGGAGTATTCGGCCGAGGACGCCGATGTGACGATGCGCCTGCATCGAACGCTCTGGCCGCAAATCGCGAGTGTGCCCGCGCTTGCCTCGCTCTACGAGACGATCGAGCAACCGCTCGTGCCGGTGCTGCTCGGCATGGAGCGGCGCGGCGTGCTGATCGACCGCGAGATGCTGCGCACGCAGGGCCGCGAGATCGCTGCGCGGCTCGAGGAGCGGCTCGCCGCGGCGCGCGCGGAGGCCGGCGTCGAGCTCAACATCGACTCGCCCAAGCAGCTGCAGCAGATCCTCTACGAGAAGCTCGGCCTTCCGGTGCTGCGCAAGACCCCGACCGGGCAGCCCTCGACGGCCGAGGACGTGCTCGAGGAGCTCGCCGCGAGCTACGCGCTGCCGCGCATCGTGCTCGAATACCGCGCGCTCGCGAAGCTCAAATCGACGTATACCGATCGGCTGCCAGAGCAGGTCAACGAGCACACCGGACGCGTGCACACCTCCTATCACCAGGCGGTCGCGCAGACGGGCCGGCTTTCCTCGTCCGACCCGAATCTGCAGAACATTCCGATCCGCACGCCCGAGGGACGGCGCATCCGCCAGGCATTCATCGCCCCGCCGGGATACCGCCTGCTCGCCGCGGACTACTCCCAGATCGAGCTCAGGATCATGGCGCACCTCTCCGGGGACGAGGGCTTGCTGCATGCGTTCGCGAACGACTTGGACGTGCATCGGACGACCGCGGCCGAGATTTTCGGCGTCCTGCTCGAGGGGGTGAGCGCCGAGCACCGTCGGACCGCCAAGACGATCAACTTCGGGCTCATCTACGGCATGTCGCCGTTTGGTCTCGCGCGCCAGCTCGGCATCGACCGCGGAGCGGCGCAACGTTACGTCGAGCGCTATTTCGCGCGCTATCCGGGCGTCAGGCGCTTCATGGACGAGACGCGCACGAAGGCGCGCGAGATGGGCTACGTCGAGACCGTCTACGGCCGGCGGCTGTATCTGCCCGACATCCGCTCGAGCAACCGCTCGCTGCAGCAGTACGCCGAGCGCAGCGCCATCAACGCGCCCATGCAGGGCACCGCCGCCGACATCATCAAGCGCGCGATGATCGAGGTCGATGCGTGGTGCGCGCGCGATGCGGCCCGTGCCCGGCTCATCATGCAGGTCCACGACGAGCTCGTGCTCGAGGTGCGTGAGGATGCGGTCTCGGAGGTGACCGATGCGGTGCGCGCGCGCATGGTCGACGCCGCCACTCTCAAGGTCCCGCTCAAGGTTGAGATCGGGCTGGGCGCCAACTGGGATGAGGCGCACTGAGCCGCACGAACCACACTTTCCCGGCGCTCAACACGCGCTGAAATCTGTAGCGCCGAAGCTACAGATCATCAGTTAACTACTTGTTTCTAAAGCGCCTTTATTTGGAAAGCGCGCCGGAACTTCCCGGCAGGCATTTCGTCTAATTCGTTGAGTGCCTCCAGCACTCCCCGCTTCCCTCCCTGAGCGGGTCGACCCGGTTCAAGAGACCTGTGCCGGGTTAGTCTGCCCCGGCGGCCTCGTCAGAGACCGCCGGGGAATTTTTAATCCACTCGCACAGCAATCTCTGCGCCTCGGCAACGCCCGCTCCCGTGTGTGCGGAGAACAGCTGCACGCCCGCGCATCCCGCAATCGCGGAACGCGCCGCGGCAAGCGCACCCGCGCCTTCGCGCCGATCGAGCTCATCGGACTTCGTGAGCAGCACATGCACCGCGCGCCGCGCCGGATCGGCCCAGTCGATGAGCTCGATGTCACCCGCCCCGATTCCCCGGCGTGCATCCACGATGAGGAACACACCACGGAACGAGGCGCGCGCACGCAACCCATCGACGAGCACGGCCCACGCGCGCCGCTCGTGCTGCGGCACGCGTGCAAAGCCGTAGCCCGGCAGGTCGACGACTCGCCGCTCGGGCTCGAGCTCGAAGAAGTTGACGAGCCGGGTGCGCCCCGGGGTCTTGCTCGTGCGTGCGAGCGCACGGCGCGCGAGGATTGCGTTGATCGCGCTCGACTTGCCGGCGTTTGACCGTCCGGCGAACGCGATCTCCACACCGCGGTCCGACGGGAACTGCTCCGGCGCTGCGGCGCTCAGCAGGAATCGGGCGCGTGCGAAGCGAGTCATGGCGTAGTGTACAATTCGCGGGCTTTGTACTTGAGCAGGGATTCACGCACATTGAGTCACGTCATCCGAGCATCCGCCGCCTCGCGCCGGCCGATCCTCGCAGCGTTCACAGTGGCCGCGATGGCCGTGGCGGTCGCATCGGCTCGGGCTGCGGCGCCGGTTCTAACGCTCGCGCCTTATGCTGACGGCACCGTGCAGGCCGGCGCTGCGAAGGCGGCGACGTGCGCCGCCTGCCACGGCCTGAACGGCAACAGCGTGAACGCGATGTGGCCGAAGCTTGCCGGTCAGAATGCGGTCTACATCGACGAGCAGCTGCACCTGTTCAAAGCCGGCGTGCGCACCAATGCGGTGATGATGCCGATGGCCACGACGCTCACCGATCAGGACATCAACAACGTCGCCGTTTATTTCGAGGCGCAGACCCCGGTCGGCGGAGAGGCCGATCCGTCGTACTGGAAATCGGGAGCGGCCCTCTACAGATATGGCGACAGCGCACGGGGTATCCCTGCCTGCATCGCGTGCCACGGTCCGACCGGCCAGGGCAACCTCGCCTCCGGCTATCCCGCACTGCGGGCCCAGTACGCCGAGTACGTGCTCAAGCAGCTGCAGGATTACGCGAGCGGTGCGCGCTACGCGGGCGCCGGCCCGGGCAAGCCCCAGGGCCGCAACGCCGTGATGATGCTCACGATCGCCAAGCTCCTCACGCCCGAGGAGATGCGCAATGTCGCCTCCTACGTCCAGGGCATCCGATGAGCGATCGGTCGCTCGTATTCATCACCCTGCTCTCTGCGCTTTGCATCGCGGCCTGCGGACACGAATCGGCCGAGAGCGCACCCACCTCGACGGCGGCCGCGCAGTCACGAGCTCCGTCCCCCCAAACCTCTTTCGTCGCCTCCTCGAGCAGCACCGCCTCGGCTGCGGCGGCGGACGCCTCCACGAGCGATGCCAATGCGGCCGAGCCCGCGAGCCAATCCCTCGAGCGACTGGCGGCGGCTCCACCGGAGCTTCCGGGCGGACGGTGGAAGGCCGCAGTCAACTACGATGTCGTCGTACCGGCACAGCCGACGGACTCTCCTGCCGGAAAGGTCGAGGTCCTCGAGGTCTTCTGGCTCGGCTGTCCGCACTGCTACGCGCTCGAGCCGTATATCCGCGATTGGCTCAAAGACAAGCCGAGCTACGTGAATTTCGTTCGCATCCCGGTGATGTGGGGCCCGGTGCATCGCCTGCACGCGCGGCTTTTCTACACACTCGAGGCACTCGGGCGCAACGACTTGGTCGAGAAGGCCTTCGATACGATCCACCAGGGAAACTACCTCATCGGGCAGAACGAGTCGGACACTTTCGACAAGCAGCTCGAATGGGCGAAGCAGAGCGGGATCGACGCGGATGCGTTCCGCAAGGCCTACAACTCCTTCGGCGTGACGGCCGATCTCGAGCACGCGCAGGAGATCACCGATCGGTACCACGTCGAGGGCGTGCCCTTCGTCGTCGTCGCCGGCAAGTATTCGACGGACGTGGGCAAGGCGGGCGGGCACCCGGAGCTCATCCGCCTGATCGATGATCTCGCCGCTTACGAGCACCGCTCGACCCACGCAGGCTGAGCTTCCCCCTTTTTCGTGCAGCCCCGCGCCGCACTGCGGTCGGGCGCCTGAGTTAGACTGGAGCGGCTGCGAGCGCGCGCCCGTAGCTCAGTTGGATAGAGTGGCAGCCTCCGAAGCTGCAGGTCGCTGGTTCGAATCCAGTCGGGCGCGCCAGATTCTCGCCGCGCGGTACGCTCGCTCCTGCGGCCCACGCGTGGCAGCCGGCACCTTCGAGCCGCTATACTGCGCCGCCCCGATCCGCGGGCGGAAGCATTCGGGCCGGCCGTGAGCAAGCAGGACACTCACTTCTTCAATGTCTTCAGCCTCGTCATCGGCTTGCTGATCGTCATCGCGATCATCCTGTTCGCGCTCGCACGAGCGGTTGCCGGCGACACCCAGGACCGGCAGGTGTACGCCGAAGCCGATTACCTCGCGAGCGTGTCCGAGCGGTTGCAACCGTTCGCGCGCGAAGCGATCGCCGGGCAGAACAACGCCGCACTCGCGATCGCTCCGAGCCGTCCCGAGAGCCCAGCGGGCAGCGCACTGCCGATTCCGAAGAACGGCGAGCAGGCCTTCCAGGAAGTCTGCTCTGCCTGCCACGGTCAGGGGATCGCCGGCGCCCCGAAGGCCGGCAACGCCGCGGCCTGGGACCCGCGCATCGCCGAGGGCAAGCCGACGCTGTACGAGCACGCGCTCCACGGCTTCCAGGGCAAGTCGGGCGTGATGCCGGCCAAGGGCGGACGCCCGGACATCCCCGATGCCGTGATCCGGCAGGCCGTCGACTACATGGTCGGGCTCGTCAAGAAGTAGGGTGCGGGCTGCGCGAACTGCGAGATCCATCACATCCGCGGCCGCTCACTTTGTGACGCAGAGAACTTGACCCTCTAGCGCTCGCTACCTAGAGTGGCGCGCATGGCGAAGCCCACCCGAGCGGCCAAGCGATCCGCAGGCAACACCGTCGCGCTCGATGCGCACGCGCTCGGAACGCTACGCTACATCCGCGCCTCCATGGACGCGGCCGGGTTGCTCGCCGTGCCCGGCTCGGCGGGTGTCGCGATGGGCACCGTGGGACTGCTCGCGATGCTGCTCGCCGCCGATCCGTTGCTCGCGCGGCGCTGGTTCGCGATCTGGGTGGGCGCCGCGGCAGTCGCCCTCGCGACGGGGAGCGCCCTCATCGTGCATCAGGCGGCCCGCGCCGGCGCACCGCTCTACCGGGGCCCGGCGCGCAAATTTCTGCTGTGCCTGTCACCACCGCTCTTGGCGGGCGCCCTCATCACCCTCGCCTTATGGCGCCGCCACGAGCTCGCCACCATTCCCGGCATCTGGCTGCTGCTCTACGGCTGCGGCGTCACGGCCGCGAGTACCCTGACGCTACGACCGGTCGCCTTCATGGGCGTCGCGTTTCTGGCGCTCGGGTTTGCCGCGCTCGAGCTGCCTGCCCGGTTCGCGAACCTGCTGCTCGGCGGTGGCTTCGGCGGACTGCACCTGATCTTCGGGATCGTCATCGGGAGGATGGCCCGTGAGCACTAGAGCGGACGCACGCAAGCGCGCGGAGACGGCCGTGCGCGCACCCGCGAAACCCCCACCCCCCCTCGCGCTGGCGCTCGACCACGCGGATGGAGAATTCGACCGGCTGATCTATGGACGGGTGCGTCTCGGCATCTTGAGCGCGCTCGCGGTGAACGAGACCCTCACGTTCAACGATCTGAAGGCGCTGTTCGAGCTCACCGATGGGAACCTGAGCGCGCACGCGCGCAAGCTGGAGGATGCCGGCTACATCTGCTGCCGCAAGTCCTTCGTCGGCCGCCGCCCGAAATCCGAGTATCGCCTGACGAGCGCCGGCCGCAAGGCACTCAACCGGTATCTCGCCCACATCGAGACCGTGATCAAAGCCATGCGCCACGAGTGATCGGCCCATGCATGTCGCCATCATCATGGACGGGAACGGGCGCTGGGCCGCACGCCGCGGCCTGCCACGCACGGCAGGACACGCGCGTGGCGCGAAGGCCGTGCGGCGGATCGTGGAGGCGACGGTGCGCTCGGGGATCGCGACGCTCACGCTCTATGCCTTCTCCGCGGACAACTGGGCCCGACCGCAAGCGGAGGTCCGCGCGCTGCTCAGGCTGCTGCGCCGCTATCTGCTCGCCGAGACGGGTTACTGCGTGGACAACGGCGTGCGCGTGAACGTCATTGGACGGCGCGATCGACTCGAGCCCGATCTGCTGCGTGCGGTGGAGCAGAGCGAGCGGCTGACCGCCGCCGGAGACAGACTCCACCTGCGCATTGCCGTCGACTACTCCGCGCGTCACAGCATCCTGGAGGCGGCGCGGCGCGGAGCTCCGGCCGCCGAGTGCGACCCCGAGGCGCGCTTCCTCGAGCTCATGAACGAGGTAAACCACTCCGCGCTGCCGGCGCGCGAAGTCGACCTCCTCATCCGCACCGGGGGCGAGAAGCGCCTGAGCGACTTTCTGCTCTGGGAGTGCGCGTACGCCGAGCTCTATTTCACCGATTGCCTGTGGCCCGAGTTCGACGAGCAGGGTCTCGAGCAGGCGCTCGATGATTTCGCGCGCCGCCAGCGACGCTTCGGCAAGGTCCCGGACGGCTACTGCCTGGGCGTGGCAGCCACTCAGGCGGATTGATCGCGCGGCTACTCCGCAAGGCTGCGGCGGAACTGCACCGCCTCGGCCACGTGGACTGGCGCAATCGCCTGGGCGGCATCGAGATCGGCGATGGTGCGCGCCACCCGCAGGACCTTGTGATACGAGCGCGCCGTGAGCCCGAGACGCTCGAATGCGGCGCCCAGGAGCTCGCGCGCGGCTGGCACGAGCCCGGCCGCCGCCCGCAGCCGCAGCTCCCGTGCACCGAGCTCCGCGTTCAACCGCCCGCAGCGCTCGATCTGCCGCGTGCGTGCGCGGCAGATCGCCGCTGCCGCCGCCACGGTCGTCTCGCCGCCGGATGGCTGCGCCTCGAGATCGCGCAGCGGTACGCGCGCAGCCTCGACGTGCAGGTCGATGCGATCGAGCAACGGTCCGGAGACCCGCGCGCGATAGCGCTCGACCTGCCGCGGCGAGCACCGGCACGCGACCGACGCATCGCCCCGGTACCCGCATGGGCAGGGATTCATGGCGGCGATCAGGATGAATCCCGCCGGGTAGTGCGCCTGTATGCGTGCACGCGCGATTGCCACCCCGCGCGTCTCGAGCGGCTCGCGCAGCGCTTCGAGCGCTCGATGATCGAACTCCGGAAGCTCGTCGAGAAACAGCACGCCGTGGTGCGCGAGGCTCGCTTCACCGGGAAGCGCCCGCGGACCGCCGCCGACGATCGCCGGCGCCGATGCGCTGTGGTGCGGCGCGCGGAATGGCCGCACGCCGAACTGCCGCGGATCGAATCCCGCCGAGCTCATGGAGCGGATCGCGGCGACCTCGAGCGCCTCAGCGTTCGTGAGCGGTGGCAGCAGGCCCGGCAGGCGCTGGGCGAGCATGCTCTTCCCCGACCCCGGCGGCCCGACGAGCAGCAAGCTGTGGCCGCCTGCGGCCGCGATCACGAGTGCGCGCTTGGCGCGCGGCTGGCCGCGGATGTCCTCCAGATCGAGCGGCGGCCCGCTTCGCGGATGCGCGGGCGTTGACCGACGGCGCACCGCCGGCTGCCGGGCACCTCGCAGGTAGGCGCATGCACCGCGAAGATCGTCGAGCCCGTGCACGGCCGCGCGCGGGTCCACGATCAAAACGTCCTCGAGATTGGCCGATGGCACGAGCACTTCGTGGCCCGCCTGGAGCGCTTGGGCGGCCGCGGGCAGCATTCCGCGCACGGGCTTGAGCTCACCGGCGAGGCCGAGCTCGCCGTAGAACTCGCGCGGCGCGGCGGGCGGATCCGCGGCGAGCGGCCGCAGCTGCGCCGAAGCGATGAGGATGCCTAGAGCAATCGACAGATCGAATCGACCACCCTCCTTGGGCAGATCCGCCGGAGCGAGATTGACCGTGATGCGACCGGGCGGGAATTCGAATCCGCAGTTCTCGAGCGCTGCGCGCACGCGCTCCTTGCTCTCGCGAACCGCCGCCTCCGGTAGACCCACGATGACGAACGTGGGCAGGCCGCTGCCCAGGTTCACCTCGACGTGCACGAGCGGTGCGCGCAGACCGACCTGAGCGCGGCACAGCGTGGTTGCCACGCTCACCGCGCGAGCAAGCGCTCCAGCTCGGCGAGTCGCGCCTCGAGCGCCTCGGCCTTCGCCCGGGTGCGCTCGAGCACCTTGGTCTGCGCGTCGAACTCCTCGCGGGTCACCAGATCGAGCCGACCGAGCGTACCGCGGAGCACGGCGCGGAAGTTCGACTCGAAGTCCTGCCGCAGCCCGCGCAGCGACGGCGGCAGGCTCTCGAGAAGCCGCCGGGCAATATCATCGATCGTAAAGCCTTCCATCCTGCCCTCGCTTGATGCGCGGCGATGAACCGTCGCACCGCTTTAGTGCACAGCCCCCGCTGTCTAGCCTCTAAACCTCGGAATTCCTGCGCGAAAATCTCATGGCACGGAATCTGCACCTTTTCTGCGCGCTCTATCAAGCCCGCGCATGCGAGAGGAGTGCGAATTCCGCGCGGTTGAGCGCGCAAATCGATCATTTTTATCGATTTTCATGTCGAACGAAGCCACATTGTCCACGCCGGGAGAGGTCATGCTCAGCGCTCCAACCCCTTCGTCGCGGCCTCGCGCACGCGCCGGCGCGACGTGGGGCCGGGCGGCCTGGTGGGCCGCCGTGGCGATCACCACGTTCGCGCTGCTCGGGCCGAATGCGGCGCGGGCCGACAATCCGCCTGCGCCGGCGACATCTCTGAGCACGGCACCGGCGGCGACCGCGCCATCGACGGCGACCGCGTCCACGGCATCCCCGCCGGCCGCCCCCACTCCGAGCCCGAACAAGGGCGACATGGCGTGGATGCTCACCTCGACGGCGCTGGTGCTGTTCATGTCCGTTCCCGCGCTCGCGCTGTTCTACGGCGGACTGGTCCGCAGCAAGAACATGCTCTCGGTGCTGATGCAGGTGTTCGTCGGCTTCTCGCTCATCACCGTCCTGTGGTGCATCTACGGCTATTCGCTCGCCTTCACCCAGGGGAACGCGTTCATCGGCGGCTTCAGTCGGTTGTTTCTGAGCGGAACGTTCGACCCGACGACCGGCACCTACTCGATGGCCTCGACCTTCGACAAGAACACCCCGCTCGTCGAGCTCGTCTACGTCGCGTTTCAGGCGACCTTCGCCGCAATCACCTGCTGCCTGATCCTCGGCTCGCTCGTCGAGCGCATCAAGTTCTCCTCGGCGCTCGTGTTCCTCACCATCTGGTTTACGTTCGCGTACTGCCCGGTCGCGCACATGGTCTGGTACTGGCCCGGTCCGGATGCGTTCACTTCCGCCGCCAGCGCCGACAGGGTCGCCGCGACCGGCGGACTCATCTGGCAGTGGGGCGCGCTCGACTTCGCGGGCGGCACCGTCGTGCACATCAATTCCGGGGTGGCCGGTCTCGTCGGGGCAATCCTGCTCGGCAAGCGCATCGGGCTCGGCCGGGAGACGATGGCACCGCACAGCCTCACGATGACCATGATCGGCGCCTCGATGCTGTGGTTCGGCTGGTTCGGCTTCAACGCCGGCTCCGCGCTCGAGGCGAACGGCTCGGCCGCGCTCGCATTCATGAACACCTATCTCGCCACCGCTTGTGCGGTGCTCTCGTGGATGGGCACGGAATGGATCGTGAAGGGCAAGCCCTCGATGCTGGGCGCGGCTTCCGGCGCCGTCGCCGGGCTCGTCGCGATCACGCCCGCGGCCGGCAATGTCGGCATCCCGGGCGCATTCGTCATCGGCCTCGGCGTCGGGGTCGTCTGCTTCTGGGGCGTCACGGGCCTCAAGAGAATCACGGGCATGTTCGCCGACGATGCGCTCGACGTGTTCGGCGTGCATGCGGTCGGCGGCATCTTCGGGGCGCTCAGCACCGGCATCTTCAACGACCCGAGCCTGGGCGGTCCCGGCCAGGTCGTCGACTGGGTCACGGGGAAGACCGGCTACCCGGGCATCTGGCACCAATTCGTGATCCAGGCGAAGGCGGTCGGACTCGTAATCGTCTGGACCTCGGTGGTCGCCTTCGTCGCGTTCTACACCGTGAAGCTCGTCATGGGCTTGCGCGTAAGCGAGGAAGACGAGAGGGAAGGGCTCGACACGACGACCCACGGCGAGCGCGCCTACACCATGTAGCGCGGCCCCCGAAGGACGAATGAAGCGGCGCGAAGACCGCCATCCAGCCCCGGCCCGCCTACGGCGGCCGGGGCTTTTCTTTGCGGCCATCGCGGAACTGTGAGGCAAGCAGCGCCCTCGCGGGGAGAAGCCGCCGGCCAGTGTGACGGAGTTCAAGGGACTCGGGCCGGCCAACCCGGATACTAGGCGTCGGCCCAAAGAGCATCGCTGCCGCAATGCCGTCCGTCATGCGCCGAAGCCTTCTGCTGCTTGCCGCCGCCACCGTGAGCCTGGTCGGCGCGGGGGCCCGTGCGGACATCTGGAAATGGGTCGATGCGCAGGGCCACGTTCAGTACAGCGACCGCTGGACCCCCGGCGCCGTGCTCATCAAGTCCGAGCACGGAGCCTTGACCGACGACTCCTCGAGCAGTGCCGACGCTCAGAAATCGCTCGAGTCGACGAGCCAGCAGGTGAGTGCGAAGCTCAACAAGGAAGCGGCGCAGCGGGCAGTCCAGAAGGACGAAGCCACGGCGCAGGCCTCGCAGTGCAAGGATGCGAAGAGCCATTACGATCAGCTGATCGAGGCGCGGCGCATCTACAAAACCGACTCGAGCGGCAACCGCCAGTACCTGTCAGACGACGAAGCCGATCAGGAGCGCGTCCAGGCGCGGATGGACATGGATAAGGCCTGCGGCTCCGATTCGCCCTAGCGATGGACCGCCCGCCCCCCGAGCGCACAGCCGGGGGATTCTACCTGCCGAACCTGTGCTCAGCGCGAGCCGCCCTCGCGATCGTATCGATCGGCGAGCTCACCGCGCTCGTGCTCACCCTCGCGCGCGACAGCGCGACGGTAAGCTTCTGGACCGATCTCGCGCGCACCTCGACGCTGCTCTTGTGGATCGGGCTCATCGGCAGCACGGTCCTGTGTCTCGCGCGCGCGCGGCTCGGGCGATTGAGCGTCGCGCGCGGCTCGGTGACCGCGCTCGCGCTCGTGGGCACCGTGGTCGCGGCGGTCTCGGCGGCAGCGGTGCTCGCCGGCCGCAGCGGACTCGCCGTGGCGCTCGGCGCCGATGCGCTGTTTCCCCGGGACACGCGGGCGTTCCTGCTGCGCAACGTGCTGCTCGCGCTCATCTTGGGCTCGCTCGCGCTGCGCTACTCCTACGTCTGGCACGAGTGGCGACGCACCGTCGAGATGCAGGCGCGCGCCCGCGTCCACGCGCTGCAGGCACGGATCCGGCCGCATTTCCTCTTCAACAGCATGAACACGATCGCCGCCCTCACTCGCACCGATGCCGCCGTGGCCGAGCAGGCGGTACAGGACCTGGCCGACCTCTTCCGCGCATCGCTCGATGAGCGGCGCGATACGATCGCGCTCGAGGAGGAGCTCGAGGTGGCGAGGACCTACCAGCGCATCGAGCAGCTGAGACTCGGGACGCGGCTCGAGGTGCGCTGGAATGTGGATGCGCTTCCGCTGGCCGCTCTCGTGCCGAGCTTGATGCTCCAACCGCTCCTCGAGAACGCGATCTACCACGGCATCGAGCCGCAGGCGACGGGCGGCGTGGTCACGATCACCGGAGAGCTCGCCGCTGGACTCATCACCATCGTCGTGCGCAATCCCGTGACCGAGCGGGTCGCGCGCCGCGAAGGCAACCGGGTCGCGCTCGCCAACGTCCGCGAGCGCCTCGGTCTGCTCTACCGGGAGCGCGCGCTGGTCAAGGCCGGCCGGTTCGGCTCCGAATACGTCGTCACCCTGCGATTCCCGCACGTGGAATCCCGTGCGAGGCTGCTCTCGTGAGCCTGCGCGTGCTGATCGTGGACGACGAGCAGCCCGCGCGCGACCGGCTGCGAACGCTGATCGCGGAGATCGGCGCGGCGGAAGTGGTCGGCGAGGCGGCGAACGGCGAGGAGGCGCTGCGACGGGTCGCCGAGACCGCTCCTTCGGTCGTCCTGCTCGATGTGCGCATGCCGGGCATGGACGGCGTGGAGACGGCGCATCATCTGTCCGATCTCGCCGATGCGCCCGCTGTCATCTTCACGACGGCCTATGACGGCTACGCCGTGAGCGCCTTCGATGCGCAGGCGGTCGGCTATCTGCTCAAGCCCGTTCGCCGCGAGAAGCTCGCCGCCGCGCTTGCGCGCGCCGCGCGCTTGACACAAGCACAGCTGCGTGGCCTCACGTTCGGTGAAGGCTCGAGCCGCAGCCGTATCGCCGCGCGCTACCGCGACGGGGTGCGACTCATCCCCGTGGACGAGATCCTCTGCTTCATCGCAGACCAGAAGTACACGACGGTGCGCCATCTGCGGGGCGAGGACCTGATCGACGACTCGCTGCGCGCGCTCGAGGAGGAGTTCGCCGAGCGCTTCGTGCGCGTCCATCGCAACACGCTCGTCAACACACGCTTCCTGGACGCCGTCGAGCGTGACGCGGCGGGGCGCTACCTCGTGCGGCTGCGCGGCTCTGCCCAGCCGCTTGCCGTGAGCCGGCGGATGGCAAGCGACCTCAAGGCGCGATTCGATCTGTAGATACCGGCCGCCGCGCTCGGGTATGATTTTTCCGATCTGGCACGCCGGGAGATTTCGTGGGTTTCATGCGCATCGACTTCACGAAGATGCACGGCCTCGGCAACGATTTCATGGTGTTCGACGCCCCGCCTGGTGGGATTCCCTCGCCCGAGCAGTTCCGCCGCCTCGCTGATCGCCACACGGGCGTCGGCTTCGACCAGGCACTGGTGCTCGAACCGCCGCACCGCACGGGTACGACCCTCTACTACCGCATCTTCAATGCCGACGGCATCGAGGTCGAGCAGTGCGGCAACGGGGTGCGCTGTGTCGCAGCCCTGCTCGCGCGGCGCGGCCGCGCGGTCCCGGGCGACCCGCTGCTCCTCGACAGTGCCGCCGGGGTCGTACGGGCGGAGCTGCGCCCCCAGGGGCTGGTGACGGTGGACATGGGTGTGCCCACCTTCGATCCACGTGCCTTGCCGTTCGATGCGCCGACGGATGCGCTCGTGCACCGGCTCGAGGTGTCCGGTGGCGAGACGGAGATCGGGGTAGTCTCACTCGGCAATCCGCACGCGGTGCTGCTGGTCGACTCGGTCGAGAGGGCGCCTCTCGAGTCGCTCGGCCGCGCCATCGAGAGTCATCGTCGCTTCCCGAAGCGGGTGAACGTAGGCTTCCTGGAGATCCTCGATCGCGGCGCCATCCGTCTGCGGGTCTACGAGCGGGGCGCGGGAGAGACGCTCGCCTGCGGCACCGGTGCTTGCGCGGCGGTCGTCGTCGCGCGCCGACGCGGCCTGCTCGACGAGGAGGTGCGCGTGCAGGTGCGCGGCGGTGAGTTGCGCGTAAACTGGGAGGGCGTCGGCCTCCCGGTCTGGCTCACCGGACCGGCTGCGGTGTCGTTCGAAGGCCGCGTCGAGCTCTGAGCCCATTGATACGATCCAACCCGGGGGTTGCGTAGGACATGACCACACGTGAAGCTCGCGGTGTGACGGCGGCGCAAGCGGAAGAAGACTCCGTCGCGCGGTACTTGCAGCACAACCCTGAGTTCTTCGAGCGCCACCAGCCGTTGCTCGCGCGTCTGCGACTGCCGCACGCGCGCGGCAGCTCGACGATCTCGCTGATCGAGCGACAGGTCGAGGTGCTGCGCGAGCGGGAGGCTGCGGTGGAGCTGAAGCTCGCGGAGCTCCTCAAGGTCGCCCGTGCCAACGATTCCGTTGCTGAGAAGATGCACCGCTTCACGCGCCGGCTGCTGCGCGCGCCGAGCCGATCGAGCGCCGTCGCCGAGATCGAGGCGAGCCTGCGCGAGGACTTCGATGCGTTCAACGCGGTGCTCGTGCTGGTGGCTCCGGCGGCAGAGCCGCCGCCACAGCGCTTCGTGCGCGCAGTTGCCGCCGACGAGCCGAACCTCAAGTCCTTCGAGTCGCTGTTCGCAAGCGGCAAGCCCCGCTGCGGGCAGGCCCGCGACTCGCAGCGCGAGTTCCTCTTCGGCGCCGAGGGGAAGGACATCGGCTCGGTCGCCCTGATCCCGCTCGGGGAGCGGGGCTCGGTCGGACTGCTCGCGCTCGGCAGCCCGGACCGCGACCGTTTCCATCCGGGGATGAGCACCGAGTTCCTCGGCCGCCTCGGCGATCTGATCGCCGATGCGCTCGCGCGCGTCTGAGCGGGCCGGCGGCTCCGCGCCGCGCATGAGCCCGCAGGCGCTCGCTTGGCTCGCGCGCTTTCGCCGCTACCTCCTGACCGAGCGCCGCCTCGCAGCCCGCACCGACGAAGGCTACGCCCGCGATCTCGATGCGCTCGTGCGCTTCTGCGACGCCCACGGCATCACCGGGTGGGAGGGGCTCGACGGTCAACACGTACGTCAGTTCGCCGCGCAGTCGCACGCCCGCGGACTCGGGCCGCGCAGCATTCAACGCAGGCTCTCCGCGGTGCGCACCTTCTTCCGCTTCCTGGTGCGCGAGCGCGCGGCGAAGAGCAATCCGGGTGAGGACATCCACGCCCCGAAGCCCGCGCGGCGGCTTCCGGGAACGCTCGACCCGGATCAGATGGCGCGGCTACTCGAGCTGCCCGGCGACGGGATGCTGGTCGCGCGCGATCGCGCCATCATGGAGCTGCTCTACTCCTCCGGGCTGCGCTTGGCCGAGCTCGTCGCGCTCGACACGGCGGACCTCAAGGTGAACGACCGCACGGTCCGCGTGCTCGGCAAGGGCGGCAAAGTGCGCATCGTGCCGGTCGGGCGTGCGGCCGCGCAGGCGCTCGCCGCATGGGCGAGCGCGCGCGCGTGCGTCGCCGGAGCGGACACCGCTGCGCTGTTCGTCGGCCGCGGCGGCCGTCGCCTCGGCCGCCGCGCAGTCGAGGCCCGCGTCGCGTACTGGGCGCGCCGCCAGGGACTCGCGATGTCCGTCTATCCGCATCTGTTTCGCCACTCCTTCGCCTCGCATCTGCTCGAATCGAGCGGGGATCTGCGCGCGGTGCAGGAGCTTCTCGGCCACGCCGACGTTTCGACCACCCAGATCTACACCCACCTTGATTTCCAGCATCTGGCCCGCATCTACGATGCGACCCACCCCAGAGCGCGCAGGAAAGCATGATTCTCAATGCGCACGGCACCACCATCCTTGCCGTCCGCCGCCGCGGAGCGGTCGCCGTCGGCGGGGACGGCCAGGTGACGCTCGGCAACACGGTGGTGAAAGGCAACGCCCGCAAGGTGCGCAGGCTCTACAACGACAAGGTGCTCGCCGGCTTCGCCGGCGGCACCGCCGATGCGTTCACGCTGTTCGAGCGCTTCGAGGGCAAGCTCGAGAAATACGGCAATCTCACCCGCGCGGCGATCGAGCTCGCGAAGGACTGGCGCTCGGACCGCTACCTGCGCCGGCTCGAGGCGTTGCTCCTGGTCGCCGACCGCGACAAGCTCTTTGTCGTCTCCGGAAACGGCGATGTGATCGAGCCGGAGCACGACGCGGCGGCGATCGGATCGGGCGGCTCGTACGCCCTCGCAGCCGCGCGCGCGCTCCTCGAGAGCTCGGAGCTCGATGCGCGCGCGATCGTCGAGCGCTCGCTCAGCATCGCCGCCGACATCTGCATCTACACCAACCGCAATCTCCTCATCGAGGAGCTCGGGGATTCCGCCTCGTGAGCGCCGTGCCTCAGGAAGAGCAGCTGCCGCGCGCGCTCACGCCCCGGGAGATCGTGCGGGAGCTCGACAAGCACATCGTCGGTCAGGACGCCGCCAAGCGCGCAGTCGCCATCGCGCTGCGCAACCGCTGGCGCCGCATGCAGGTAGGCGAGCCGTTGCGCCAGGAGATCACCCCGAAGAACATCCTGATGATCGGACCGACGGGCGTCGGCAAGACCGAGATCGCCCGCCGCCTCGCGAAGCTCGCCAATGCGCCGTTCGTCAAGGTCGAGGCGACCAAGTTCACCGAGGTGGGCTACGTCGGCCGCGACGTGGACTCGATCATCAAGGAGCTCGCGGACGTGGCCGTGAAGATCACCCGCGAGCAGGAGATGGACAAGGTGCGTCAGCGCGCGGCGGATGCGGCGGAGGAGCGTGTTCTCGATGCGCTGCTGCCGCGCCCGCGCACGATGGGCTTCTCCACCGACGAGCCGCGTGAGCCGCGGGACGCGGAAACGCGCCAGAAATTCCGCGCGATGCTCCGCCAGGGCGAGCTCGACGCGCGCGAGATCGAAGTGGAGCTGCGCCAGATGCCGCTCGGCGTCGAGATCATGGCGCCCCCGGGGATGGAGGAGATGCAGCAGCAGCTGCAGACGATGTTCCAGAACCTGGGCGGCGGGCGCACGCACGCGCGCAAGGTCAAGGTCGGCGAGGCGCGCAGGCTCTTGACCGACGAGGAGGCAGCGAAGCTCATCAACGAGGAGGAGCTCAAAGTCAAGGCGCTCGCGAACGCGGAGCAGAATGGCATCGTCTTCATCGACGAGCTCGACAAGGTCACCCGCAGGCAGGAGACGATGGGAGCGGATGTCTCGCGCGAGGGCGTGCAGCGCGATCTGCTGCCGCTCGTCGAGGGCTCGACGGTGTCCACGCGCTACGGCCCGGTGAAGACCGACCACATCCTGTTCATCGCGTCAGGCGCTTTTCACCTCTCGAAGCCTTCGGATCTGATTCCGGAGCTGCAAGGAAGGCTGCCGATCCGCGTCGAGCTCGACTCGCTCAAGGTCGAGGACTTCGTCCGTATCCTCACCGAGCCCGACGCCGCGCTCACCTCCCAGTACAAGGCGCTGCTCGCGACCGAGAACGTCGCGGTCGAGTTCTCGCGCGACGGCGTGCGGCGCATCGCGGAGATCGCCTTCCAGGTGAACGAGCGCACCGAGAACATCGGCGCACGCCGCCTGCACACCGTCATGGAGCGGCTTCTCGAGACACTCTCGTACGACGCGGCCGAGGAGCACAGTGCGACCGTGACGATCGATGCGCAGTACGTCGACGAGCATCTCGGTAAGCTCGTCCAGGACGAGGACCTGAGCCGCTACATACTCTGAGGCGGCCGGCCCCCGGTGATCGCAAGCGCGCGTGCGCTCGGGCCTCTAGAGCGTCTCGCGCGGCCGGAAGACCGCGATGTGTAGGCTCGCGAGCGTGCGGTGCACGAGGATGAACAGGTAGTAGGTCGCGAGAAACCACAGCACCCGCATCACGACCGCGTTCGCGCCCGGTCCGGGCCACGCTGCTCGGCCGAGCGCCGGGGCTGCGAACCAGCCGATCGCGAGCGCAACGAGCACCGCCGCGAAGTAGATCCATCCGGCGCGCTCGAGCCTAAGGCCGGCTGAGCGATTGCGCTGGAGGTAGTGCATCCGTGTGCGCAGCCACACCATGCCGACGATGAACACGGCCGAGATCGCCCCCGCGAGATCCTCGGGCCTCATTCCCCTTCCGTGTCCCCCACCGCGAGGCTCGCGAGCTCCTCGTCCGTGAAGCGCGTCTCCCACAGCAGGTAGCGGGCGCGGCGGATCATCGCGCGCGGCACGAGGATGCGGCACTGACGCACCACGCCGAGCAGGGCGGTATCGGAGTCGATCCGCGCGGGGACGCCCTCCGATGCGAGCAGGCCGATGAGCGCTTGCGCGGAGAGCGTATCGGCCACGACGGCGGCGGGTTCCCAGGCTTCGGACACGATCACATTGCGGCGGCGAAAGTTGGGGCTAATCTCGCCGATCGGTCGGAGGGAATCAAGGCGCTCGGGGCCGCTCTGCGCGGCGCGGGCTCGACCGCCCTCTCCCCCGCGCTCGGGGGAAGAGGGCGGATGCCGAGCGCGACGGATCAGGCGGCGAGATCGGCGACGTTCTTCACGTGCAGCCCGAAGCGGCGCGCATCGTTGAAACGCGCGGCGACGTCGCTCCAGTTCCAGAGGTTCCACACGGCGTCGAAGAACTTGGCCTTCTCGTTCTGGTACTGGAGGTAGTAGGCGTGCTCCCACGCATCAAGCACCAGGATGGGGACGCCTCCCTGAATCGTGCTCGATTGATGATCGTGGATCTGCGCAACCAGGAGCTGCGCGGAGAGCGTGTCCCACACGAGCGCCGCCCAGCCCGATCCCATGATCGTCGCTGCGGTCTTCGTGAGCTGTTGCTTGAAGGGCTCGAAGCCGCCGAAGTTCCGGTCGATCGCTTGCGCGAGCTCCCCGCTCGGACGGCCGCCCGCCTTCGGGGAGAGGTTGCGCCAGAACAGGCTGTGCATCACGTGCCCCGAGACGTTGAATGCGAGTGCCCGCTCGAGATTGCCGACCTTGTCGAACTCGCCCTTCTGGCGCGCATCGGCCAGCTGCTCGAGCGCGGCGTTGGCGTTGGTCACGTATGCGCGATGATGCTTGCCGTGATGCAGCTCCATGATGCGCGCGGAGATATGCGGCTCGAGCGCACCGTAGTCGTATTCGAGATCGGGAAGGACATAACGAGTCATGATGATTCTCCTCGCGAGTCCGCGCCCAAACTCCTTGAGGGGCGCTGGATCCGCTTCTTGGCGTGCAAACGGGGGTGAATGCGCCGGCGATGATACGACTTTTTCATTACCATCGCGTCGCGCCGCATACAATCCCGCCGCCATGCAGACCCGCGCCAAAGCAGACTCCGACCCGACGCCGCTCCCGCTCTGGCTGAAGGCGCTCGCGCGATTGCCGTGGCCCGTGCTCTACGGCGCGACCGCCACGCTCGCGTGCATCGGCCATCGGCTCGTCCGTTACCGGCTGCACACCGTGCGCGCCAATATCGCAGGCTGCTTCCCGCAGCTCGCGGCGGCAGAGCAGCGCCGCATCGAGCGCGGCTATTACCGGCGACTCGGAGAGCTCGTAGCGGAGATCCTCAAGTCGGCGGTGCTCACGCGCGAGGAGCTCGCGCGCCGCGTGGCACTGCGGGATATCGAGATCGTCCGTTCGGAGCTCGACGCCGGACGCTCCGTGATCATCGTCGCGGCGCATCAGTGCAACTGGGAATGGCTCCTGCTCGCGCTCTCGATCGGGCTCGGCCATCCGCTCGAGGCCGCGTACAAGCCGCTGCACGGCAGCCGCTCGGAGCGCACCATGCGGGCGCTGCGCACGCGGTTCGGCGGAACGTTGACGCCCGCCAAGGATCTACTCGCCCGCATCGTCACCCGCCGCGACGTGCGCGTGCTCGCGATGGTCGCGGACCAGGAGCCGGTGACGAGCGACTTCAAGTGGTGGACGCAGTTCCTGGGTCGATCGACCGCGTTCTACATGGGGCCCGAGAAGATCGCGCAGGCGACGCGGCTCGCCGTGATCTTCGCCGCCATGCGCCGCATCGAGCGCGGCCGCTACGAGGTCGCGTTCTCCCTCATCGCCGCTGCGCGGGCGGGTCTCGAGCCGGGCGCGCTCACTGAGCGGTATGCGCGGCTCGTCGAGGCGCAGGTGCGGGCAAGTCCCGAGGACTGGACTTGGTCGCATCGTCGCTGGAAGCTGCGCAAGCCCGTGTACTCCGCCGCGGCTGATTCGTAAACTCCCAAGACTCATGGAGCGCCTCATCCGCCCGCGCCGATTCGCCGCATTCACGGCCCTCGCACTCGTCACGCTCGCGTGCGTGGCGCAGGAGGTGACCGCACAGCGACCGCCGACGCCGCAGAGCGTCCTCGCGGCCGCGAAGCCGAGCGACTGGCAGGCGCTCGACCCGCAGGACACGCTCTACCTTCAGCTGCCCGCCGGCCGGGTGATCATCGCGCTCGCCCCACAGTTCGCGCCGGGCTACGTCGCGAACATCAAGCGGCTCGTCCGCGCCGGCTATTTCAACGGACTCGCGATCGTGCGTGTCCAGGACGACTTCGTCGCGCAGTGGGGCGATCCGGACCAGCACCGCAGCCTGGGCGGCGCCGAGCGCTCCATCCCCGCCGAGTTCATCGTCGCGGCGCGCGATGTGCCGTTCACGCCGCTGCCCGATCCGGACACCTACGCGCCCGAGGTGGGTTTCTCCGATGGATTCCCGGCTGCGCGCGACCCGAAGCTCGGTCGAGTCTGGCTCGTGCACTGCTACGGGATGATCGGGGCCGCACGCGCCGACGATGTGGACAGCGGCAACGGCAGCGAGCTCTACGCCGTGATTGGACAGGCGCCGCGGCAGCTCGATCGCAACGACGCGCTGGTGGGCCGTGTCGTTGAGGGAATGGAGCTGCTCTCGGCGCTGCCGCGCGGATCCGGTCCGCTCGGGTTCTACGCGCGACCCTCGGAGCGCGTGCCGATCGTGGCAGCGCGGATCGCAGCCGACGTCCCTCCCGCCGAGCGCGTACCGCTCGAGGTGCTGCGGACCGACACGCAGACATTCGCCGAGCTCGTCGAGGCCGAGCGCGACCGGCGCGACGCCTGGTACAAAGTGCCCGCCGGCCGGGTGGGCGTCTGCAACGTGCCCCTCCCGGCGCGCATCGCTCAGAAGCGATAGCGCCCGCCGCGGCCATTCCCCATCCGGCCGCCGCGGAAGGATTGCGGCTGCAATCCGCGGCGGCGCCCGCGGCGCGGCGGGCCGAACTGCCGCGGCGCAGCGGATCTCCGCGGCGCGTCAAGCCGCCGCGGCGCGAAGTTCTCGCGGGGCTGCATGCGCCGTTCGCGCAGCTGATCGAGCATCTGCTCACGCTGCGCCGGCGTCGCCTGCTGCCAGCGCCGTCGCAGGTCTGCGCGGCGCGCCGGCGGCAGACTCTGGAACTTGCGGAAGTTCTCACGAACGACCCGCTGTCGCTCGGGCGGTAGCGAGCGGAACTGCTCCCAGCGCTGTCGCAGCAGCTCGCGCTGCTGCGGTGGCAGCGCCTGCCAGCGCTTGAAGCGCTGGCGTGCTGCCTGCCGCTGGTTCGGCGTCATGTTGAGCCACCGCCGGCTGCCACGCGCGAGCGCCTGCTGGCGCTCTGCGGGGAGACTGCCCCACTCGTCCGAGTAGCGGGAGAGAAGACTTCGCTGATCCGCCGAGAGGCTCGTCCAAGGCACGGCGGAGGTGGACGGTGCCGAAGCCGCCGGGGGCGCGGGTGCGGCTTGCGCGAATGCGTTCTGCGCGGCCGCGCCCGCCGCCGCGAGCAGCAGCGCGAGTAGCGCCATTCGATACGCCTTCACTTCTTCTGACTCCCACTCGAGTCCGTAGCGGCGGCATCCGGAGTCTGACCCTGAGCGGGCGGACGCGGAGCGCTTTTGACTTTGGTCGGGTCCGTTCGCGCCAGGTACTCGAGCCATTTCTCGTTCACGGAACCGATCGTCCCGAGAAACTCGAACAGGTCCGTATCGTCCGTGGGCGGCGGAGGTTTCGCGCTGCTGTCATCGGCGCGCAGCGCGGGCGACAGCAGCGCGGAGGCGCCGAGCAGCCACACGGCGACCCACTTGAGCGCCGCGCCGCCCCCCGGCGCACGCTCGCGGGATGTATGTCCAGTTCTCACGCGGTGCGCGGTGCTCGTGCACCGGCTCCTCTCATCAGCCGGTCGTCCCGTCGCCCGTCTTGGAGTCCGTTGCGGCGTCTCCCTGCGCCGCCGCCCACTCGTAGAACGAGTGATCGTAATCCTCCGCGAGACTGACACCGTCCTCGTCGCTCAGCATATCGAGAACCTCGAGCTGAGGTTGCGCGCCCTCGGACGGCGGCGTGACGCGATGGGAGCTCACGCCGAAGAGCACGAATGCGAGCGCGAGCACCGTCGCGGCGAGCGCACTGCCGGTGACGGGAAGCAGTCTCGATCCGCGCGCGGGCAGAAAGCGCAGGCTGCGGCGCCGGACCGCCACCTCCTCGACCGCCGCGTGACGCGCGCGATTGAGCCGCGAGCGCGCTCGCGCATTGACGCGCACGAGGCTCCCCTCGAGCACGGCGCGCGCGCGGCGCTCGAATTCGACCGACCCCTCGCTCTCCTCGGTGCTCATGTCTCGACCTGGAATTCGCCCAACCGCGCGCGCAGCGCCTGCACCGCGCGGAAATAATGTGTCTTCACGCTCCCTTGCGAGCATCCCATGGCCGCGGCCGTCTGCGCCACGTCCAGGCCCTCGAGATTGCGAAGCAAAAACGCCTGGCGCTGTCTTGCCGGCAGCGTGCCGAGCGCTTCCTCGAGCGCCTGCATCGCCTGGTCCATCTCGAGCCGCGCGCGAGGCTCCGGATCCGCGCTCGGCGCCTGCGCGATCGGATCGGCCTCCTCGTCCTCGTCGTCCCGCCGGAACGGCAGCCACGCCATCACCCGGCTGCGCACCGTGCGGCGCCGCTGCACGTCGCGGATCCGGTTCTCGAGGATGCGGTAGAAGAGCGGCTTCCACTCCTCGACTCCCCGATCGGCGTACGCGCGCGCGAGCTGGAGCATCGCATCCTGAACGGCATCGAGCGCATCGTCTTCGTTGCGCAGGCT